>Ga0172364_10002911_pt1 | contig 13653 bp, 12 predicted proteins | sample LakKivSesite10cm_FD_114545 | JGI IMG/M metagenome (GOLD analysis project Ga0172364, IMG submission 114545) | Sediment microbial communities from Lake Kivu, Rwanda - Sediment site 10cm | ecosystem: Environmental > Aquatic > Freshwater > Lake > Sediment | place: Rwanda: Western Province, Lake... | reverse complement strand
TTCGAGTTGAATTTAGTTGATGCAATTCTCGGTAGTGTCTCATGGCTTGCAACACTTGTATATATCCTTGTCGGGCTTGCTGGTTTGTGGACAATATATCTGGCAGTTAAAAAATAATTTTTTCTTTTTTCTTTTAATCTGATTTTATCTAATTGATAAAAGGTTGAGCAGAGCAAGTTAGGTTTTCGCGTTACCAAATTTAATATTTCAGGAATATGCTGCAGTTGGGGTTATTCATAACACAGCCCATTCTCCTTCAGATTTTTGCTCCCTGTCTAAAACACTGCCTTTTTTGTTTATTCTCGGCCTTCCTGATTCCTTTTCTTTTCTCAAGGTTATATCAAGTTCTTTTAACAGCGTTGAAATGCCTTTTTCAAAATCCATGATTTCGGATGCACTGTTTTTTCTCCCTGCGCCTGAGAAGACAATGAGGCTGTCTGCGAGATAGCTCATTAAAAGCAGGTCGTGATCAACAACAAATGCAGTTTTTTCCTTTTCTGCCACGATTTCCTTGATTTCTTTTGCAGCTGAAATCCTTTCTTCAATATCCAAGTATGCAGAGGGCTCATCAATCAGATAAATATCCGCCTCTTTTGCCAAGCACCTTGCAATTGAGAATCTCTGCAGCTCTCCGCCGGACAATTGTTTAAGTTTTTTATTATGCAGGACACCAAGATTGAAGGCAGAAGAAATTTTTTTGCTTATTTTTTCTTTTAGAATAATGTCTCTTACAGATTCATCAGAATCTGTAAATAAATACTGGGGCTTGCAGCTTATTTTTAAATTCAAATTAAGATCCCCCGCACTGGTTTCAATTTCTCCTGCCAAGGCTCTGACAAAACTTGTTTTTCCTGTTCCATTTTTCCCCAAAATGCCAATAACATGATTTTGGTGTATTTCCCCTGAACTGACTTTAAGATGGAATTTTTCACCATCAGAAAAATCAATTTCAAATTCAGGCCATTCTGAAAGTTTTATTCCTGATAAGGGCTTGTTTTTTGTAAAATTGAAGCTAAGAGCCTTATCGCGAATTCTTAAATTTTCTTCTTTTAAAAATCCTGACAGGTATGAGTTGACTCCCTGCCTTGTGCTTTTAACTCCTGAGACAAGCCCGAAACAGCCGGGCTGCCCGTAAAAAATATTCAGCTGTTCAGTCAAGTAATCGAGAATAAGGATATCGTGTTCAACAACAACAATCTCTTTTCCTTTTTTTGCAATCTCATTTATGAATTCTGAAACCCTTAATCTTTCTGAAATGTCAAGGAATGCGAGGGGCTCGTCGAAAAAATAAATGTCAGCCTCTCTCAGGGATGCAGCGATAATCGCGATTTTCTGCAGTTCTCCGCCGGAGAGTTTGTTTAATTTATTATTTAAAATATTTTCAACAGCGAGTTTTTCTGCAGCATTTTTTATTTCTTTTTCACTGCCTATTTTTTTCAAAAGCTCCAAAGCAGGCATATTGGAATATAAGCCCGCTAAATTCTGCGGTTTATATGCGATTTTCTTTTCTTTTAATTCGTTAAAATATTTCTGAAGTTCTGTTCCCTTAAATTTATCCCGGTCTATCTCTTTTTTTCCTGCCATAATTTCAATTGCAGTTGATTTTCCGATGCCATTTCTTCCCAGCAGTCCAAGGCTTTTTCCTGATTTTGGAACAGGAAGATTGTAAAGAGCAAAGCCATTTTCCCCATATCTAAAAATTAAATCTTTTTCATTTATCTCTGGCAGGTTGACTATGTTAATTGCCTCAAAAGGGCACCTTTTCATGCAGATTGCGCACCCATTGCATGCTGTCTCGTCAATTCTCGCCTTCCCGTCGATAATTATACATGCTCCTTCTTGTTTCCTTTCAATAGGGCAGCATTTTTTGCATTCATGGCTGCATGCTGTTGGCCTGCATCTTTCCCTGTGTACAATTGCCAGTCTTGTCATTTTATTTAAAAGAAAAAAGAGATTTTAAATTTAACATTTATTGCCGCATTCAGGGCAGAACTTCTCTCCGCCTTCAAGAGCCCAGTTACATTTTGCACATCTTTTAATATCTGCTTTTCTTTTCTCAATAATTGGCTCGTAGCCCTCTCTTCCTGAGAGTATTTTCCCAAATATCTTCTTGACTTTTTCATGCTCTTCTCCCTCTTCCTGAAATTTTCTTAAATCCAAACCATCCATAAAAAATAATATCTGCCTTGTTTTTTAAATTTAACTGCTGTTAATTATGCCTGTTAATATCTATCTTAATTAAATAAAAATCAGAGATGTTGCATCAATAAACTTTATAAGGAATAATAAAGTTATAATCCTGCTGGGCGTGGGGGTGCCGGAGCCCGGTCAAACGGACAGGACTTAAGATCCTGTGGCTTAGTGCCTGCAAGGGTTCAAATCCCTTCCCCCACATAAATTTATATATCATGCCTGCTTTTTACATTTATGTTCATAAAAGAGGCAAGAGCAGGAATAATAAAAAATTCCAGAAAAGAGAAAACTTTGCAGGTTGAAATAAAGACATTTAAAGGCAGGTTCATTTCTTCTGCGCCGAGCGGAAAATCAATTGGGAAATATGAAATTCCTGCTTATAACAAAAGAGGAATTGATTATACATTAAGAATGCTGGAGTTTTTTGCAAGAACTATTGAGAATAGAAATTTTATGATAAAAGATTTTTCAGGATTAAAGCTCTTTGAAGCAGAAATAAGAAGATTTGAGGCGCGATATGGAAGGATGGGAGCAAATGCAGTTTATGCTATTGAGTCCTGCTTTCTGAAAGCAGCTGCAAAAGAAAATAAAAAGGAGTTGTGGGAGTTTATCCACGATTCTTTCAGCAGAAAGAAGCCCAAAATTCCGATTCCAGTCGGCAACTGCATGGGCGGAGGATTGCATTCAAAAAAGGACAGGAATTCTCATGAGATTGTCCCGGATTTTCAGGAATTTCTGCTTATCCCTGTGATGAAAAAAGGTGAAAAATTTTCCAGGGCAATCACCAGAAATCTTTATGCGTATGAAAAAGCAAAAAAAATTATAAAAAAAGAAGAAGAAAAATGGATTGTCAGGCGAAATAATGAGGGTGCATGGAAAACCACGCTTACAAATGAAGAGGTGCTGGATATTTTAATTGAGGCTGCAAAAGAATTTAGAATAAGAATTGGGATTGATGCAGCTTCCTCAATTTTTTATTCTGCTGGCAATTACTATTATAAAAATAAAAAATTCATAAGAGACAAAACAGAGCAGATTGATTACATCTCAAGACTTGCTGATAAATATAATCTTTTTTATATTGAAGACCCCATGAATGAAGAAGACTTTTTGGGTTTTTCAAAATTGTTAATGGAGCTTAAAAATAAAAAAATTCTTATTGCAGGCGATGATTTAACTGCAACAAATTTAATGAGGATAAGGAGGGCTTTTGATGCAAGAGCAATAAATGCTGTGATAATAAAGCCGAATCAGACGGGCAGCTTGATAGAGGTTGCAAAAATTGCCCAGTTCTGCGCCAAAAAAAAGATAAAAATGATTTTTTCGCATCGTTCAGGTGAGACAATGGATTCTGCACTTGCAGATTTCTGCGTCGGCTTTGGCGGAGATTTTATTAAGACGGGGATTTATGGCAGAGAGAGGCTGATAAAACTAAAGAGGATTATGGATATTGAAAAGGTCCTGAGCCAATCAAAATCTTTAAAAACCCATCCTCTTAATTAGTACCATATAATCAGGTGCAAAATCCCCTGGGAAAGTAGCTTTAACTCCTGAAACTTCAAGTTATAGATAAAATATCCAAATAATAAAAATTTATTTTAAGATGCCCCTAAAAAAGAAAAAAATTGATGAAAATGCAGAAGAAAAAAACGAAATCATAGATGCAGATATAAAGAAAGAGACAAAAGAAGAGACAATCTTAACCTCATTGGAAGATTATATTAAAACAGCGTCGTATCTTGGAACCAAGGTTATCACTCCTGAAATGAGGAAGTATGTTTACAGAAGAAGACTAGATGGGCTGGCGATACTGAATACATTACTAGTTGACAAAAAACTTTCAGATGCTATTAAATTTATCGTTCAGTTCAAACCCGAAGACTGGATTTTAGTATGCAAAAGAGAAGCAGGATGGAGAGCAACAAAAATATTTTCTGAGCTGACAGGCGTGAGGCTATTTACAAAAAAATATCCAGCGGGGATTATAACAAATACAGAGCTCCCGACTTTTTTTGAGCCAAAAATGGCTATGATATGCGACCCATGGCTTGATAAAAATGCGTTATCAGACGCATGCACCGTAAGAATTCCTGTTGTCGGGATTTGTGATACAAACAACCACACAAAAAATATTGATGTCCTGATTATTGCAAACAATAAATCATCCAAATCTTTTGGCTTAATATTCTGGCTTCTGGCAAGAGAGTATATTAAACACTGGAAAATTAAAAAGGAACTTCCGACGCTCGAAGATTTCGCAGGCGAGGAATTGATACTGGAAGAGCCAAAGAAAAAGAGAAAAGCCAGGGAGAAAAAGGAGAAAGAACTCAAATCTGAAGAGCAGAAAATCGAGGAGAAGATGAGGCAGATTGAGAAAGCTGATGAAGAAGGTGAAGGGAGAGTTATCCGCGTCGGAAAAAATGTTGAAGAAGGCGTTTGAGTGCAGATAAGATTGGAGTCACCGAGGGATTTAAATAGCCAATTATATTAATTTTTTTATGAAAAAATTGATTTTGATTGCGGGTTTAATACTTGCTGTTATTATTGGAGGATATGTTTATTATAAATATTCTTACCCTTATTCTGGAAATGCCGGAAAGATAACTGAAGACGATTTAAGGTGTAAATGGTATTATGGGAGTTACAGCCAGAAAAAAGTTGGAACTCCTAGTTATTGGGAACATTCTCTTGAGGGGACTAAAAGCGCTTTTTGGCATGCTCCTGGACAGGGGATAGACTGGGGCTGCCGAGAAAATAATAATCAAATTATCGGAGGATGCTCCGGAGTTTCTTTGGAAAATCAGGCTGAATGCTGCGAGAACTGGGCTGAAGAAAATGGAATTTTTCATATTCAATGCACAGGAAACTGGAGTTTTGATTACAATGACAATCACTGCGAATGGAAATGCGCTTCTGAATAACTTTCCGTCGGAAAATCTTTTTTTTAAAAATCAAAAGCTTTATAAACCCCTTTCCCAGTTTTTATATATAAAATGAGAAGTTTGGAACTTATTTCCAAAGCTTCAATTAAAACTTTTGAAGCTAGAATGATTGCTTTACCATTGAGTAGAGTATGATGAAAAGCAGTAAATTCTAGTACCAATTTATAGGATAGATTTTGTTTATTCAAGAAGGTTTCCTTAATCTTTTTGAAGCTAATTGATGTTAAAATTAATTTTAAACATCAAAAATTTTTCAGAAAATTTTTGTGGATTAAAAATTCTTAAAAGAATTTTTAAATAATTAGTTTAATTCCAGTTTATCCTGCTGGAGGTTGCAGCTATTTGGTTTGGGTTTAGACATGCAAGTTATTTGCCGTCGTAAGATAGGTGAAAGCAAACTGCTCAGTAACACGTAGCTAACCTGCCCTTAGGTCAAGGATACCCTCGGGAAACTGAGGCTAACACTTGATAGGAGATAAGTCCTGGAAGGGTTTTTCTCTGAAATTCGAGCCTAAGGATGGGGCTGCGGCTGATTAGCTTGTTGGTGGGGTAACTGCCTACCAAGGCGATGATCAGTAAGGGCTCTTAGCGGAGTCGCCCTGAGAAGGAATCTGAGACACTATTCCTAGCTCTACGGAGTGCAGCAGTTACGAATCTTTTACAATGCACGAAAGTGTGATAAAGCGAACCAAAGTGTTTTTCATATGAAAAACTTTTCTTCACTGCAAAAAGGTGGAGGAATAAGGACTGGGTAAGACAGGTGCCAGCCGCCGCGGTAATCCCTGCAGTCCAAGTTGCAACCATCATTATTGGGTCTAAAACATCCGTAGCTTGTGTGATAAGTTTCTTGTGAAATTCCACATCTTAAGTGTGGAGAGTGCAAGGAATACTATCATGCTAGAGACCGGTAGATGCAAGGAGTACACTCGAGGTAGTGGTTAAATACATTAATCTTGGGCGGACTAACAATTGGCGAAGGCACCTTGCAAGAACGGATCTGACAGTAAGGGATGAAGGCCAGGGGCGCAAAACGGATTAGATACCCGTGTAGTCCTGGCAGTAAACACTGCTCACTAAACATCGGGCCCTCTTCGGGAGGATTCGGTGCTGAAGCGAAGGCGAAGAGTGAGCTACCTGGGAAGTATAGTCGCAAGATCGAAACTTAAAGGAATTGGCGGGGAGATACTACAACGAGTGACGCGTGCGGTGAATCATTAATTTTGCCGCAGTAAAATTTGGCTATATGCTGGAACGTCTTGTTAGGTTTCAAGTAGGATATTATTTTCGCGAGAAAATAACGAACCCTAAAAATCTTGAAAATAGAGATAATCAGCAGGAAAGATTAGAATTAGTTAAGTTTAAAAAGGGAATGTCATAGAAAAAAAGATGGTTGAATATGATGAGAATACAGCGAGAGAGATGCATCAAAAACTTTGGGAATACCACCACACCATAAGAACTGAAAGAGATTCAAGAAAAAATCTCGAAGCAACACAACAAGCTTTAAAACTTATGGATGAGATGGACAGAAAATTTCCAAGAGACATTCTGAATAAACTTATAAGAGAACATCCTTTGTAATTCTAAAATCCTCAGAGACTACATGCCAAACGCGATTTAACTTAATGATAGAAAACTATTTAAGTGCTTGATTCATATTATAATTAATAAACTCCGTAGGATTAAGAAATTAATCCTACGATTCCTTTTTATAATATGAAAAGAGTTGCTATTTATATTGACGGGAGCAATTTTTATTTTTCTGTTAAGAAAAAATTTAATTGCAAGGTTGATATAGGAAAGTTTTGTAAAAAACTTGCGGGCAGTAATGATTTAATAAAAATAAATTATTATATTGCTCCTGTAGAGCAATTTACAAATCAGAAGATGTTTATTGAACAACAAAAATTCTTTGAAAAACTAAAGAAAATAAAAAACTTAAAAATTATCTTTGGGCGTCTTGAAAAACGAAAACAAGATGGAAAAGAATATTTTGTTGAAAAAGCAACAGATATGAATTTAGCACTTGATTTGATTTTGGATTCAATTCTTGATTATGATATTGCTTATCTGATTTCGAACGATGGAGATTTTTCAGGAGCTGTTAAAGCAGTTGTTGAAAGATTTGGAAAAGAAATTATTTATGTTGTTATAGGAAATAATAAAATGATTTCTCACCATTTGAGGAAAATGGCAAGTAAAACTTTGAGAATTGAAAAAGATTTTATAGATGAAATTAAATTGTGAAGATATAGTCCGATCCTTGCAGAGATACAAGGAAGTTAATAGAAATATTAACTCGTCGTAATTTTTACGATAGTAACATACATGTCAATTAGATTCTACACCGTGAACCTCACCAGGAGCGACAGCAGAATGAAGGTCAGTCTAAAGGGCTTACCTGACACGCTGAGCGGAGATGCATGGCCGACGTCAGCCTGTGTCGTGAGATGACCTGTTAAATCAGGTAACAGGCGAGACCCGTGTGCATAATTACTACTGAAAGGAGAACATTATGCAGACTGCCTTGGTAACAAGGAGGAAGGTGCGGGCTACGTTAGGTGAGTACATCCTTAACCCCCTGGGCTACACGCGCGCGGCAATGGTAGATTCAATGAGATGCAACTCTGAAAAGAGAAGCTAATCCCAGAATATCTATCTCAGTACAGATTGAGGGTTGCAACCCACCCTCATGACGCTGGAATTCGTAGTAATCGTTCGTTAGCAGCGAACGGTGAATATGTCCATGTCTCTTGCACACACCGCCCGTCAAACCAACCGAGTTATGCAGAGTTGAAGTTCGTATGAAAAGAAATTTTGTATGATAAGGTAGGTTAAGTCGTCACAAGGTATCTGTAGGGGAACCTGCAGATGGATCACCTCCTAAAATTTTATTTTGTTTATTATAATCTAATTGCAGATAAAATTTGTTAAATTAATTGGCTGAATTTACTGCTTCTGGCTTCTTAAGAAAATGATTTGCAGTCAAACTGCAATGATGTAAATATTTAAAAACAGACAGGGCTCAATAAGATAAGACAATAACTTGGGCCTGTAGTCTAGTAGTAAAACACCTCGTTTGCACCGAGGAGTCCCGGGTGCGATTCCCGGCAGGTCCATATTTCTGATATGGGCTAATCACAAATAATATTCATTCAAAAAATGAAGCTCAGAGATGAGCTAAAACATCTTCGGTGTGCCAATATCTGGCATATCAGATTGAGAACATCATGTTCAATGAGAGCAGCATTAATCAAATCAGTTTCCCACTTTTTAAAAAAAAGTGAAGGAAAGAAAGATAAAGAACTTATTATACTGTTAGAAGGATAGCTTGGCTTAAATAGCGATGAAGGACGCGGCAAGCTGCGAAAAGCTCAGGCGAGCTGCATGCGAGCATTGAACCTGAGATTTCCGAATGTGAAACATTCTTTTGAATGCCGAAAGGCAGGCTAACGCCGGGAATTGAAACATCTTAGTACCGGCAGGAAAAGAAAACAAATAGTGATTCCCTTATTAGCAGCGAGCGAAAAGGGAAGAGGGCAAACTGAATTTGCTGTTGAAAAACAGACAAAGATGTGGTGCACAAAAATTTCTAATTAAACAATTTGAAGTTCTCTGGAAAGAGACACCTTAGAAGGTGACAGTCCTGTAATTTAGTTTATATGAAGTTGTGCGAAAGAGTAGCATTCCCCGGATTGGGAGTGTGAATATGGCTCAATTAAGAGCTAACCCTAAATATTTATTTAAGTCCGATAGCGTACTAGTACTGCGAAGGAAAGCTGAAAAGTCCTCTCACATGAGTGTTAAAAGACTTGAAATCTAACAGTTACAAAATTGCTACTGCCTTAAGGGGTTGTAGCGTACGTTTTGAAAAACGGGCCAGGGAGTTTATTTTTGTGGCGAGGTTAATTTAAGAAGCCGAAGCGAAAGCGAGTGTGAAAGCGCGAAATTTTTAGTCACTGAGATAAGACCTGAAGCCAGATGATCTATTCCTGAGCAGGGTGAAGTTTTTCGAAAGAGAAATGGAAGCCCGAACTAGTGTTGTGCGCATGCATTTGGATGACTTGGGATTAGGGGTGAAAAGCCACTCGAATCTGGCGATGGCTGGTTCCTGCTGAAATACGCCCGGGTGTAGTCTTGTAAAGTTTGTCCGCGAGGTAAAGTACGGATAGAATCTGCAGAGCCAAATGGCTACGGGATTCTTTCCAACTCAGAACTTGCTGACTGCGTATTACAAGAGACAGCTTTTGCGTGTAAGATGCATTAACGAGACCCGAACAAGGGAGACCAGAGTTAAGGTCCCAAAATATTTGCTAAGTGTATAAAACAGAGTCTTTATCCTGAGACAGTGGGGATGTAGGTCTAGAAGCCGCCATCATTTAAAGAAAGCGTAACAGCTCACCTATCGAGGATAGAGGCATGGAAAATGGACGGGGCTAAGCAATTTACCGATACTTTGGAGGCACTCAGATGAGTGTTCTGGTAAGCAGGCGTGTTACTTGCGTAGAAGTGCTCATGTAAATGAGAATGGAGCGAGTATCAATGAAAATCCTGGTGGAAGTAAGATCTGATCTTTCTGAGAACCGAAAGATGTCGTAAGGGCAAGGTTTCCTCGGCACTATCAATTAGCCGAGGGTTAGTCAGCTCCTAAGTCATGCCTTAACTGAGTATGACGACGGGCAACAGGTTAATATTCCTGTACTGATTATTTTTGTTAAGTTTTCAAATCGCTTTCGGATAAGCAGAGTGCCGGAAGGCATAATGAAAGAGAAGCAGATGGATTGTAATGATGAGAAATTTGCAAATCTTCATGAATTTGCTGATTCCAAGAGCCAGTGAAAAGTTTGAAAAATAAAAAGTAGTCAGCTGTACCCAGAACTGGCACTGGTGCCCTAGCTGAGAAGGCTAAGACATGAAAGGTTAAACTGGTTAAGGGAACTCGGCATAAATAGTCCTGTATCTTCGGTAGAAGGGATGTCTATTTTCTTGTATGAATTTTTATATGGGAGAATAGATCACAGTAACAAGGACGACCCGACTGTTTACCAAAAACATAGCCAAGTGCAATTCCGAAAGGAGATATATACTTGGTGAAGCCTGCCCAGTGGTGGTGTCTAAAACCCCCTTCCAAGGGGGCTAAAGCCCATCAAACGGCGGACCTAACTATGAGGTTCTTAAGGTGGAGAGAATACTATATGCTGCCTTACGAATTTGTCGTTGAGAAAATGATAAAGACGCTCTAAACTTCATGGAAACAGTTACAGACTATTTAATAAAAAGCCAATAGAGAAAATCTGACCATATGCTGGAATATCTGAGAATTCCATGTTACGACGGGAAAATTAAAATAAAGATTTATAATTTTCGTTCGCGTGAAAATACAATGGATGCAGACAATCAGCAGGAAAGGCTAGATGAAAAATGGATTACGGGGTTTACAGATGGAGAAGGTTGTTTTCATATATCCATCAATAAAATTCCTGAAATGACTTTGGGATGGCAAGTACTTCCAGAATTCCGGATTGTTCAGCATGAAAAAAATGAACAACTTCTCCTTAAAATTAAGGAACATTTTGGATTTGGAGAAGTTAGAGTTAATAGAAGAGATTTTCATGGAACAAGAAAAGAATTCAAAGTGAGAGGTTTGGATAATCTTAATAAGATTGTTGAATTTTTTAATAGAAATAGATTAATGACTTCAAAAAGAAAAGATTTTGAAATCTTTTCAGAAGTTATCAATTTAATGAATGAAGGAAAGCATCTTACTAAGGATGGACTTGACAAAATTGCTAGGGTGATTTCATTAATGAATAGAAAGCCAAAGATAAAATATCTAGAATCCTCAGAGACTTAATGTCAGACACGAAAGTGAAGATAAAGTCCGAACTTTATGGCGACATAAAGAATTGAATCTTATGATTCAGAATAACATTAATATGAGCGTAATGCCTTGTCGTCTGAATGGCGACGTGCATGAATGGCGTAACGAGGTTGTCACTGTCCCTAACCAGGTCCTTCTGAAATCATTAACCGGTGAACAGGCCGGTGTCACCTAGTGGGAAGCGAAGACCTTGTAGACCTTTACTGCAACCTGTTGTTGTGATTTTATTATAGGTGCTTAGAGTAGGTAGGAGCGTCGATGTTTACCTTCGGGGAAAACGGAGCAAAAGTGTAACACTACCCATTTATGATAAGATCACTCACTTTTTTAGGACAGCAGCAGGCGGGCAGTTTGGCTGGGGCGGCACCCGATTGAAAAGATATCAACCGGGCCCAAAGACAGGCTCATCTACGTCGGAAATGTAGAGCAGAGTGTAAAGGCAAAAGCTTGTCTGACTGTATTCTGAAAAGCAAAGAATGCAGGGATGAAAGTCGGGCTTATCGAACCAACATAGTCTTTTAATGGGACTTGTTGATGACAGAAAAGGTACCTCAAGGATAACAGGCTTGTCGCACCCGATAGTCCATATTGACGGTGCGGTTTGGTACATCGCTGTCGGCTCTTCCTATCCTGGGCGTGCATAAGCGCCCAAGGGTGCTGGAGTTCACATATTAAAAGGGATCGTTAGCTGGGTTAAGAACGTCGAAATAAACCCATCTAAAACCCTTTTAGAAAATGTAACAAATCAAAAAATTAGCAAGCAAAAAAATAAATAATTAACACGGCGTTGCATTGAAGTGATTCAATGAAAAATAAAATCAGCTCATATCGGTGAAACCTTAATCTGATTAACTGTCAGGATTATGGCAATACCGAGGGAAGTTGAGATAATTATCCAGAATTATTCAAAGTATAATTGGAAAATTTAGATAAAAAATCTTTAACCCCGTAGAGACTTAGCACGAGAGTGCTAGACTTATCATTAATTGATAGGTAACACGCTGATCGCCCAAATTCTGCGAATTTGGGATGAAGGTATAGTCCACACATTGCAAATAAATAAGTAATGAGTAAGTACGTGAGACAGTTTGTATGATATCTACTAGGTGTGTTGTTGTCTGAGTGTAAGGATCCTTTAGTACGAGAGGAACGGGGGTTCGGAGCCACTGGTATACCAGTTCTCATGGGGAGGCTGGGCAGCTACGCTCTATGCTGATAAGTGCTGAAAGCATCTAAGCACGAAGCAGCCCGCAAAACGAGACAACTAAGGCCGTCTTAAAAGAAGACGTTGATAGAGTTGAGGTGTAAGTTGGAAGAACAACGACCAATTCAGCCTGCAACTACTAATAGCCTCATTTTATCTTTCATGATTTGATTAATGCAGCTCTTATTTTGAATTTTTAAAATTATTTCTCCTCACAGATTTCTTTCATCAGGAAAAATAAATTAATGGCAAAATCGCGGGTATGAATTAAACAAGAGCGGGTTGATGGGTTAAGCTGCTTAAGAGTATGGCTATAAAATCCTGCAAGGTTAAGTGCAGAACAAATGATGCATTTGAGTTAACAAATTCTCCTCTGCAAAATTCATGAAACTGTGTAGCCATATGGTATATGCCATTGGTGCTACTGAAAATTAGTTCTGCTCTAATTTTTGCCAAACAGCGGATATGGCTGTCAATTAATAAATTTAAAATTAATAAAATTAGTGCTTATAGCACCTATTGGCCGCTTTGCGACTTATTTTTACTAATTAAATTATTTGTTAAAGCCCCGACGAGAAAGGAAATTCATAAGTTTGAGTTAAAGGGCGGCATAAGTTTAGTGTGAGCATAGAAATTCATGAAAACATAAATTTAAAAACTCTTATTCATTGCTGTTTTTGCAAGTCAGATAGCTAACTGCGGAATTCAGAGTTAAAAGCTCAATTGATATAAAATAATCAAGAATTCTGAGGAAGGTCCGAACATCTGTGCAACTTTGTTGTTGCATGCCTTCGGGAGCCATCCTAGCAATAGGAGTGCAGTGATGCATGGCTCTGATATAGAGACGAGCCCTTTCAGTAGGGAGTGGAACGAGCATCCTGGCTGATGAAACTGTCGCTGAGAAATCAGCATCTTGCACAGGATTAGTCTGATGTTAGCATGGATTTTTTGCCAAGCAAAATCCAACAGAAAGCGGCCTATTTCTGGCTTGCATTTTTATTTTTGATAAACAAATATTTTTGCAGTTTAATCTCTTTATTTTGTTATGGATATGAATTTTGACAGAGGAATAGCACACAGGACATAAAAAGGCATATTGTGAATATGGGGATTCTAATTTAGCTAACTTTGTTTGTTTATGTTATAAATGTAACAAATTTTAGGGTCGGGATAATTTTTAAATAATTAAAAAAAGTTTGTATGGACTTGCGGAAAAAGGAAAAAGAAATCAAGACTAAAAAAGAAAAAATCAAGGAAAAGAAAAAATTCTTTTTTAAATTGGAGTATATAAAACATTAAGTTAAATAAAAAAGCAGAGTTTGTAAATATTCTCACCCTGAACATTTCTATTTTATGGGGGTGGAGGGAATCGAACCCTCTACCTACCGGTCTTCAGCCGGACGCTCTCCCAATGAGCTACACCCCCGATGATA
>Ga0172364_10002909_pt1 | contig 13656 bp, 16 predicted proteins | sample LakKivSesite10cm_FD_114545 | JGI IMG/M metagenome (GOLD analysis project Ga0172364, IMG submission 114545) | Sediment microbial communities from Lake Kivu, Rwanda - Sediment site 10cm | ecosystem: Environmental > Aquatic > Freshwater > Lake > Sediment | place: Rwanda: Western Province, Lake... | reverse complement strand
TGGACCTGAAAGTGAAAGAACTAAAAATATTATAACAAGTATTATTGTCAGTTTCTTCCATTTAGAATAATAAAAACCTATGCCAACAACCAAAGGTATAAATAAAATTTGTAGTGAACGAGTACCTAGTACAGAATAAAAAAAGCCTATAATTAGATAAATGCCTCCAGCTAGGCCTAAAGCAATCGCTGTATAACTCATTTTTCGCTTTATCACTAAGATAAGAAATCCAAAAGAAACAATTATCCATATAAGTGGAACTCTTACTCTGTTTAATGCGCTTAATATCTGACTTATTAAACCAACAGGTTCTTTAAAAGATTGTGAGATTGTAACAGCATACTCTCCGCCTAAATTATAAATCGATTCAAAAAAAGTCTTAAAAACAAATGGGGAATAAAAAGTTGCATGATAGATTAGTACAGCAAAATATATGCAAATCATGAGTAGTAGACTGTTTCTATATTCTTTTCTTTTTATGCAGTAAAAACCTAGAAACACTAAGAATATCGCAGGTATAAATAAATGAGTAAACGTCAAGGCAGTAAAAATAATTATACTTAATAGCTGGTATTCAAATGTATTTTTGTTAATCACAATTAGTAGTAAAATAAAGAAAATAAATGCGATAGTTTGAGGAACCCACTGATAATTTAAATAAAAGTATAATCCTGTAAAATATAGAAAAATAGCTAAAAAAGCAATTTGATAGGAATTATTTTCTGAAATACTTTTTAAATAAAAGTAAAGATATATAGCTATCAAAATACCAAAAAATGCAAAAAAAATTAATGCGATTCCAGTAACATTCAAGTTTAAGGTTTGGCCAGTTATATCATTTAAAGTAAAATATACAGGGAATTGAAAATATGGTTCAACTGATATATTTATACCAGTATTGTGAAAAACTTCAAACATTGCTTTAACGCCAGCACTATCAGATGTTGAAATATATGAAAAAAAATATATATGTGAGAATAATAAAATTGGGAATGCTGCTACGCAGCAAATCCTTATACTTTTTCTTCTACTATAATATCCTGCTAAAAATAAACCAATAATTGATAGAATCATTCCAGGCCATATAGTTGGATAAAACTGAGTAAATGTTATTTCATTTAATTCAGGCATTTCTATAGGATAAGTAAAATACCATGATATTAGTATTAAAATCAACCCGATAAAAAAGAGTATTCCACCTATATAGCTGATTTGATTACGTAACAGTTTCATTTGATTTATCCACCAATATATCTTTTAAGAATTTCTCTACATCACAAGCTATGCAATCCCATGTGTAACAACTTTTAACAATTTCTTTACCTATTCGTCCCATTTCATCTAGTTTTTCTCTGTTTTGATACATAAAATTTATTGCATCTGATAATGCCTTAGGGCTATCAGAATCGATAAGAATGCCGCATTCACCTTTTTTAAATAATCTTTGGTGGAATGGAATACTCGTAGCTATTATCGGCTTTCCCATTCCAAGATATTCAAGAGTTTTTAAGGGAACGCTAACCTTCCACCATTCGTGATTAGGGTCTAGAGGAATAATCCCAACATTAGCTGATTTGATAAATGAAGGAATTTTTTTATATTCTACCTTAGAAAAAATCTTAACTTGTTCTGTTACTCCAATCTTTTTACATAATTCTGAATACTCTATCATTTTTGCTTTTGGAACTCCAACTAGCAATAAATCAGTTTTTTTTCTTAAAGATTTATCAAGTTCCCCTATTGATTTTATTAAATTCTCTATGCCTCTTAAGCCTCCATGAGATCCATGGTGAATTATAACGAATTTATTAGGATCTGTTTTATAATCAATATTTTCCTCCTTATCTGATCTGATGAACATTTCAGTAGAAACACCAGATGGCCAAATTCCAATTTTCTTATCTTTAAGATTATATTTTTTTCTGAGAATTTCTTCTAGTTCTGGTGTTATAGTAGTTAATCCATCAATCATATATTTACTAAGATAAAGAGGTATATCAAATGATATTAGGTATTTTTCTTTTATTGGTAAGGATCTAATATCTATTATTATAGGGATGTTAAATAGCTTAAATGTGAGAGCAAAGGGTAGCCAGACAGAATTTTCATCAATAATTATTACATCTGGCTTTTTTTTCCAAATAAAAAAAGGAAAATAACAAAAAACAATCAAACCAAAAAGTAATCCAGATGATAGATAAGTGGATGTTGTTGGGATATAGATAATATTTTCATCTTTGGATTGTTTCCCCCCAATTTTCTTTGCCATCACTAAAATTACATTATGCCCTTTTCTTCTTAGAGCTCCAGTCAGCTCTAATTGTGTTGTTCTCCAAATTTCTGTATCTGATATGTTATTAATCCAAAGTATTTTCATTTTCTATTACCTTTTGATAATAATCTCTAGTTTTTAAGGCTATTTTTTCCCAAGAAAATTTTTTTTCAACTGTTAATCTAGCTTTTTTACCTAATTCCTTCCTTAATTGATTATTTTCTGCCAGATGAACTACAGATTCAACAACATCTTCTGTGATTTTAGGTTTAATTAGCAACCCATTTTCTTTATGCGTTATCATCTCTGGAATACCACCTACATCTGTACTTATCACTGCTGACTCTGAAGACATAGCCTCAAGGATAGTAAACGGGAAATTTTCATAAAGTGAAGGCAATATAAAAATATCAGACAATGCATATAAACAAGGAATTTTTTCTTGTGGTATATACCCAAGAAAAGTACAATTTTTTGAAGGTATCTTTAAATTATTATTTTTTGGTCCTGCAAAAATAAAATGTGCATCTGTTTTTTCGATTATTTTAGGTATAGCGTTTAAAAAATATTTTATGCCTTTTCTTTCAACCCATCTCGATAAGAAAAGAATCTTTGGTGTGTCTACGTCACATAATTCTGGAAAATATTTTTTAGCATATTTTTTTTCTGATGGATTAAAAATATTGGAATCAACACCGTTATATATGACTTCGATTTGGTCTGGTTGGATTTTTTGAAAATCATTTATGATACGGTTTTTCATCCAATTTGAAACAGTAATATAGTATCTTTTTCTGGCATAATACCTATTTTCAAGAAACTTTAAAAAGAAACTAAAAAAAACCATTGTTTTTTCTGACTGGGAAAGATCAGAAAAACTAGTGTCAGAAGATTTCGTTGAGTTTATTTCGTCCTTAATTGTAGTATGAATCGTTGTTATAATTGGGATCTTTATCGTTTTTGGGTTCAAAAATAGATCAGGCAATGTGCTTTCCGAATGAATTATGTCGATGTCATAACGTTTGATTATGGAAGGTACATGTTTAGAGCAATTTAGCTGGAATTTTAGATTAGAAAAAAAATCACCATTGGAATTGCCAACGTAATGAATAGCAATTTTATCTAAAAACTCTTCATCTCTTTTTTTAGAAGAAGAATCATTTGAACATGTTACATTTTTTAAGCTTTGTTGGTTCGGGGTCAAAACATGAATCTGAATGTCTTTTGGCATATTTTTAATAAGTTCAATAATGTATGTGCCTATGCCGCCTCTAACAGGTAAGAACTCTGGAGCTAGTATTAATACTTTCATTGAATTAAAACCTCATAATCTTTCCAACGTTGCGTTTCTCTAGAAATAAAGTTATCAATCATTTGCACGTTTAATTATGTTTGGTAGCACGTTTAACATTAAACCCATAAACATCGCTAGAGTGCCAATAATTAAAAAAATACTTATTAGAATAGCATAAGCTGGAAAAAAAACATGCGTCTGATTATAATATTGTAGAGCGTGGATTCCTAAAAACAAACCTATTAATACTGAAATAAAACCTGGAACGCTAATAAATAATAAAGGTCGTTTCTCCGCAATAAGCCAGATAATATGACCCAGTACAGAAAAGCCATGTGATGTAGGATTCTTAGTAGATGTTTTCTTTAAACCTTTGTATCTACATGAAACATTTGCATGTGAGACTTCTAAACCTAGGCCATGAGCTTTTATAAGTTGTTCACTTTCAACACTAAAAGCCTTCCCATTTAATTCAGGTATTAAAGCCTTCACAGCTTTTTTATTAAATGCCCGAAAACCATTTTGACTATCTGTAATGTAACCACCATTACCAAAACTAGTTGTATAATCTAATACACTTTTCCCTATTTTTCTCCATCCAGGCATTTCTGAATTATAACTTGACCTGTAACCCACTATTATATCATGGCCATTATTCATTAAACTCCCTAAAACAATTGGTATTTCATCTGGGTTGTGTTGCCCATCACCATCAATAGTTACTACATAATCAAAATTTTTTTCTAATGCGTATTTGAAACCATTTTTAATTGCTGCACTTTTACCATAATTTTTTTATGTGAAATAACATCAGCACCTGCTGCTTTTGCTATTTTGGCAGTATCATCGATACTTCCATCATCAACAACTAATACTTTATTTACATGGTCTTTTACTTTTAAAATAACACTGCCGATAGTGGTGGATTCATTGTAACAAGGAATTATGGCAAGTGTAGTTTTTTCTGTTTTATTATGCATATTTTCCGTCCCCCTGTTTATATTCTTTTATGATGGGTGAATATATTTTTTTATTTTCTTTATATTAATTTTTTAATTTTAAGGTTGTATATAAACACCTTTTTTAGTATATAAATTTTACTGATATAATACTTTTAAATATATTTAATAAAATTGTAGGATAGATAATCTTCATTTATCTTAAAAATTTTAGTTTATAATCTGTTAAAATTATGATTAAATATAAAATACTAAATTTAATAGAAAAAAATATATACTAATTATATTATAAAAGTAACAGATGCTTACAATTGATAAAAAGATTTTAATGTTTAATGTCAAAGAAATCCATTTCTCGGATAAACCATTTGAAATTGAAAACTGCGATTTTGTAAATTTCCGTTACTGTAAAAAAAATGTTAATGTAAAAGGATTTACTTGCGAAAAAGAATTTACTATAATTATCGATTTAACCCAGGATTTAGACACTATTTGGCATAATATGGATAACAAAAGTGTAAGATACTGGATAAACAGAGCACAAAAAGAAGGCATTATAGTTCGAAAAAATGACAAACATGATCAATTTTATCAAATATACCGATCATTTATACAAAAAAAAGGAATAAAATCTAAATTTGACTTATTTGGAGTTGGATCAACCACCCTTGAATCTATGAAAAAAAATGGAACTCTATTTATTGCAGAACACAATGGTGAAATCCTTGCAGGAACTCTATACCTGGAAGACGATTCTCATATCGAATCTTGGATAGGTGCTTCAAAAAGATTAGAAATACAAAATAGTAATAAGAAACTGATAGCTGCAGCTGATCATTTAATTGATTGGGAAGCAATAAAATATGCAAAACAAAAAGGTTTGAAAGAGTTTGATCTTGGTGGCATATGGTCTGAAGAAGAGGCAGCAAAAGACTTAGCAAAAAAAGGTATTAATAATTATAAACTAAATTTGGGTGGTAAACCAGTAACTCGTTATTCTTATAAAAAAATATACTCAAAGACATATAAATTTTTATATCATTTGTATGATTTGAAGAACTATAGACAGAAGGCAGCTTAATGAAAAATTTTAGCATAGATTTTAAAAAACCTTTTTTAAGCTCAATATTTACAACTAATAGTGCAATTTGGTTTGAAAAAGATTTATCCAAAAAATGTGAAGAATTTAAAGCAAAAATACCAATTGAAATTGATATGGATTCAACTGATCAAACAATAGAATGGCTGAAAAAACTTGATTTGAGTTGGGTAGTTTATCCAAAAGAAATTACAACAGCTCTTAAATATAATCATTGTTGGCCTTATGTTCAAAGCAATGGAAAGATAATCGGATGCATCAAAATTGGTTTTAAAAATGTATATATTGCAGATTATGATAAAATAATTAAATTTCCAGATAAAATGGCTTTTATCTATGATACATATGTTTCAGATGAATATCGAGGTAAAAATGTAGCAAGATATCTTATTTCACAGTCGATTAAATATCTTAAATCACAGGGTTATACTAGATTAGGATGCCATATCCCACCATGGAATAAAGCTTCGATAAAAGCTTTTGAAAAAAACGGTTTCAAAAAAGTTAAATATGTAAGATATTACAAGATTCTTGGTGTTCCAATTAGAATCACAAATTCTATTAGTAATTTTTCGATTTTTAATGGAGGTAAAATAATAAATGAAGAATTACCGTACTCGTAAAATCAAAGGCATTTTTAAATTTTTTAAAGATTTTAGTATTAGAGACTTAAATTATAAATCTGCTAAAGCCGATCGTGCACTACTTTTTATGACATATAGATGCACAAGTAATTGTAATATGTGTACTATATGGAAGCGCGGTAAGAATTATGATAATAGTAAGGAATTAACTTTAGAGGATTGGAAAAAAGTTATCGATGACCTTGATAAAACAGGCGTCTGGTTATTTGAATTATTTGGTGGTGATTCTCTACTTAGAAAAGATGTTACCATACCTCTGATAGAATATATTAAGAAAAAAAATGAAAAAGCTTGGGTTGATTTACCTACAAACTGTAATTTATTAGATAAAGATACTGCTACAGCTTTGGTTAAATCAGGATTAGATAGGATTTATATTTCACTTGATGGTCCTATCGAAATTCATGATAATATAAGAGGAAAAGATGGTACTTATAATCGTGTTCAAAAAGCATTAGAATATATTGTAGAAGCAAAAAATAAATTAAATAGTAATACACCAGATATTGTGATTAATTGTACAGTATCAAAATCTAATTTCCATATATTTGAACAGATTATTCCTATAGCTGATAAGATGGGTGTTAATGGCATAGACTTTGAGTATGTTGGGGAATTTAAAGAGGAGAGTATACAGAACTCTGAAGTTGATGGAGTTAACCCCACACCTTTTTATATAAAAGTGAGTAAGTCAAGTTTGTTAAATAGAGATGAAGCTATTCTATTGAAGAAAAAGATTAATGATATTAAAAAATCAATAGATAAGAATAATCTAATTATTACAACAAGACATATTGATTCTTTAACAGTTGATGATTTAGTTAATGGTACAGTTTCAAATAAAAAATGTTATATATGTCACATTATGGTTACTGTAGATCCATTTGGAAGCGTTATGGGTTGCCTTCATTATAATAATTTTTTTTATGGAAACATAAAAAACGAATCTTTTTCTTCGATTTGGAGAAATAAAAAACATCTTAGTTTTTTAGAATCTCAGAGAACAGGAAAAATTAAGATATGCAAAAATTGCATTAGTGGAGTTAACAGAAATACCACTTTTGGTCAATCTTTTTATAGATCTGCATATTTTAATTTTATAAGAAAAGGATTTGAGTAATAATGAAACAAGTTATAAAATCATCTTCAGTTATTTGAGAAGGAATAGAAATGGAGAAAGAAACTAAAAAAAATCCAAATAAAAGATTTTTTCACTTTTTTTTGAGAGTAATGAAATTAATTAATAGAAATATTTTAGGCATATCCAAAGCAATTATTTTTGAACTTGATTTGGAAAACCCTAGTAAAAGAAGGGCTACAGATCTTAACCTATCTTTTAGATTAGCAACAAAAAAAGATATTGAAAAAATGGATAAAGAACATTATGACTATGATAAAAAAGCAAAAAAATATTCATTAAACCGGCTTGAAAAGGGCGACAGGTGTATTCTTGCATTATATAATAATAAAATTATTGGTTATATGTGGACAATGAAAGATGCTATGGAATTAACACAAGCAAAGTATATCTCTTTATCAAAAGATAGAGCTCATTTATACAAGGGATATGTTTTAAATGAATTTCGTGGAAGAAGAGTTCATCAAGCGATGTATAACTATTCTGTTGAAATGTTGAAAAAAGAGGGGAAACGTTTTATTATTTCAGTTGTTGATACAGATAATACATCATCATTAAAAACAAAGACTGGTAGTGAATTTAAGATAGTTGGATATCTTGTTCATGTTAGATTTTTTGGATTAAAATATGATTATATAAAAAAGAATAAGTTACATTATCTCCAAAATCAATAAGACGTTTGTCATTGTTTTGCTTGTTTTTTATTTAATAAATTCCAGACCCATGAATAAAAGAGTAAATCGGATCTAAACAATTTGCATTGATTTATAATGTTATTATTACCTGATAAGTCAAATCTTCCAAGATTTATGAATTTATTGCTAAGATTATCTATTGGTAATTTGTTCTTTTTATATTCAACTGTCACTCCAAGTTTTATTCCTATCTCTTTTGATATTTTTATGACTTCATCTGAGTAATTCCCATTAGGATAAGATATAGCAATTGGGGTTATCCCAATAGTTTCGTGAATATAATTTTGCGCATCAGTTATTTGTGATCTAATCTCATCTAAGGAATAATTTGTTAGAATTGCATGATTGCTTGTATGATTACCTAAAAAAACGTATTTTTCTTTAGAAAAATCTTTTAGCTCTAAAGAGGTAAAAGGTCTATCAATATCCCCTCTTGGCTTTAATGCCTTTTCTCCAAATTTTTTTATTAGATATTTCTCTATTTCTTCACTTTTTTTTGACTTTAATTGGTTTTGTTCGCGTAAGATGCTCCTTTTTGATGTGTTAAGTTTTATTCTTTCCCTATATAAAACATCCCACCAAAAGCATTTGTTTTGTTTTATATGATCTGTTGATATGAAAAATAAGGCAGCAATTTTATATTTTTTAAGAATTGGTAATGCATATTTATTATTATAATATCCATCATCAAAAGTTATCATAGCATATTTTCTGTCATTATTTAAACCATTTATTATATCGTTTGGTGATACAAATTTATAACCATGTTCTAAGTAATATTCTATAAACTGTTGAAACTGGTCAACAGTTATCCATGTTTGTGGATCTACAAGATTCTGTTTAATTTCTTCTTGTTTTAGAAACAATGCATGGAAGTTAAATATAAGCAATGAATTTTTTTCCTGAAAGAATCTTAGATAAAACTCAGATAGTATTGAATCTGGCAACTTTGCAAGAGATATTATTTTTCTTTTCAAGGTGTAATCTCCGAGATTGTTATTTTTAATAATTGTTTTTAACTAAAGTATTATACAACAACATTTAAATATATTGCTATTATTTTATATAATAGATATTATTATCTTGAAGGAGAAAATGAGAAAAAATAAGTTTAAATTTACTTAAACATTTATTCACTAGACACACTAATTTTAATCTTATTTTTATTAGTTTATAACATCATAGTTTTCGTCAGAAATCTCTTTGATCTCTAGCAAATATCCATTTTTTGATATTCTTACTAATGCAACCATATTAAATCTATTGATAAATAATATATTAATATTTAAATATTTTGGTAAATATCAATATTAACATATTTAATTGCTAAAATCTCATACCTTATATCCAGATACCTGTATCTGGAATAATTAAATCCATTATTGGATGTATTATTATAGCCAACAAACCCATAGTCCATATAGGTTCACTTTTTATGTTTAAAAAGAACTTTATTACTAAAAGAACAATAGTGGCTATTATAAATAAGATTATATGTAATAAATTATGGTATGGTATTATACCACAAAAAGAAAAAGGATGAATTGTATAATATATTATTAACAAAAAATCTGGTATAAAACTAAATGATAAGCATATAAACAATAGAATGAATAGTTTTTTAGATTTATTACCCTCATTAAAGAAATTTTTATAATAATATTTACCAATGATAAACAATGTAAATCCTGCTATTATATGTGGTATTGCTCCAGGCATTTCTTATGATTCCTAGTTTGATTTTATTTTAATTTACATTAATCCATAGATAAAGCTCTTCATAAGCCTTATCTATTTTTTGTTTAATTTCATCTTTATAATCTATATCATGATAATAAGGCCCTGTAGGTGTTGTAAACAATAAAAAAGCAAGTGTTAGATTTTGTCCTTTTTTAGTAATATTAAAAGTATAATCATATTGCCATTGTGGCTTCCATTTTTCTTCTGAATTTATATCTTTATGATCCAATGTTATGTTGATTTTATCCATGAACCATGCATTATTATATGTAATAATATTTTCATTTTTTGATTTGTTAAAAGTTATTGTCTGATTTATTAACCATACCTCAATAGTATAACTCATTGTTTTATATTCATGGTTAGTAACACCTATAATAATTGTTACATTTTCTCCAGAATTAATATTATTCGGTAAGTTAGTAATACTTCTATCTGATCCAAAGAGGTAAAATCCTGTAAATTCACCCCCAGTTCTAGGTTTTGTTATAACAAAAATAAATAATGTAACAGTTATTAACATTAATGTAATTAATACGACAATTAGCAATTTATCTAACTTGCCATTAAATTTAAAACCATCTTTTATTTTAGTCAAAGACACATTAATTGAAACAACTATTCTTTCATCAGGTGAAGTTATAAACCATCTATAAAGTGAAGCAACTCCCATGCTAATTTCAAAAATAAAAATAGAAAGAAGAGCATATTCTAACTCTATTTTACCACTTATAATGAGAATAGCGAACCCTATAAGGCCAACAATTGCCATTGAAGTACCAAAACTCAAAGTGATACGTTCTATGACATTTATTCCTTCCTCTGTTTTTTTAGATGGAAATAAAACAAAAATTAGCAAATAACCAGGAATAAATAATATGACTATTAAACCTAAAACAGTGCGCACAGTATCGTTTAAGTCCAATAAAACTATTGGAATTAGAATAAGACTACATAAAATACATAGAATAATGTCAAGTGGATATTTATCAAATAAAATTTTCATTTTCATAATTTAAATGCTTAAAAAGCTTATTATCTTTTTTGCTATTAGAAAAATAAAAACTATAAGAAACACAAAAATAATGATGTTCATTCTAAATTTAAGGCTTGTTAGAGTAAAACGATCTGTGAAAACTTTTACTACTAAAAGACCTATAAATATCAAAACAAAAAATATCTCTAACATAACGTTAATGGTAACAAAGAATACAACTATCATCCATAAAGCAATAAATAGGGTTATTTTTTCTGATATCAGCATTTATTATTCTCCAATTCAATTCTTTTTTTTGATAACGTTAAGATAAAAAATAATTTTCCGGCCTTTATAAGTCGTATTGTATATACGAATTTTTTCATTTAAAACGCGTGCAATTATGGCAATTATAGCGCTACATATAGGAAAAGGATATTGATTATGAAAATTCTGATTATTATTGTAAGGAACATGGTTCTCTATTTCTAAAATCCATCCATTTTGATGTTTTTTAAAAGATATTGATTTAACTAGATTCATTCCTACAAATAACTGTAATTTTTCTTCTAAATTTTCTATTGTAATATTTTTAAAAGCATTATCTTTTTCTATTTCTTTTAGCAGCTTTACTCCTGCAGGTGGAATAGAAATACCAAGATTTTTACCATCCTCTGAAATTAAGATAATTTTGTTATCTTTCGCATTAGGAATTTTTAATACACCTGATTTATTTGGTGGGATGAAAATTCTTTCCTCTTTTAAATTGCCTGATCTGGGTAAAAAAATAGCATTTCCTTCTAGATTAAGCTCTTTAATTATTTTGTTCACTGTATCCATATTTCCTTCTACTTGGGCATCACTAATCTTTTTTGGTATGCTCTTTTCTGTTATTATAAATATCATGAAAATACCAAGAATTATAAATATAATACCAATTTTTATGTATAAAACTATATCATTAATCAAAGCATAGATCAGAAAAATAGCACCTATGATTAAGAGCATTATTCCAATGATTCTTGCTCTTGTATAAGAATCGTTTAATAGGCTGTGTTGTTTCAATTGTTAATCCCCCGAGGATATTTAGATATAATACACATCATAGAATTTAAATCTTTTGTTAATTATTTTTTATAAAATATTTAATTATAAAGCCAAATAAGAAGTAAAATGTTTATACTATGCCATTTTTAATAATAAAAATAAAAGGTTTAAAATTAACAATTTATATTTTTAGGTTTTATTCACTATCGTATACTTCTCCGTCTGATTCTTCAAATGTATTAGCGTCGATTCCAAAATCATCATACTTTGTACCTTGATCATCATGTTTTTTCTTTTTAATCAGTTTCCCGCATACTTTACATTTGCCGTTGTCATCGTATTCTCGCCATTCCATGCATTTAAAGCAGAATTCGTCATTTCCTACTGTAATTTTTACATGTTCTTTTTTCTTAGTCTTTTTTGCCATACCAACTATGAATAATTAAAGGTATTTATCTTAATTTTCTTTATTGGATTAATTTTTCTTTAATTTTACAGTCAACTCACGATAACTACTAGATATCTTCATTCCTCAAGAATATCATTCATATATTCATCTTTATTTTTAATTTCATGTATCTTATGATCAATTTCTTTTAACCTCCTAAACGATCTGATACCTAGATAAATACCTAAAACAGTAAGAGCTAAACAAATAAGTAGAAGGGGAATAACAAAATAAAGATTCTTAGTAATATCATAAAATTTTGATGTAGCGATTAATATTGTAAATACTGAACTAGGTATTGTAAAAATCGCTATAGCTGTTCTTAAAACAGAAAGAGATGTACGTTTTTCAGATAAGAGTAAGGTAACGGTGTTATAAATTTGTGAAGGATCATTTTCAGGTATCATAAATATTTCTTTGCCTTATGCTTTATTTCACTTTGTGAAAACTTATAAAACTTTTCATTTAATTTTATACTTGCTATTTCTATTAAACTTGGATCTAATTTTTTCCCAATTGTTTTTTTTATTGCTTGTATCCCAAACATAATAGCTTCATCAAGTGTTGGATCAGCTGTATAGTTCTGATCAAAGTACAACATTGCTTTATTACTTCCTTTTCCCTCACAAACAGCTTTATATTCTAAAAATGCACCAGATGGATCCGTTACAAACAAATGTGGACCTGTTATATCAATGCCTCCGACAAACAAGACGTCTCCAAAAGGTCTTACCCCACCATATAATGTAAATAAATGTTTATATTCACAGATAGTTCTAACCAGGGCTTTTACGGTAATTTGTTCATCATACCACATTCTATTAATTTCAGCTTCTTCTCTGGCAAACTCTATTAGATGCCTTGCATCGGCTGATAATCCTGTAAAAGCACAACCAATAGTATGGTCAATTTGAGATATTTTATCGATAGATGATTTCTCAACAAGAGGAGAAGATACTTCTGTATATGCTAATAATAAAATGCCATTTTTGAATTTTAATCCTATTGTTGTTGCTCCTTTCTTAACTGTTTCACGTGCGTATTCAACCTGAAATAATCGCCCGTCAGGTGAATAAATCGTACTATCTGCATCATATAATGCGTCTGATGATTCCATAGTTTACTCCACAGCTATTATTAAAATTATTTCAGGCAGAATACAGTACTAATGTTATATACTTTATTAACACTTTAGCGAGAAATCCCCAAACTTTAGTTTGAGGGATGAATCGCGTCATCTTTTATCAAAACTTATTTGTTGTACTCTTGGGCAGGTGCACCCGCCTGCGGCGGGTGCTATAGAATACCTGCTCAGGAGCAAAAATCATGGAACTTGTTAGCGGT
>Ga0172364_10002908_pt1 | contig 13663 bp, 12 predicted proteins | sample LakKivSesite10cm_FD_114545 | JGI IMG/M metagenome (GOLD analysis project Ga0172364, IMG submission 114545) | Sediment microbial communities from Lake Kivu, Rwanda - Sediment site 10cm | ecosystem: Environmental > Aquatic > Freshwater > Lake > Sediment | place: Rwanda: Western Province, Lake... | reverse complement strand
TTTCTTGCTCCAAATGCCTCTTCTGCTTTTATGTCAACAGTGTACTCTTTTCCAATTTCCTTGCCTTCGATAAATTTGTCCAAGCCAGCTAATAATTGGCCGTGTCCAAGGCATACTATCATTGGTACGTACTTTTGCTTTTCATCAAAAATACCTTCTTTTTTAGCAACATCTGCTAAAGTCAAATCGAAAATTTTGTTTTGAGCTTTTGTCTTTCCAATGAAGTCAAATTCTATGAAATCTCCTTTTTTCACTGTTGATGCCATGAAATAAAACCAGAATAAGGGGGTTAAAAAGCTTATTGGTTAGCCAAGATTAAGCTAAAACTTGCATCATTACTGAGCCATCTGTTCCACTTAATGGAATCAAATTCAAGATAACTGAAAGCACTGATGGAATTAAGAATAAAATAATTACAACTGAGATTAATCTTTTTCTAGGCGTATTTTTAGGAACTAAAAAGTAAGCTAATGTCAGTAAGAGAGAAACAATTATGTTTACTAATGGACCTGAAAATGCGATTACTGCATCCTCTTTTACAGGATTAATTGCTGGAGCATTATATTCAGTATAAAATGATGTTGTGTACATAACATTTTTTAAAACTCCAGATTCGACTGGCTTAACTTCAAAATGCATCTTTGGATCTAAGCCATATTGCTTAGCTGCAGCATAGTGTCCAAACTCGTGGACCCCGATGTTCATTGCTAAACTTGTGACTAAACATACAAATGTTAAGAGTATGAATAGTACGACCTTAAGTGATTTCATCACAGTATAGTACTAACAACTCTTAGTATATAAATGTATCGCTAGGTGCCGATTTTATGCATTTTAAGCCCAAAATAAGGGTTTTTTGACCCCTAAAAACTGACCTGTTTTCTATAGAATACAAGTGCTTTTTAAGACATGTTGTATGCTTAAACTTCCATGCAGACACGATATATATTTGTGACTGGTGGAGTATTTTCTGGATTGGGAAAAGGCATAATAGCGTCCTCAATCGGCCTACTTTTAAAGCAGCAGGGCTACTCTGTTTCTGCTGTTAAAATTGATCCTTACATTAATTTTGATGCTGGCACCATGAGGCCAACAGAACACGGCGAGGTCTGGGTTACAGAGGACGGAGGCGAAATTGACCAGGATCTTGGAAACTACGAGCGTTTCTTGAACCTTACACTTTACAAGAAAAATAACATAACAACAGGAAAAATATTTGACAAAGTCATTAGAAAGGAAAGAAATGGGGAATATCTTGGACAAACAGTTTCTCCAATTCCGCATGTTACAGACGAGGTAAAAAATTGGATCAGGGAAGTTGCAAGGGAATCTTTAGTTGATTTTGTTGTTATTGAGATCGGCGGTCAAGTCGGAGACTATGAAAATATTTTATTCTTAGAGGCAGCAAGACAAATGAAGCTTGAAGACCAAGTCTTATTTGTTCACGTCGGATATTTGCCAATTCCAGACCATCTTGGAGAGATGAAGACAAAACCATTGCAGCATTCTGTAAAGAGCCTTCAATCCCTTGGAATATTCCCAGATTTTATTGCTGGAAGAGCAAAGTACAAAATTGACTCTGTAAGAAAGAAAAAAATAGCAATGTCGTGCAGCCTTCCTGAAGACAGAATTTTGTCTGTACCAGATGTTGATAATATTTATTCTGTTCCAGTTGTTTTAGAGGAGCAAAAGCTTGCTGAAAAAATCCTTAATGCATTTGGATTAAGTTATATTATTGATCACGAGGGATTTAAGACTTGGAAAAAATTTGTTGATACAACTCGCGCATTAAACAATGAGGTCAAATTGGGCATTGTTGGAAAATATTTTGACATTGGAGATTTTAATCTTCTTGATTCTTATATTTCAGTCATAGAAGCAGTAAAACACGCCTGCTGGAACAATGGCCATCAGCCAAGAATTGCATGGCTGGACTCAAAGCAGTTTGAGTCAGAGGAGAATTTGTCCAAGCTGGGAAGCTACGACGGAATAATTGTGCCTGGCGGATTTGGAGCATCTGGTGTTGAAGGAAAAATAAATGCAATAAAGTTTTGCAGGGAAAATAATATTCCATTCTTGGGCCTTTGCTATGGAATGCAATTGGCTGTAATTGAATTTGCAAGAAACAAGTGCGGAATGTTTGATGCAAATACTACAGAAATTAATCCAAAGACAACTCATCCAGTTATTGATATTTTACCTGAGCAAAAGGAGATATTGAAAAAGTCAGAGTATGGAGCAAGCATGAGGCTCGGAGCCTATCCTGCTGTGCTTAAGGAAGGAACAGTTGTAAGCAAATTATATGGAAAAACAGAAATCTCTGAAAGGCACAGGCACAGGTATGAAGTTAATCCAGAAATGATCAGCCAAATAGAGGAAGCTGGTCTTGTTTTCTCAGGAACATCTCCTGACAAGAGGCTTATGGAGTTTATTGAAATTCCAAGCAATGATTATTTTGTTGCAACGCAAGCACATCCAGAATTCAAGAGCAGACCAATGCAGCCAGCACCATTGTTTGACGGATTAATCAAGGCAATAGTTCAAAGCAAAAGATTTTCTCAACAAAGGCTCGAGACAAAATAGAATTCTAAAACTCTAAATGGGGCGGGGGAGATTTGGACTCCCAACCCCACGATTTCGCACAAGCGAAACTAGCGAAATGCTTTTTTCGCTTTGTCTTCAGTCGTGTGCTCTCCCAGGTTGAGCTACCACCCCATAAAATAGACTGGAGGCTTGGGTTTCTTAAATCTTTCTTTTAGAAAAAATGGCGCCGGGACTGAGATTTGAACTCAGAAATCCCTTTCGGGAAACAGGATTAGCAATCCTGCGCCTATCTGGTGGCTAATTTCTCAGCCGTTGCCAGGTTGGGCCATCCCGGCAAATCATCTTGTGATTTGCCGACCAGCCAAAAGCGAAATCTTTTGGCGCTGCCGGCGGCAATATGCTGCCTTATGAAATCAGATGCGGTTAAAGGAATAAAAAGCTTGCTAATCAAAAGTAAATAAAAGTGGGGCGCGCCCCGAGGTGGAGAAGTAAATTACTTACTGCTACCCCAATAACCAGCTCCACACCGTATCTTAAAAGCACTGCTCAAATAAGCTAGGGTTGCTCGGTTCCCCGCCTGGCCCGGTTCACTTAAAAAAGCAGCCAAGTAAGGCGATGCTTCGACGCCAAATTAAAGGGACAATAAGCATACTACTTGCCGCTCTCAAAGCTTCAACTCCAGCTAAAGGGAATTTCTGGTAACAGCGGCTCCCTAGCCCGCCAGTTTAGCCCTATTAAGATATCACTTACTTTACTTTTAAAGTTTTGCAAATTAGGCTCTGCAGAAAACTATTATTTATATATTTCAAAAAAGTACTAATTTTTTTAATGGACACTAAAAACGATAAACCAGTAAAGCCAATTAAAAATGGAACAGTAATTGATCATATTACTTCTGATCTTTTCTTTGATGTCCATAGAATTTTACGAAGCGACAGCCAGCTAAGACAGCTTCTTAAAAATCAGCCATTATTTGATGCTGCTCACGTTAATAGCCAAAAATATGGACGAAAAGACATTATTTTCTTTGAAAATGTTTATCCTAAAATAAAGGAATTAATAGGCGATTTAAAACTAATTGCTGAGGATATTATAATTTCTCCAGACAAGCTAAATATGATCAAGCTTGTTGCGTATAATGCAACAATCAACATCGTCAGAGACTCTGCAATTGTTAAGAAGTATAATCCTGAACTTCCAAAAGAGCTGAGGAATATCTTAATGTGCAGAAACTCTCCAATGTATTATGAAGATGAATCTGGACACACTAGAGCAAGGGGTGGCTGCATAAGCTACAAGCATCCTGCTGAAACTGGACTAAGGATTGAGCCAATCCCTTACACGCATAAACTTATCAAAGATGGTCCTGAGTTTGAATATGCTTGTTATTTTTGCGAAAGAAAAATAAGGCACAATGAAGTTTTGGAGTATCTCATTCTAAACCCAAGTACGCATTAAGCTCTGCAAATTCCTTTGCATTATTTTGCTCAATGTATTGGTAATATGGCATAAACTTCTGCTGCAAAACATAAGAAGATGCGTGAAGCTTGTCTCCAATTTGGCTTGCCAGGCCTTTCATCTTTGCTCTTTTTGCTGCCCTGATAAAAAGTTTAATTAAAAGTTCTGGTCTCTTGTGCAAGATAAACTGCGGATTGGCCTTATCCTTTGACTGCTGTACTCCTGCAGACAAGAATGCATTTATGTAGACTAAAAATCTCCAGTGCTGCCATCGCATTATTCTTGTTTGGAAAATATCTGCTTCAGAAAGATAATCATACGCTCTTTTCCTGCTTTTTACATCTAAATATTCAGCCGGAATGCTCTGGTCAATCCAAAGCATCAAGTCTTCTGGAGCTTCATCTGTTTTTTCAAATGATTCCAAGGCAAGCTTTGAGTCAAATGACTTGAAGATTACTTTCAATGTCTCAAATATGGATTCTTCTTGCTCTCTTGCCCAGAGCGAAATATCCTCAAGAGTAATTTTATTTCTTCCCTCTGAAATTATCTGCAGATCAGTTATTGCTGCCCGCATATCATTGTTTGAAAGTGCTGCTAATTTCTTTAATGCGGCCTCATCATAAGAAATATTTTCTAATTTACAAATTTCCTGCAGTTTTGCAAATATTGAAACTGGATTTATTCCTTTAAGCTCGACAAGTGTACAGTATTTTCTAACTGACTTTAATTTGTCTGAGTAAGCATCATTCGCAGTCAAGATAATCGGGAACTTTGAGCCTTCAATAATCTCTGCAATTGCGCCAGCTCCGCCCCGGTCTTTTGTGCCTGAAAGATTGTCAACTTCATCGATCAAAATTAATTTTCCTGTGCCAAACAAGCTTGCCTGCCTTGTTGCTGCGCCAAGAGTTTCCTCAATAATTGCTTTAGTCCTAAAGTCAGATGCATTCATCTCCACAAGTTCAAGATTAAACTCGTCAACAAGCGATTTTGCAATGCAGGTTTTTCCTGTTCCAGTTGGACCATAAACTAAAACTGCCTTCTTGCTGACATTTGGAAAAGATTTTACAAAACTTGAGACTACTTCAATTGCATTTTTCTGCCCAATAATATCTGAAGTTTTCTTGGGCGCGTATTTGTTAACCCACAATTCATTCATTTTTCGCCAATAAGTCCAAACTCAGCCAATAGCGCCGACATTTGTATAAATTCATTTGAGCCCTCGACAAGCCTAAATTCATATTCTCCGCAAGCCTTGATGAGCTCAACTTTTTTTCTTTCGCTTACATTTAGGTTCCAAATTTCCTTTTGTATTTGCTTGATTGTGTCAATTGCTGAAAGCCCGTGTGCAACCATAATGTCAATAAGCTTTGTCTTTGCTTCAATAAATTTTCCTTTGATTGCTAATTCGATTGTTTCCTTGATTTCTTTTGGCTCAGCAAAACTTACAACTTCTGTTACTGCTTTTTCATCAATTGTTTTTGTTACAGAAGCGCATGCCTGCAAAAGATTTTCAGCCTTTCTCATGTCGCCTTCTGAAGCATCGTAAATTAAGTCAAGAGCTTTTTCTGTAATTGTGATTTTCTCCTCTTTCTTGATTTTTTCAAGAATTTCAACAACAGCTTTTTTTGCAAGAGGCTTAAACCTGAAAACTGCGCATCTGCTTTGTATTGGAGAAATTATTTTTGAAGAATAATTGCAGCTTAAGATAAATCTGACTGTATTTGTGTAGTCTTCCATAATTCTTCTTAATGCGTGCTGCGCATCTTTTGTCAAGGCATCTGACTCATCTAAATAAATTAATTTGAAAGGAACATCTGCAAGCGCTTTTGTCCTTGCAAAATCCTTGACTTTGTTTCTGACAACATCTATTCCTCTTTCATCTGAAGCATTTAACTCAAGAATGCTTTCTGCCCAGTTTTCCTTGTAAAGAGAGTGTGCAATTGTAAGCGCTGCAGTTGTCTTTCCTACTCCTGCTGGCCCTGCAAACAAAAGATGAGGAAAATTTCCAGAGGCCATAAATGCCTTTAGTCTTGAGATTATTTCTTCCTGCCCTTTAATCTCTGCTAGTGTTTTTGGCCTGTATTTTTCTGTCCAAACATCCATTGCTAATCCTCAAAATAGTCATAATCCTAAAGATATATAAGGTTTTATTCAATTAAGCGCCTACAATAGTTATGTTTTTAAAGTTAGCCAGTAAGTGTAATTCTTATGCAAGTTAAATACGAGCCATTAGTATTGGAGCCTGAAATTTTGGCTTTCTGGGAGAAGAACAAGATCTATGAAAAACAGAAAGCTAAGGGAAAGAAAGGCAAGAAATTCTATTACTTAGATGGACCTCCATATACTTCTGGAAAAGTTCATGTTGGAACTGCTTGGGGAAAGTCATTGAGAGACGCAATAATCAGATACAAAAAAATGCAGGGCTTCAATGTCTGGGACAGAGCAGGATTTGATACTCACGGATTGCCTACTGAACATGCTGTTCAGAAAAAATTTGGAATTAAATCAAAGGAAGAGATAGCTGAAAAATTTGGAGTTGAAAAATTCTCAACAGAGTGCTTGAAGCTGGCTGAAGAAAATATGACTGAAATGATAAAAGACTTCAAGAGAATCGGAGCTTGGCTCGAATGGACAGACCCTTATGTTACTTATCAGGAAAATTACATTGATGCTGTATGGTGGATAATTAAAAAAGCTCATGAGCAAAACTTGATTTATGAAGGCCTTAAAGTTATGACTTGGTGTCCGCACTGCGCCACAGCAGTTGCAAAGCACGAGCTTGAGTACCAAAATGTTACAGAAGATTCAGTATTTTTGAAATTCAAGATACAAGGCAAGAAAGACGAATATTTGATTGTCTGGACAACAACTCCTTGGACAATTCCATTTAACCTTGCTGTAATGGTCAACCCTGAATTAAAATATGTCAAGGCAAAAGTTGGAGATGAAACTTGGATAGTTGCAAAAGCCTTGGCAGGCGTTTTCTCTGGCTTGATCTCAAGGAAGTTTGACATTCTCGAGGAATTTACTGGAGACAAACTTGAGGGAATAAGATATGACCACCCATTGCTAAAGCAAGTTCCATATCTAAAGGAAATTGATGATAAATATGATTGGGCTCACAAAGTTTTATTGTCAACAGAATATGTAGACACTTCTGCAGGAACAGGACTTGTTCACTGCGCTCCTGGATGCGGTCCAGAAGACCAGGAAGTTGGAGCTAGATACAAGCTCCCGCCATTTAATGAACTAGATGAAAGGGGAGTCTTCTCAGAGAAAATGGGCTCTTACAAGGGATGGACTGCAAAAAAAGATGACTTGAAGTTTATCTCTGAGTTTGAGAAATTAGGATTTTTAATAATCTCTACAAAAGTTGACCATGAATATGCTCATTGCAGCAGATGCCACGGCGCTGTTGTCTTTAGGGCAACAAAACAATGGTTCATGAAAGTTGAGCACATGAAAGAGGAATTAATAAAAGCTAATCAAAAAATAAATTGGGTGCCTGACTGGGGCGGAAACCGATGGTTTGATTCCTGGCTAAGAAACTTGCAGGACTCAAGCATATCAAGACAAAGATATTGGGGAACGCCATTGCCATTTTGGAAGTGCGAAAAGTGCGGAGAGCTAACAGTTGTTGGCAGCATTAAGGAACTCAAAAAATTATCTGGAAAATTACCTTCAAACTTACACAAGCCTTGGATAGACAAAGTAACAATGAAGTGCAAGTGCGGCGGAAAGAAAATAAGAACTCCAGATATCTTAGATGTTTGGCTTGACGCAGCATGTGCATCTTGGGCCTGCTTGTATTATCCCGCAAAAGACAAGTTCCTAAAATCATATTTCCCAGCTGACTTAATCTTAGAGGGAAAAGACCAGATCAGAGGATGGTTTAATGTTCTATCAACAATTGGATGGATTGGATTTAAGCAAATACCATTCAAGGCCTGCTATATGCACGGCATGATTAATGATGCTCAAGGAAGAAAAATGTCAAAGAGCCTTGGAAATTACATTCTTCCTGAAGAAGTAATTGGAAAATACGGCGCAGATACAATGCGGTATTATATGATTCAAGCAGCAAACCCTGGCCTTGACCTAAATTACAATCTCGAAGATACAAAGACAAAGTACAGACTGCTTGAGGTTTTGTGGAACACTCATATTTACTTAATCAACTATTCAAAATCAGAGGGAATTGATCCAACTAAATTAAAGAATCCTAAGCTTGCAACAGAAGAAAAGTACATTTTGTCAAGATCAAACTCAACAATTCAAAAAGTTACTGAACTTTATGATGCATATCATATTAATGAAGTTCCTGGAGAAATAGAAGCCTTGTTCCTGGATGTAAGCAGAAAATACATTCAGATAATCAGAGACAAGCTTGCTGCTGGAACAAAAGAGGAAAAAGAAGCTGTAATCTTCACTCTTTACAATATCTTAACAGACATCTTAAAGATGTTTGCGACAGTCGCACCATTTGCAACAGAGCAAATGTACCAGAACCTTAAGGAAGCATTTGGATTAAAGGAAGAGTCAGTTCATTTATTGAGCTGGCCAAAGGCAAACAAGAAGCTGATCAACAAGAAGATTGAAGAAGAATTTGTTGCAGCTGACAAATTAATTTCTGAAATACTCTCGGCAAGGGAAAAACTTCAGAGAAATGTAAGATGGCCAATCAAGTCCATCACTGTTTATGTTCCTCACGAAGTAAAGGAATACAAGGCCCTGATAAAACAAATTGACAGCCAAGAAGAAATAATCAAGAGAATCACAAATACTATGGATATTGAAGCTACTGACAAGCAAATCAAGGGAATAACTAAGACAGTAAAGCCAGATTATGAAAAACTTGCTCCTAGATTCAAAAAGGATATTGCTGAAGTAATCAGCAAGATTGTACAGATGAGTCCAGAATCAATCTTAAAGAAAATCGAAGAAAAGGGAAAGTTTGAGATCACTCTTCAGTCTGGATTAAAAGCTGAAATAAAGTCTGAGGATTTCATAACAGACTTGGGCTTGCCAAAAAATATTTTTGCAGTAAAGAGCAACAACTATACTGTTTATTTGAACACTGAAGAAACATCTGATATTCTAAGCCTTGGATTTGCAAGAGAAATAACTAGAAAAGTTCAGGCTCTTAGAAAAAAAGCTGGCTTGCAAAAGCAGGATAGAATCAAACTTACAATTGAAGCTTCTCCAGAACTAAAGGCATTACTCGAGAAGAATCTAAATGAGATTTCAGTAAAAACCGGCTTGGACGGCCTTGATTTCAACAAGGTTGGAAAGCAAAAATTCAGCGAAGGCTTCAAAATCCGAGACGAAGAAATAGCAATTGGCTTCGATTTTGTTACTAAGAAGTAACTCGTTTCTTTATAAGAGGTTTTTTAAATGTTCTTATTCTCTTTATAAACAAGACTCGCCTCGAGTCTTGGGAATAGAAAAATCAAGTGATTTTTCTATAAATGCTTTTAAAGCAATGGAGGTCTGTATGGTTAAAAAAATTAAAGGTGTTTGGACACAGACGCAAAATGTAGTCGTTTCTGCAAATATTTACAGGGATTTGCCACTTGAAAAGCTTGCAACAAAATTGGAAAGGGTTGAATACAATCCTGAACAGTTCCCAGGATTAATCTTGAAGATGGATAATCCAAAGGCCAGTTCATTATTGTTCAGCTCTGGAAAAATAATTTGCACAGGTACAAAGTCAATTAACGAGGCAAGAAAAGCAATTGCAGCAATTGTAAAAAAATTAAATTCAATTGGATTAAGAGTAACAAAGAAAGCAGACATTGAAATCCAAAACATGGTTGCTTCTGGTTCTGTTGGAGCAAAATTAAACTTAAACGAGATTGTTTTCAAGTTTGAGAACACAGAATACGAGCCAGAACAGTTCCCAGGATTAGTTTACAAGCTGCCTGACTCACACATAACTTTCTTATTATTTGGAACTGGCAAGATTGTAATTACTGGCGCAAAGAGCGAAAAGGAAATTGAAGAGTCAGTTTACATCTTAAGAGACCAGTTAAAGAAAGGCGGAGAACTAGGAGAGCCGACTGAGAAATAAGGTTCTTCTTTATTTTTTATATTCTTTAGTATAGATAAGAATTTATATTCTCATTTCATGTGAGAGTTTTGGAGAGGTGCTTAATGGCTTCTGAGGAAATAACAGCCAAATTCAGAACTTTCATAGAAAATTACCACTATGAAGATTTATTGAACTCTGTCAGAAGCGGAACTGGAGCACTCTATATTGATTTTAGGGCATTGAGCAAGTTTGACCTTGAGCTTTCTGAGCAGCTTCTTGAAAAATTCATAGAAACAATTGAATCTGCAGAGCAGGCAATCAAGGACTTGGAAATACCTGAGGCAAAATATCCAATCAGAGTAAGGGTTCTTAACTTGCCTGCAAGCGCCTACATTCAAATAAGAACAATTAGAAGCAAGCATCTTGGCAAATTAATTGTTACAGACGGATTAATCAGACAAGCATCTGATGTAAGGCCAAAAGTAACTTTTGCAACATTTGAGTGCCCTGGATGCGGAGCGCAAATTCTTGTTGAGCAATCAGGAGAAAAATTCAAAGATCCAACAAGATGCCAGTGCGGAAGACAGGGAAAATTCAGGCTTATAGACAAAAAATTAGTTGATGTTCAAAGAGTAGTTATTGAAGAAAACCCAGAAGGGCTGGAAGGCGGAGCCCAGCCAAAGAGAATGAGTATTATATTGTCTGAGGATCTGCTTGACCCAAAGATTGAGACAAAAAGATACCCTGGAAATAAAGTGCTTATTGCTGGAGTTGTAAAAGAAACTCCAATTAGTCTCCCAACAGGCGGACAAAGCACAAAGTATGATCTTTTGATTGAGGCAAACAGTGTACAAAATATTGAGCAAGAATTTGAGGAATTGAAAGTTAGTGATGAAGAACGAAAAACAATACATGAGCTTGCTGAAAAGCCAAATGTTTATGATATGCTAAGAAGGTCAATTGCACCTTCAATTTACGGCCATGACAATATCAAGAGCGCAATTGTTTTGCAATTGTTTGGCGGCGTTGAAAAATTAAGAGAAGACGGAACAAGGACAAGAGGAGACATACATGTTTTCCTAATTGGAGATCCGGGTTCTGGAAAATCAGAGATATTAAAATATGTTTCAACACTTGCGCCAAAAGCAAGATATATGGCTGGTAAGGGCTCATCTGCTGCGGGTTTGACTGCAACAGTTGTAAAGGATGAATTTGTAAGAGGCTGGGCTCTTGAAGCTGGAGCTCTTGTTCTTTGTAATAATGGTATTGCTTGCTTAGATGAAATGGACAAAATGAGCCAGGACGATACTAGCGCTATGCATGAGGCTCTGGAACAGCAGACAATCACAATCTCAAAGGCAAATATTCACGCAACATTAAATGCAAGGACAACTGTTCTTGCTGCTGCAAACCCGAAGTTTGGAAGATTTGATCCTTTTGCACCAATTGCAAACCAAATTGAAATTCCTCCAACACTCTTGAACAGGTTTGACTTAATGTTCACAATCAGGGATATGCCAAACCTTGAGAGGGATGAGAGAATTGCAAGGCACATCTTGGAGCTTGCAAAAGATCCTAACTCAAAAAAGCCAGAAATTGACATTGATTTATTGAGAAAATTTATTGCTTATGCAAGAAAAAACTGCAAGCCAAAAATGACACAAAGCGCAATTGATGAAATTAAGCAGTTCTACATTGACTTGAGGTCAACTGCAATCAAGGCAGATGAGGGCGTCAGGTCTATTCCAATTTCTGCAAGACAGCTTGAAGCTTTAGTCAGACTTTCTGAATCAAGCGCAAAAATAAGATTATCTGACAAAGTTACTAAAAAAGATGCTCAGCGGGCAATCTCTTTGCTAAGGTCAAGCATGGAAGAAGTTGCTATGGATTCTGAAACAGGAAAATTTGATATTGACAGGATTGCAACTGGAATCACAGCCACACAAAGAAGCCACATTTCAAAATTAATCACAATCATCGACGGCCTGACAAGCAAGCTTGGAAAAGCTGTTCCAATTTCAGATGTATTAAATGAAGCTGAATCAGAAGGAATTGATCGGGCAAAAGCAGAAGAAATAATCGAAAGCTTAAAGAGAAAGGGAGATATTTTCGAGCCTAAGCCTGGCTTAGTGCAAAAGATATGAGGATAATAAAATGGTACAATTTGTTTCAAAGAAAAGACAAACAGCCAGCAAAGTCTGGATAACTGATCTGCATAATGGCAAGTACAGCAAGGGCGGAGGGTTTAACCCAAATTATATTGAAGTTGGAGGAAAGCAAATAGCAAGAGTCCAGTTAATGGCAACAATAGTTGGAAAATTTCTTTCAGAGGATGGAAATTACGGGACAATAACTCTTGATGATGGAACAGAGACAATTAGAGTTAAGGCATTTGGCCCAGATGTTTTGAAATTAAAGGGCGCTGGCATCGGATCTGTTGTAAGATTTATTGGAAAGCCAAAAGAGTACAACAGCGAGGTTTATCTTGCCCCAGAAATTATACGCGAGATTGATAACCCTAATTGGATAATTGTCAACAAGCTGGAGCTGGGAAATCCAATCAGCGGAATACCTGCACCAGAAGAAGTCAAACCAGTCATTGATGAAAGGTCTGCTGAAAAGGAAATTGTAAGAGAAGGGGAAAGCATACAAAAAAGAGTTCTTGAGTTAATCAGAGGAATGGATAATGGTGAAGGGGCAGAGATGGACAAAGTAATCGCTGCAAGCATGCTTGATCCAGAGGAAGGCAAGCAAATAATCATAGGACTTTTGAAAGCAGGAGAGTTGTTCGAGCCAAGAAAAGGAAAATTAAAAGTGCTGGATTAGAGTAGTCCCAAAAGTATATATACTAAATATCGTGTATATACGAGTAGGTGAAATAATGGTTTTCAAGCTAACTGTGAATATTCCAAAAGACCTCAAGAAAAGAATGGATGAATTTCCTGAAATAGACTGGCCAAAATATTTGGCGCAAAGGCTGGAGATTAGGGCAAGGCAGCTTGCCAAATTCCAGGATCTTGTCAGGGCGGGGAAGATATAATGGTATCTGTAACAATTGCATTGTCTGATTTTTTAAAAACCATGGTCAAGAATCTTCCTTGGATTAATTGGTCTGAATTTGCTAGGCAAGAGTCCCTCAAAAAAATAATATTTGAAAGGTACATTAAGACAAAGGACTTGTCTGATGATGACTGGAAATTTTGCGAGGAAATTGATTGGCATCCAGTTGACGAACTGCCAATGAAAAAAGAATTTGTAAAGAAACTTGAAGCCGCCAAAAAGGAAAGAGGAATAAAATATAATTCAGTTTCTGAATTATTTGCAAAACTAAAATGATTTATTCTTTAGAAGTAAAACCTTCTTGTGAAGAAAGTATCTTTAAAGCCTGCAAAAGAAATCAGGTGTTAAGGAAAGCACTTGAAAACAAAATGAGCGAAATTGTCCAAAACCCTCAGCATTACAAGCCATTAAAATATGATTTGTCAGGGGAAAGAAGAGTCCACATCCTCAAGAGCTTTGTATTAAAGTTTACAATTGATGAAAGCAGCAATACAGTTGTATTTCTTGCCTTTAGGCACCATGATGAGGCTTATAGTATCTGATTTTCTCAATCGATATATATATATATAT
>Ga0172364_10002907_pt1 | contig 13664 bp, 8 predicted proteins | sample LakKivSesite10cm_FD_114545 | JGI IMG/M metagenome (GOLD analysis project Ga0172364, IMG submission 114545) | Sediment microbial communities from Lake Kivu, Rwanda - Sediment site 10cm | ecosystem: Environmental > Aquatic > Freshwater > Lake > Sediment | place: Rwanda: Western Province, Lake Kivu... | reverse complement strand
GCATCACTGAATAGCGAAAAACGCCATTTTTGTATTTAAGATTAAGCGTTTCTATTTTCGTATTCATCGTAATAAATTAATATAAGTAAAGTAGATAAGAAAACGAAATCAGTTTTTTTTAAATAAAGTTAGGAAAAGTAATAATTATATTTAAATATCCCGAACGAGATAATTAAAATGAAGAAAAAGTATGAAAAAGTCAACAAAAGAGAAATTGGCGCAGTATGATGAGGAAACTCAGCGGTTAGTGGAACAGTGGTTATCGGGAAAAGCGAGTGACACAAGAACAACGTACCTAACATATTTAATATTGTATTGTGAGCGGGTGGGTAAGACTCCCAGCCAACTTTTGGAGGAACGTACTAACGACTACAAGCCCAAGGACGGAGAAACAGCGTCCGAGTCACTGTTGAGGCGAAAGAGCGCTGAGCGCGAATTTCAAACAACGTTCAATAATCTTGAGTCAGAGTTGTCTTCCGGTACGATTACCACGGCGAGGATGATTGTTAAGTCGTTCTACAGCTACATTGGGTTGCCGATGACGAAGGCTGACACCACATACAGGAAGAGTAAGGAAAGGAAATTTAGGGACGTAGAACTGAGCGAAAGCGACTTTAAAGCGTTGGTGGACGCGGGAGATTACAAAGAGAAGCTTCGCACAGTGTGGCTTGCCCAAACTGGAATGCGAGTGGGGGATGCGCAAAAGTTCAAAGTGAGTGACCTGACAGAATACGACCTGCAGAATTTGAAAGCGAAGAAAACTCCGATGGCTGTCGAGTATTTGCCGGAAAAGACTATGGGAAGGGAGATTGGTGAACGCTACACCTTCTTGGGCGCTTTCGGGATTAAGCTGCTGAGCACCGATTTGAAGTACCGGATAGAAAAGGACGGGGTTGAAGCCGTCAGAAACCAGTATGTCTTTCAGGGGCAAAGTGAAGGCAACACTCCGCTGTCAGCTGTGAAGTGGACCGCCATGTTCAAATCATTAGCAAAGAAAGCGCAACTGGAATTAAATGGCAAGCACGGAAGAATCCGTTCCCACTGCTTTAGGAAATTCTTTGACAGCACTCTTCAGGGAAAGAACGTAAACCGTAACGTTGTCTATTGGATGATGGGGCATAGGTTAGAAGGAACGGAAGAAACATATTTTCAGGGGCAGTCACGGAAAGAGGAACTGCGCGAGATCTATGCGGGCATAGAGCACTACTTGACTCCTGAAGAAAAGCAGATTGTAGAGAGAACGGTCATTCCCTCCGAAGTTACGGAGCAGATGGCAAACATGTTCAAAACGATTACAACGCTCAAGGTAGACCTTGAAGAGCAAAAGAAGAACTACGAAGAGCTAAAGAGGACTGACGAGGAGCTGAAAGCAGACCTCGATAGGCTCGCGAGTAAGTATACTGAAGAAGGGTTAAAGAATATATTTGAAGGCGCAAGGAAAATGACGCCTGAAGAAAGTAAAAAGCTCAGACTACCAAAGTCTATAAAAAGAAGCGAGTAAGTAGAACGATTGAAAAATTTTCTTTATAATGATAAAAATAAATATTATTAGTGGAATGTCTGAAATTCAAACCATAAGAAATGTCCTGATTGCTCCTGATTGCCATTCAAGACCAAGTGAAAGAAGTTATTATTGGATAGGACGATGTAATCGAGAACCTTTTAATAGCATTATTATCGAACGGTCATGTGCTGATTGAAGGTGTCCCTAGCTTAGCGAAAACCCTTCTTGTCAAAACCATGGCTGAAACATTGAACTGCACCTTCAATAGAATACAATTCGCCCCAGACCTGATGCCCTCAGACGTGATCGGGACCAAAATCTACGACGCAAAAGGCTGGGTTAACACAAAACCAGCGCACTGGAGACAGATACTTGCTACTCATCATTAAAGCGTTATATTCACAAACAAACTTTATTTAATCTTAATAAAATTCCCGCTTCTGATAATTTCACCTATTTCAAGCATTTTCCTAATTACTTCGGAAGCAATTTGCAGAGAGGATTCAGATATTTGAATTCTTTTTTTTGTTGATAATACAAAACTGACAATATTATAAAGCAATTCTTCTTCCTTGACTGGTGATCTTTCTAAGAGAATTAAAACTTTTTTTCTACAAGCATTCTCCAGAATTCGTTGTCTTCGATCACCATTATTATGTAACGGAAGAGACCATTGACCGTCTATTACTTCTTGTGCCACGCCCTCTAATTCTAACTCTTTCAAGATCTTATTAACTTCTATCAAATGACTTAGCATAGGTGCATAGGAAACTTTTATGGCTATTTCTTCAGTCGTAAATGCCTCAAAAGGTTTTTCCTCTAAAACATTCACGACCCGTGTCTTCAACGGATAAAACCAGAAATCTAGCTTGTTTTCTATTCTTTTCTTATCTGCGAGCCTCCAAAGCACCATAGATAATGCTGGATAACTCAGGTTTTGTCCCCGTTCTCTAATTCTTTCTAATACTGCGATTGCATGAAGCGGATGATGGACTGAATTTAGTATATACATCACTTGCTCTTCAAGAAACATTAGTTTATGTGACATTTCATCATTTATTCGATCCGTTACTTCCTTTCCATACCGAAACCAAAAAAGTTCACATTTGACTCCATCAACAACAGAAGGAGTTGCTACCCTTTTCCTTTCCAGTTCCCGCAATGATTTTAGCAAGATTGTTGGTGGTACTGGAATTTTGGTTTCAAGTCCGACAAAATCGACAAAATTTATCTTCGAGATGACTTTTTCTAATTGGTTGGTAACCAGCTCTTCTAGAGCTAGGTAGGCAACGTCTACACCTCTTTTTGAAACCTGAATGGGGTTCTCTTTTTTTATATAAATTAAATCCAAGTTTTTAAGCCAAAGGAAACTTTCGAGAGAGAAAAAAGAGCCAAATTTTGGATACTTGGTAACGAATTCTTTATAATTGGTAGGAAGTTCTCCATTAAGGTCGCATTTCATTAACAATGCAAGAAGACAATGGAGCAGAGGTTTGTTATCATATATCCACTCTGCCATACCTTTAAGTTTTAGTCTTTTTTCATTCAGAACTTGTTTGGGCAAGACAAAATAAGATCTCTCTTGGTTTTTATCTACTTCAAAAATCATTTTTTCTCGAAGTGATTTTATCAAAGCCTTTTGTTCTAAGAATATTCTAGCAATTCTGTTTTCCGTTAAAGTTGAAAAATCGTATATCAGTTGAGTGCTTGTTGCCGTTAATGGCTTTGGTGGAGACGAAGGATTTATCTCCGTATATCGATCCCCTAAAAGCCTTAAATCAATCTTATCACGCAATCTAACAAATCCAATTAGATCATCTTTGATCAGAGAGGTTTTGTCGTTCACGAATCTAAGACTTATAATTTCCGGATACTGCGGAGTAAATCTAATGCTACCATAACGATACCAAAATATGACCATAACTTTTATGAGCTTTCCGTTAATTCCTTCAAGTTCTACCAAGTCCAAATTGAGCGATTTTAAGACTCTCTGATTTACAAAAAATTTGTAAAACGCCTGTGAGCCACAGGGATCCTGCATAACAATATAGGGTCCAGATCCTGTAGACAAAACCTTTCCACCCAAGATAGCAACAAATCCTAGCCTTCTTCCCTGAAGCGTACTATTGATATCATATATTTGTTCTGACCATAACTCGCTTAAGTTTTCAAAAGCAAGCAATCGATCTATGCTATCAAGGTCTTTGAAACTCATTTTACAGAAACTTAACTCAAAAGGGTCTATAGTATTATTCAAAGGTTCAATCTCTAGCTTTGTTGGATGTGCTCTGTTCACAAAAGGAACCGGTTGAATTCCATGGATGCGATATTCCCCAACAGTTATACTATCTGCTTGTTGTTTACGACAACGTATACTCAAAACTGATTTAAGCTCAGGAATAAGTATGGCAAGAGTACACATGTTTTCTCTAAAAGCTTTATCGTAAAACGGAGGGGACTTGAGAAATATGAAGCCATTTAAGGTCATCGAATAGGGCTCTCTTTCTCGTGCTGTTAGTATGAATCTTGCAACTGCTCTTGCTGGTTCCAGAAACTGTTCGGAAAAGGTTTTCTGACTCACAGAAAACTCCTTAAGATATCTCAACCATCTCATAGATAATCTGAAGCAGTACGTGGTTACTTGATTTCCTTGCGCCATCTCAGGCTTTATGGCATCCACATCGTTATCAAGTAAAGATCGAGCGTTTTCACTAGAACCGATTAACCCTACATAAAGAGCTGTAAGCGCCCTTCTCACTCCTGCCTCCCTTAAGAAACGAGGAAGCCAGATGTCTGTCAAGCCTCTCCTTCACCTGAAAACTTTCAAACTAGTATTATCAGGGTCGGTAAGGTAATACTTTAGCAAAATGATCCTTTTTCTAGTGAATCAACAAGTTGAGCTATTTTCCATGCAGGTTCGCCTTCAACTAATAATCCAATTTCGTAATTGGAATACATTCCACCCCAAGAAAAATTTGCCGACCCAATCACAGCTATCTGCCTATCTACTACTACGATTTTAGCGTGTAATTGCCTTTCGGTATTTTCTGCAAAGTCAATGACGTGAACATGAGGAAAATTATCTTCCATATTTTCTAGTCTAGATCTTATAACTTTGTCCTGCGACTGGAGGTCATTAACAATTATGGTGATCCTAATGCCTTTCTTTGCTGCTTGCTCTACTTGTTTTAAAATATGAAGAGCCTTAGAAGTGAATATATATGCAAGTATTTGGATTTCCTTTGAAGCCTGCATAATAATTTCTTCTATCACAGGCTCAATACCCCTAACTCCTTGTTTCATAAATTGCGCGCCTGTTCCAAGTATCTCGACTTTTGTCACGGAAGATTCTCCAAGAGGATATTCCTATCTAGCCACATATTTCTGTGATCACAGGATGTTTCGGAAAGTAAAAGACAACTATAACATGCTGCACCATTGTAAAACCCGCTTTGGAAGGAATGTGATTTACATAGGGGATCTCCTGAACAAGTAGCCAATTGGTCAAATACCGTCCCGAGAATATCTTGGAAGTATGGAGCAAGGGCGATTAGACCCCCAAGGGTTCCTTCGCTTCCAGGCTGTGTCGCGTAGAGCAAAATACCTCCTCTTATTTTCGGTGGCTTGTTTTCAAAGTAAATACGCTCCCTAATGGAACTTGATGAATAACCTGCCTCTGCGGAAATTGCTCTTATTATAAGATGACTGAAAGTATGCCACCATACAAACAATGGATGCAATTCTTCACGCATCTGAGGGTCTCGGAATACATGATCAGGATATGAAGAAGAATTGCAATGAGTGTTGAGCCAATTGGCTGATGCTCCTTCTGATGACGAGAAATTAATTACTTTTTCATCATTCTCTAAGATAATAAATATGCCTTCACCAAGGAATTGAACGCCGGGATACCATTTCTGTTGAGGATCCACGGGATCGTGAATTGAAGTTGGGACAACAAGTGGGTACTTGTCTTTTGTGTTGACATCTCGACGATAACCACGTTGGACTGTAACTGTACTCAGCTTGCGAATTGGCGTTATACGAAATTTAGTACCTTCGGGTCCAATTGCCTGAACTCGCATATTTGGATCAATCTCAATTAAAACGGGTGATTGGGGAATATTACCATGAACTGGGGGGATTCCGCTTTCTGAGCCAAGTATAAGAGAATTAAATTCTTCTAAAATTAGTTCACGATATGAAGATGGAATAGGGCTGAGAACATCCTGCACAGCAGATTGTATCTCCTCCCATGGATAATTCAAAATTTCCGATGCGACACTCTGACTTATGCGACTTCTCTGCGAAAGATTGTTTAAAATTTGTGCGAACTGGGTTTTTGAAGACGGATTACTGCCAATGATATTTTCGTAAATGGGTCTGATTTGCAGAAGGTTATGAAGGTTTGTATAGCGAGGAGGTATTGAAAAAAGTGTGAGTAACTCAGGTATTCTCAAATTTGATGCTTGCCTTTGAATTATTCTTGCATCTTTACTACATCCAAGTCTTATAGGAGCAGAATTTAGTGGCTCACGTTCTGGGTATCTACCGCTGCATCGCCAATTTTGACCATAAGCCCATCCAAGACTGAATACGCTGCTCCCACAGCTGGGACATTCTACTCTTACCTTTGATAAAGCCCCCCCTCCGCCATGCCATTTGAACCATCGCGATTGTTGGCAACCAGTTCGATTCCCGTGAGCAAGAAAATACCAATCTACTTCATCAATGTGTCCTTTGGAGCATGCTTTTATGAAACGAATTGCCTCGCGACCTTTTCTGCCTATATTTCCGCAGACAGGACAGCTTGATGCTTGATATAGAACGTAAAAATCCCCTCTGTGACCAATCGAATTTAAGCATAATCGCCATAGTGGGAAAGGCTTTGTTTGATAAATATAGCGGTTCTCAGGCATACCAAGCTCAGCATTTGATGGCAGTCTATATATTCTTGATCCATCAAGCAATCCGTGTGACATTCTCTGATCAGAGATTTCAAAGTCCCAAGGTACTAATGTAGAACCCGAAACGAAGAGACCAATATCAGATGTTGGAACAATACGAGGTCCTTCTATGCCTTCAATTATTGAACCTGGACCGTAAGTTATGACGAACTGGGATAGACGTATTTGCTGAGACATTTTCTCATCTCACTTGGAAGCCTGTTGTTTCCTCTATGTCGCGTAATGAACGAGGAGCGTTTTCATAAACGACGTCTTTCTTTGCATGTTTGTGCTGATAATCCCCTAAAACCACTGGAGCCTGTGGTGATCTATTCATTGCATATTCGACATATCTAAGTTCAGGTCTGTTTGCTCCGACCATCTGCCACTTATCAAGCTTTGAATTCACGAGATGTGTTATAACTGCTAAAGGTGGCTTACGAAAACGAGGTTGCAGTTGCCCTCGATTCTCGAATATTTGCGGCAAGGTTTGAACCTCAGAGTTTGATGTTCTGTTATTCGACATAAGTGGCGCAGTATCATCACGATACCAATCAATAGTTTGTCCTTTCATATTCCTAAGAATGAAGACGCTGACAGGTCCTACCGTCCGCTCAAGCACACCGGGTGAAAAAGGATATACTGTTGCAGGCTCTACGAATCTATGAAGTTGACGATGATAGCCAACAAAGAATTCATAGTGATTAAGGTCTCTAGGCCTCGATGCTCTTAAGAATGTTACCACTAATGCTCCCCTACTTCTTCCAACTCGACCTGTAGATTGAATGTATGCAGAGGTTGTTTTTGGTTGACCATTTACGACCATGAGTCCAATTCTCGAGATGTCAACACCCGTACCGAACATAGAAGTTGTAAAGAGCATGTCAGGAGAATCTGGGTAAGGTCTGTCCAGCATGTTAAGAATAGCTGGAAGATCAGTTGATCTGGTTCTGCTAGAGAGTTCTTCTACACGACCTCTTTCATCACTTATTGGTCGTGAATTGCTGCCGGATATTCGATTCATTCTTTGTGGTATGTCTTGTCTATATAGAGCTCTTGCACCTGCCAGCTCTCTGATAGCATTAAAGTATCCTGTTAATGTCCAATATGTATTTATGGCGAATTGTCTCCTTTGTTGCCAGACGGACTCCAATATTCGTGAATAAATACGAATGATTGGTGTTAGTGGTCCTCTACCAGGCGCACATATGCCCACATACAGTCTACCACGAGTTGTGTCGTCTAGAGCATGAAGTTCCCTTTCTTTTACGTAATAACGATCATTAGCGTCTAGTCCATGCGGTGGAAAAAGCTGCAACCGACGGAGAAAAATCGATTGAATCTGTTCCTTAGCTCTGCGTATGGTTGCTGTTGAAGCTATGTATTTGATTGGGTAGTCTTTTCCTTCGCCTGACAGAAAATCTATAGCGGTTTCATAGGCTCCAACCAAGCTTCCAAGAGGGCCCTCAACCAGATGAAGCTCATCTTGAAGTATAAGGTCAACATTCTCGATAGAATGAGGCAGCTGTTGGTATAATCTGGCTTGACTTGAACCAGATGGACTTGGATGCCCATTTGAATCCTTCTGTTGGCTGACAGGTTGATACTGACGATAATAACCATATATACAGTGATGATACTGTACATTACCAAAAAGGGCAGATGCCTTAGGTTCAAAAGGGGGCCGAGCGAACTTATCTACAGTCGCAACTATGATGGTGGGTAGCCTTCGATATATCTGTTGTTCAACGGTTAATGATGGTATGGGAATTCTATCAGCAATATGTAAATTATTACTATATTGGAAAGACTCTTGCACATCGATTGGTCTGTTATCATCATGGAAAAATGGAGTAGAAGTGCTCTCAGGACTTGGAGTAAAAACACTCGGAGCTCTTCCATTTATCCATCCTGTGGGTGCACCGCCACACCAAGGACTATGTAGAGGGCAAGTTGGTTTGGGGCAAAAAACCTCAAAATCATAATCTTTTTTTCCTCTCGCTATGTAATTCCTTAGGAAATAGCCAGGTCTCGAGCTACGGGCAGAAACAAGTTCATTATTGCAACCATTATTTTGTAGAAATAAGCTAATGCTTGACCAAAAATCGTCAATATCTCTTGCACCTAAAATGGTCGCAGCCTTAATCTGGAAAGTTAAGGTATAGTAGCCTTTAAAATCGTGGGGATAAACATTTACGGGATAAGTTATAGTAATGCTGCGGAAAACCTTTCCTGTGAGTTCTGAGATTAAACTGCGCAGAAGCCCTTCATTAGATACACTCACGATAAGATGTATTTCGTGATTCCCCTGCTGTAATCCCATTTCAGGGACAGCGAGAATAGTATCGCAGGCTGGGCAATTTAGTACCTGTGCGGGTTCGCCTTCTCCCTCTTTACCCTTCAAGATATTAAGTGCGCCTGGGATATTTTCAGTTCCGCCCCATGTATCCCAGAGGCTGTTCGGTGAAACACTTCCACCAACCCACAAACCAGCTGAAAATGGTGTTGAGCCCCAAAGGAAATTGTCTCTAATTGTACATTTTTCAGGTCTCCAACCAACGGGTTTACCTTTTTGAAGAAAATTGTAAACTCGAAGGGATTCACAGGCTGTCATTATTTTTAGGGTTCTTCTGAATTGTTGAATTGTAAGAAGTCTCAATGTATAGCGAGTAATTATGGAAACTCCAGCACCAGTAGGTTCAGGTGTCTCTTTTTTCAGCGCTTTAATCCTTCTGTATGAAACTGTAAGAGCAGCAATAGCTAAGTATGCCTCTGTTTTTCCAGCACCAGTAGGAACCCAAAGTAGATCGCAAGTAGTCCTAAAATCAGAGCTTCTATTCAATATTGACTCTAACGTCATCAATATGAAAGCCATTTGAAACGGATGCCATTTGAACCCAGAATTATTAGACCATCTCCATTGGGTATCGACCGCTTTGTTAGCAAAACAAAAAGCGAGTCTAGCGTCAGAATCTTTACTTAAAATATCAATTCCGCTCTTGATTCTATTGCATACCGTTCTGCATTCGCCAATTATTTTCCGAGCTATAATATTCTGTGGTGATTTTAGTGAATCAACTTTCTTCTCAAGTAAGTTTATCCAACTCTCATACCCCTGAACAAGAGGAGAAAGCGCATAAATTAGGTCTTCACTGTCCCACTTTTCTGCGAGCTCAGAAGCATTCAGAACTAGCTTTTGCTGTTCATAATCTTCGGACCAGTCGAGTTCAGGATAAGGTATTGAATACATTGGAACAAATTCTGTACGCACATCAGGTATAGAAAAATGGTCTCTCTCAAGGTCAGAAAGTAACTCTCCATCCAGCCACGTGAAGGGGGCGTCATGAACACACTCGGTAAAATCCAATTGGATATTTGAATCTGGGTGATTCTCTGGGTCAATATCCTTCCAAATAGCGGAGCACAAATGCCCTCTTGAATAAAACGGTCTTTCTCTATACAAGAACTCAAGTTCTTTCTCTTCTTCACCTTGGGGAGTTTTTCGGATGCCAGGTACTAGATTGGTCCCATTCCCGCAAGATACCCGTATCTGAGGTTGAAAAATATGGTCATCTGCCGTGATCATCTCCCCTTCTTTTGGCTTGATCCTATTTACGACATACATCTGTACAAAATGGCAATTTTCTTTTTGGCTATTAACGATTAGATGGTAAGAAATTTCAGCTCTTGACGGATCATCCGTTTGTTTTCCTTGGTTATCAAACCACAGAATTGTAGACTTGAGTTCAGGTGTGAAAATAGAAAATCGTGGATTACGTTTCCATCGAGGCTTATTATCTTCAATAATAAATCCTTCATATCTAGCCCAAGTTAAACATACGTCTATTCTGGGTACTTCAGATCTTATAATAAAGGATAATCCCATAGTTGAGGGCTTACTTTTTGGATCAAGAGCAGGATAAAAGAGAGGTGGCGTATTAACATCGATATCATCTATTTCTTCCTCATAAGTTTGAGTATCCTCAGTTGGAATTTGTGCCTCATTGTCAATTTCTGGAGGAATGTACTCTTTTTCAACAATCGGAGCAAGAACTCCCGTGATGTATTCTGAAACAGGACTTTCGTCCAAAATCTCGTATATGCCACCGCGTGGCCCCAACACTTCTTTTATAAGCTCTGTGACAAATATTTCTCGCATTTCAATTTATCCAACCTATGGCTACCAAATATGCATATATAGATTATAGGGCATATATTACAAAAAGGTTCTCTTGGTAAGCAAACAAGGGCACCAAGGTCAAGCATGGCATAATTGAAATTTCTCGCATTATCTTTATCAAGAATAAATTCATAGAGTTTTCGAAAGGTTCTACAACGTCGAGAGCTATCAGAAGATCTGATTCCAAAAATCCGTCCGATTATCCTGACCGTGTTTGTATCAAGTAAAACTTCAGCATAACCAAAAGCGAAACATCTGACTGCTGAAGCAATATAATGGCTGATTCCTGGTAAAGATTCTAATTTTTCTCTTTGAATAGGTATTTCATTCTTGAATCTGGCTACAACGTCTTGAGCCATTTTATAAAGAGCTTTAGTTCGCCAAAGTAATCCTAAGGAATAAACTGTTTCTTTTACTTCAACAAAAGAAGCCTCTGCCAGTGCCCCAATCGTTGGGAATTTCTTAATAAATTCGTTATATACTGGTACAACTTGGTTAGCCTTTGTTCTATGTAGCAAAATCTCGCTAACTATTACACGATAAGGATCGTTTGTTTCTCTCCACGGAAAAACTCGTTTGTTCTTACCCCACCATTCAAGAAGTTTTTTAGCAAGATCAGAACGCTCCAAACTAATTCGCCTTTCAATGATTAATCAATTCTCTTACTACTTTAGCAGCAGCAAAGGAAAATACAGGACTGACTGAATCAACAATCATTTGATATCTAACCCCAAGGCCAAGCCCATCAGGAAAGTGGAAACACTCATCGAAGCCCATTATCAGAAGGGCTTCTCTCACCGAAATAACGCGGGTAGATTTTCCGCCGTTAAATGCATCAGGATGTAGTATGTAAGTTTTCATTATGTTTCCAAAGGATGGTGCAGGTTCGTTCCATTTCAGAATATACCATCCGAACTTATTGCTCTTGTAGTTTTCCAGATAATTGTCGATCGTTTTTAATTCAGGCCAAACGTGATCGGGAAAGTCACCCTTTTCTACATCTCTTAGTTTCCAAATAGCATCCTTTACGGATTTATAGCGACTTGTGTGCATTTTCAGGCGTTCGAAGAACATTTCAGCACTGCCTAGTTTTGTCCCAAAGAGCATATATCTATGCCGTTTCGTTGGTGCCCCGTAGTCGCTGTAAGATACTACTTTAGCCTGCGTCGAATATCCCATATTACTCAGTTCCTTTATGATTTGGTCAAGTTTCTCTTCTGCAGCTAGTAGAGGTACATTCTCCAAGAGGAAGACTTTGGGTTGAATAAGTTCTACATGCTTAAAGAATCTTGAGATCAAAACATAATCGCGATGTTTCTTACCTCTTCGGATCGTATTTACTGCTGACCATGGTTTACATGGAGGACCACCAATAATTACGTCGTAATCCCCTTGGATAAAACAACGCGAAAGATCAACGTATTTGAATATGCCAATGTTATTCAACTCATATGTTTTGCCGGCATGCTCAGAAATATCAACGCCAGTGACTCTAAAACCTGCAGATTTGAATCCTTGTGCAAATCCGCCCATCCCGCAAAAAAGATCAAGTACCTTCGTTTTTAGTCCTCTCTTGCACACGATAGTATCTTTATGTTATTTAATTTATCAGAATATTTCTTAAACTATTTGGTTCCGTGATGAAAAAAAATTTTTACTCATTAAAGAACATGTAATAATAATTAAAGCGTCAGAGTATTAAATAAATTTTTATCTCAACTTGAGTTAAAAATATCAGAAGATTTTGTTGAGAAAAGAAACACAGCAAAGTTTGAGTACATTCACAATATAACCGAAATTCCAAAAAATATAAAAGTGGGGAGGGTTGACTTTGAATTAGTAGGTACTAGTTTAAGTGCCAGCGGTGGGGCGCATGAGCGTCCAATAGAGGACCAGCATCCCGCTTTTTAATTTCTTCCTCACCAAAAAAAGTAGAGAAGGAAATGGATTGGAAGAAATTGAAGCAGATGTTGAGTTAAATTGGCATAAGCTCCGGTGGGTCGTTAAAGCAGTCGATAATTTAGCAACTGAAGAACGCTGTACCTTTCTGTTTACACCAATGGGCATAGAGGTGCTCAGTAAAAACCTGTCCATTTTTTGTGAGATATTATACGATAATAGTTTATTAAAGAGGCCTAAAAATGCGTGCTAAACATAAAAGATGGCTTAGAGCATGGTATGAGCATCAAATTGCAATGATTATAGGATGGGGAGCAGCAAACGAATTTGATAGACTAATGTTACAATTTGACCGTACAGTTAATGATAGACAGACATATCGTAGAAATAAGGCGAATTTGATCAATGATCTGACAAGAGTCTTAGGAGAAATTCAACCCATACGAAGTGATTTGCTTGTTCCATTGTTCACGAGAGATGTAGGAGACGTTTCAGAGTTAAGACGATCTATTAGGGATTCCACAATGATAATGCCTTTATTGGTCAGACCGTTACCAATAGAACACCATTTTAATGAAGATCGGTCTCTGATCCAGATTCAGAGGTATGAGATAATATGTGGTTATAGGCGTTATGTAGCGGCAACCTCTGTTGGAATGTCGGTTCTTCCATGTATAGTGAAAAATATAAACAATGAGAATGCCTACAAACTGCATGCCATTGAGAACTTGCATAGGAAGGATTTCAATCCTATTGAAGAGGCACAACACTATAGAGGTTGGCGAGACAATATACCTACCTCAGAGTGGGGCATAGCAATGATGATAAACAAAAGTCAAGGCTATATTTCTAACAGAATTAGATTGTTAAACTTGCCCCTAGAAGTACAAACTCTCATCGCACAAAGGAAAATCACGCCAGAGCATGGTAGAGTTTTACTAAATACCGAGTTTTCATTAACTCCTCAAGAACAAATACAATGGGCTTCATTGGCCTACCATGAAAAAATAAGTATCCGAGAACTTGAAAACAGATTAAGGGCAGGGAGAGGTGGAGAAGAAAGAACAGCCCCTAAGATAGCTTGTCAAAGGATAAGAGATTTGACCGAAGAAATTCAGATAATCAAGGATAAAAT
>Ga0172364_10002905_pt1 | contig 13676 bp, 15 predicted proteins | sample LakKivSesite10cm_FD_114545 | JGI IMG/M metagenome (GOLD analysis project Ga0172364, IMG submission 114545) | Sediment microbial communities from Lake Kivu, Rwanda - Sediment site 10cm | ecosystem: Environmental > Aquatic > Freshwater > Lake > Sediment | place: Rwanda: Western Province, Lake... | reverse complement strand
GTCATTGGATAGGCTGCAAAAAATCTCTGGAGAGCCCCTGCTCTACAAGCCTACGGCTAGGGAAGCTGTATCTATGTCGAAGGCATTGGGTGTTCCTCTCCATCCTGCTTCCACGTTTTTCTGGTCTAACTTGTCGATTGAAGAAGTTAAATTGCTGAGAAAATGGCTTCTTAACGCCCAAAAACAGTTCGAAGATGATGTCGCCAAGAAAATCGAAGGAGAGAACAACGAAAAAATCAAACAAGCCTTGGAATTGTTGTGCTTGCCTCACAAGTTGTCAAATGGTAAGATTGTTGTTGAAGCCGAGGATGCGCATGCTTTCGCTTTCTGTCTTGGATATGGTCTTCCTCATGATAAAGACCTCTCTTGTGTCACCTCGTCCGTCGGCGCAGTCAACTTGTTGGCAGATGTTGAAGTTAGGGAAAAAGCGCCGACCTCTGTTGGTGCCCGAATGGGAAGACCTGAGAAGGCGAAGAGGCGGGAGATGAGACCGCTTGTTCATGTTCTTTTCCCAGTTGGCTTATCAGGCGGTTCTCATCGCGACATAGTGGATGCTGCCAAACGCGAGACAGCTTTTGTTGAAGTTGTCAAGCGTAGATGTCCAAACTGTAGCCTGATTACGCACCGAGTGAAATGTCCCTCTTGCGGCTCTGAAACTTTAGCAGAGAAAACCTGCCCGCGTTGCGGTAAAAGTCTGAAGGAAAACGTTTGCCCCACATGCAAGGTTCCTGCCAACGTTCACCAAAAACAATCTGTCAATTTCCGAGAACTACTTGAGAGCGCAAGCAATCACTTGGGAGTTTCTGTGCCCAAACTCTTGAAAGGCGTAAGGAGTTTGATGAACGAAACGAAGACGCCAGAGATTATTGAAAAGGGAATCTTGCGTGTAAGGCATGATGTTTCAGTTTACAAGGATGGAACTATTCGTTTTGACGCTACGAATGCTCCTTTAACCCACTTCAAGCCCTCAGAGATCGGGGTTTCAGTTGAGAAGCTGAAGAGTCTTGGGTATTCTTCCGCCGCAGACGGCTCTCCGTTGACTGACGCAGATCAAGTGTGCGAATTGAAACTTCAAGACGTTGTTGTTCCAACAGAGTGTGTGGATTATTTCATCCGCATTGCAGGCTTTGTAGACGAGCTCTTAACGAAAATCTACGGGCTTCCTTCTTACTACAACGTTAGAGAGGCTGAAGACCTTGTCGGGCAACTAATTGTTGGTCTGGCTCCTCACACTTGCGCCGGCATCTTGGGGCGCATTGTCGGCTTCACTAACCTGCATCTCTGCTACGCACATCCAGTTTGGCACTCGGCAAAACGAAGAGACTGTGATGGTGACGAAGACACTTTGATGCTTGCCTTGGATACTTTGATTAATTTCTCAAGGGAATACCTGCCTGCGCAAATAGGCGGAATAATGGATGCGCCCTTGCTCCTGATTCCTGTAGTTAATACGAACGAGGTGCAGAGGCAAGCGCACGATTTTGATGTTGCTGGTGCTTACCCTCACGAGTTCTATGTTAGAACATGGGAAAAGGTGGAAGCGAGGCAAGTTAGCCCGCTGATAGATCTTATTGGGTATCGGCTTGGCACTGAAGCGCAGTTTGAGGGATTCAAGTTCACAGTGCCCGTTTCAAACATTAACTCTGGAAATGCCGAAAGTGCGTATAAACAGTTCAAAACCATGATTGAAAAGTTGGATGGACAGCTTGGGTTGGCTGAGAAACTTGAGGCTGTGGATGCAAGAAGGGTTGCGTTGAAGGTTTTAACCACGCATTTTATGAGAGACATAGCGGGCAACTTGAGAGCTTTTTCAACGCAGGGTTTCCGATGCAAATCTTGCAACAAACGTTACCGCCGTTTGCCTCTTCGTGGCAAATGCCCCACTTGTGGTGGTCAGTTGTCGTTGACAGTTTATCGAGGAGGCATCGAAAAATACTTGGAAGTGGCACAGGAGTTGGTGGAGAAGTATAAACTGCCAAAATATTATTCGCAGAGGCTTTCTCTTGTGGCAGACGAGATTGACACTTTGTTTGAAGGAAAGAAACCAAAACAAGTCAGCCTAACAGACTTTGCCTAAGAAGGCTTTTCTATTTCACATGCATAGTTATCTTGAGCATGCATGTATAGAGAATCATATCACCCGAATGCTTACTTGTCGCAGATAAAAAACATCAGACGCGGTCTCCGAGCAAGAACCAAAATCCTGGCCCTTCTAGAGAAGGGTTCTTCTGGCACTAACGCCCTTTCCAAAGGAACAGGAATGAGTTATGGCGTGATTACACATCACCTCAAGCTATTGAAAGCTGAAGAGATCGTGGAGCGAAAGGAGAAGAAACCGCATGTTTGGATGCTCACGGGGCTGGGGCAGAAGCGGCTGGTCAATGTAGACTAGAAAGGACACTTGCAGGGCGCGCTTCTACACTTTGGGCATTTGCCGTCATACTTGTTCAAGGTTGCTTTTTCAAGGTCTATGTTGGCAACGTTTGCGAGTGAAGCTAGCCATGCAATAACGTCTGCAAACTCGTTTTCCACTTCTTCTTTGTCATTTGCGTCTAGTGCTTCGCCTAGTTCCTTCATTTCGTCCATTAACCAACTATACGTGCCGTTGATCCCGCGTTTTGAATCTTTATGAAAATAGAGGCGGCGCATCATGTTTTGAAATTCGTGAATATCCATCTTTCCACCTGTCTTTGTCTATCACTGAAGAGGGTTATTTATGCAGTATCTCAGTTGCCATCAAGCATGAAAGAACAGTCTCAATTCATAAAGGATTCTGGAGAGAATGGGTTAAGGTGTGCCGAACGTGGTCCTTCAGCGTATCTCTAGGTACTTGTAGGCTTCTGTGGCGTTTTCGAAGCAGTAGTGAACCTTTTGCCAGTTCTTACGAAATTCAGCCACATCTGCTCTTACCTTCTCCACAGACTCCTTGTCTATGATCACACGTTTAATGAATTCTGCGATTTCGTTCATATCCTGCTCTTTCATTCCGAGTCTTGTAACCTCTGATACGCCTATTCTTATGCCGCCTGGATGCATGAAATGTCTTCCCTCTTTGATGTCCCATGGAAGCAAGTTTCTGTTTATGATTATGTTCGCCTTTTCCAAGGTCTCCTCAATTGTTCCGCCGTCGCCAAGCTTGGTGATGTCTATCAAAATCACATGTGACTGTGTGAAGCCCTTGTGCTCTGCTAACACGTTGAAGCCTCTTTCATGAAGCGCTTGGGCAAGAGCCTTCGCATTCCTCACTATTTGATCAGCATATTTCTCCCCGAACTCAAGCATCTCTGCACATGCAATTGTGACGCCTGCAACCGCATGCAAATGGTGATTACTAACCATGCTTGGGAAAGTCGCCTTCTTTATCTTCTCAGCATATTTCTCCCACGACAAGATTCCGCCATGTTGTGGTCCGAAAAATGTTTTGTGAGTGCTTAGACTAACGACGTCAGCTCCCTCTCTCAGTGGGTCTTGGAACTGTTTGCCAGCAATTAATCCTGCAACATGCGCCGCATCATATCCTACTGTAGCGCCAACAGAATGCGCAGTTTCCACCAGCTCCCTGACCGGGTGCGGAAATGGGAAAACGCTTGCGCCGAACATTATGAATTTCGGAGGCTTCCCTTTCGCTGAAAGTTCTTGAATTTTGATTTTCGCCTTGTCCACGTCTATATTCAGTTCCTTGTAATCTAAGGGCAGATATTCAACAGCTAATCCTTTAACTGCGCCAGCAGTACCGCCAAGTTCCTTCTTGCCAGAAGTAATGTGGCCACCGCACGGAATTGACAAAGCCATCAGAGTGTCGCCAGGCTCTGTGAAAGCCGTGTACACTGCCAAGTTGGCGACGACACCTGATATTGGTCTGACATCAACGAACTCTGCGTTGAAGAGCTTCTTCATCAACTCGATGCATTTGAACTCCACTTGGTCTATGTAGCGGCATCCAGCGTAAACGCGCTCGCCTGGCCATCCTTCTGCGTAGCGGTTTCCAAAGTCTGTTGTAATGGCTTCACGTACAGCGGGGCTTGGTACGTTTTCGCTTGCTATCAGTGGGATGCTTTCTTGGAACCATTTATGATGCTGCTTCAGCAGCTCAAACACGTTGTCGTATTCTTTTCGAGGAGTCGACACTCAATCACCTTACGTATCAGAATATCACTTGTTAAAAATTAAAACTCTTTCGGGGCTGCCATAACCTTAATAATGGAGAAATTGATACGTTCTTGTTGCTAGAGCCAAAGATGACTTGTAATGAGCAAGAAGAAAAAAGAGAAAGCGGCACCAATGCCTGCCGCAAGCGCAGGTCTTCTCAGATTCTTTGAAGAAGAAACCGAAGGTATTAAGATTAGACCAGAATTACTGGTTGCTGCCGCAGTGGTTCTGATAATCATTTGCGCTCTGGCGCAGGTTTTCTTTGGATAACAATTTCTAATGCCGCGTCGGCGCATGCAGAACTTCTATTCTTTGAACAGAGTTAAGGTGAACAAATATTTCGCTTCTGTCTTCTCTGCTTGTGATTTGAGGTATTGGCTGGGCAATTGTTGCTCTTAGCACGATGGCTTCTGCGTCTGAAAGCCATATTCCTGCGGGTTCGCGAGTTACTGCTATGAGTGTCCCTTCAAAACCGTAGGCTGGGTCTAGGATGACGCGTATCTTTTTATCCACGTTCTTTTCAAGCATGTGAAATATTGATGGGGGTAGACTTGGCTCAGGCATAGACTTCGCAAAACCTTGTAATCTATAGTTGGCATTTTAGAGATAAAACAATTGTCCTTATTAAGTTATTGTTGGACTATGCTCTTTAGATTCTGTCTGGAGAGCTGTTGCACCTTTCTTTTGTTATGTTTGTGGCAAAACTGGCATGTCGTTTCGCACTTTGACACATGAATGTGCTTCACTTTCATCAACACTGCAGCAGAGATTCACGACAATTTAATATGCTTGATTCTTTCTCTTAGAACCTTTACCAGAGTGGATGGGCGTGGCAGCCAAGAATTCGTTAAGCCAATCCATAGACAAAGCAGTCAAGCGATATTCTTCTCTGTTCAGGCTACCGTCTCACAAAAATGTCGTTCTGCTTCTGATTTTGATCTGCATAGTTGGCGTTTTTCTTTCCACAGTCGTTCTTTTTCCAACTGTTGAAGGCGCAGTTTACGGGTTGCTTCTCGGGGGCTCCCTCTTCTCTGTGAACTATCTTTTCGAATATGTTGTACGCACGCTGGTTTTGAAGCGAGATGTGATTTACGATTCAAGGAGAACCGCAGCTCTTTCTCTCTTCTGCTGGGCGTTCTGGCTTTTTTTCATATTCATGGGCGCTGTTGTAGCAAAGCTCTTTGGTCTATCTTGGTGGGTTAGACTATGTCTTCTGGGTTTTTCAACAGTGCTCATTTTCCGATTGACAGTGTTCGGATCAACATCTCCAGCAGGTCGCGGCAGACTGTTCATTGCGTCTATTCTTCAGCCATTTTCTTGCATATGTCCTTTCTTGATGCTGTGGTCACGAGTGGGTTATCCAATTACGGTGAACATGGCGCTCTTCTTCGTTTTTTCACCCGTAGTTGCTCTGGCATCAAGCTTCTCCTTTCTCTTTCTCTTGAACCGCGTAGGTCAGAAAACTCTTGGGATACCCTCACTGTCTCTTCTGAAGGCTTTCTTGCTCACTTGGATATTGGACGTGAATGGACCTTTGGAGGAGTTTCTTGAGAAGTTGGGTGAAGAGCAGGATGTTGAAGTTTCACTGCTGAAATTCGGTTCTGCCAAGCCTAAGGCTGTGATGGTTGTTCCTTCTGTTCATCCTGGTCCCTTCAAGAATATCGGAAGTAGCACGTTGCCTTCTCTGATCAAAACTGCTGTGGAAAAGAAACTCGGTTGCGTTGCTTGTGTTCCTCATGGCTTGTTCAGTCATGAACTTGACTTGGCTTCACAATCTCAAAATCAAAAACTAATCAAGCATCTCCTTGAATTGAAGGGCTTCAAGACAGCTGAGGCGGAGGCAACGGCTTTCGTTACGGCAACTCAAGGTGTTGCAACAGCCTGTTGCCAAATTTTCGGCAAATTTGCCTTCATATCGTTCACACTTGCACCTAACACGACTGAAGACTTGCCGCAGGATTTGGGTCTGTTCGTCAGGCAAGAAGCAGAAAAACATGGGCTAACCTGTTCAATAGTCGTTAACGCCCACAACAGCATCCTTGAAAACGCAAGCATGTCTGAGGCTCTGGAGGATCTAAGGTCTGTTGCAACTTCCTGTTTGGAGGAAGCTTTGGCGTTGAAGCGTTTGCCCCTTCGTGTTGGCGCTTCCACCATCAGACCTGAAGAATTCACCCTCAGTGAGGGTATGGGTCCAGGCGGCATCACTGCTGTCATTGTGGAGGTGGGTGAACAGAAAACTGCTTACGTGGTTATTGACGGCAACAACATGGTTTCTGGACTGCGTGAAGAAATTCTTTCAGTTCTTCGTTCCTCAGGCTTTAGTACTGGCGAAGTTTTCACCACAGACACTCATGCAGTAAGTGCCATAACACTGAGTAAACGTGGCTATAGCCCAGTGGGCGAAGCCATAGACCATGAAAAACTCATTAGCTATATCAAGAAGGCAACTTCTGACGCTTTATCTGATTTGGGAAGTGTCGATTCTGTTTCTTGCTGTAACATGACGATTCCCAAAGTTAAAGTCATTGGCGAAAAGCGGCTGGAAACACTATGTCTCCTCATAGACAAGGCTCTTCAAAAAGCCAAGCAGATCGTCGTGCCCATTTTTGCTACCAGCGGCTTAGTCCTGATGTTGTTTTTGCTGTTTATCTGAGCTAACACTAATAAACGCGGACAATTCAATCTCTAATTCTTGTTGGAAGGGGGAAAAGATGCTTAGGGAGATTAGGATACATGGTCGGGGCGGTCAGGGTAGCGTTACCGCAGCGGAATTGTTGGCGCATGCTGCCTTTATTGAAGGCAAATCTGTTCAAGCTTTCCCCTATTTCGGAGCTGAAAGGCGGGGGGCTCCTGTCAAGGCTTTTGCAAGGGTAAGTGATGAGCCTATTCTTTTACACAGCCAAGTTTACAGTCCCGATTACGTGATAGTTCTTGACCCAATGATTTACAAGGTTGTAGACGTGACTGAAGGTCTAAAGAAAGACGGCATCGTCATTTTAAACACTGTGAAGAAGCCTCGTGAGATAGGTTTGAAGAATTGTCGCGTTGCTTCTGTGGATGCAACTGGCATTGCTCTTGAACTTAACTTGCTTGTTGCAGGTTCGCCTGTTGTTAACACGTCGATTTTGGGAGCTTTTGCCAAAGCAACTGGCGAGATCAAATTGGAGAACGTTTTGAAAGTCATCAACGAAACTTGGTCTGGTGCTGCTGGCGAAAAAAATGCCAAGGCAGCAGAGTTGGCGTATGAACGTCTAATAAAAGGGTGGGAGGATTCAGCATAATGAGCAAAGTGCCGAAATCTCGTAAAGATCTACCTCTTACGCCTCTGTCTTATCCCACGTTTGGCAGCATGGGAAAAACGGGTTCATGGAGAACTTTTCGTCCAGAGGTTGACTACTCAAAATGCACCAAATGCACTATCTGCTGGGTTTACTGCCCAGACGCAGCCATAACACGCCAAAACGACGACTCACCAAAAATCGACTACGATTACTGCAAAGGCTGCGGAATATGCGCTAATGAATGCCCTGTCAAAGCAATAAAGATGCGACGGGAGGAAGAATAGATGGAACAGACAATAATTGACACTGCGAACCATCTTGCGGGCTACGCTGCGAAAGCGGCCCGAGTCAAGGTTGTTGCGGCTTATCCCATAACTCCTCAGACGACAGTCGTTGAAAAGATAGCGGAATTTGTTGAAAACGGAGAAATGGACGCTGAATACATTCGTGTGGAATCTGAACACAGCGCCATGGCTGCATGCATTAGTGCTGCGGCAACAGGCGTCCGAACGTTCACAGCCACTTCTTCCCACGGCTTGGCTCTCATGCACGAAGCCTTGCACTGGGCTTCTGGTTCACGTCTGCCTATTGTGATGACCGTTGTTAACCGTGCGATGGGCGCACCTTGGAGCATATGGCCTGACTTCAGCGACAGTCTTTCTCAGCGGGACACTGGGTGGATTCAGTTCTACTGTGCTAGCAATCAAGAGGTTTTTGATACTGTGCTTCAAGCCTACAAACTGTGCGAGAATGAGCAGGTTTTCCTGCCTGCAATGGTTTGCCTCGAAGGATTCATTCTTTCACACACTTACACACCTGCCAAGATTCCGTCGCAAGAAAAGATTGACAGTTTTCTGCCGCCATACAAGTCAGGATGGAGTTTGGACGTTGACCATCCTGTGTCACATGCGAACTTGGTGGCTCCAGATTGGTTCATGGAGTTTAGGTATTCGATTCAGGAGGCAATGGAAAATGCCAAGCGGCTTATTCCAGAAATTGACAGAGACTACGGCAAACGTTTCGGCTTCGAGTACGGGGGACTGGTTGAGAAGTACAGATGTGAGGATGCTGATTTGGTGTTGTTCACTATGGGAACAATGGGAAGCGACGCCAAGATAGCCGTGGACAAGATGCGTAAAGAAGGCTTGAAAGTTGGTTCGGCAAGAATCCGCGTCTTTCGCCCTTTTCCTATGGAAGAAATACGAAAGCTGATAGGCAACGCGCAGATGTTTGCCACGATAGACAGGCACATCTCTTTTGGAATGGAAGGGTTCCTCGCAACCGAGATCAAATCTTCCCTTCTAGGCCAGAAAGACACACCCAAGGTCGCAGGGTTCATCGCAGGGCTTGGAGGCAGAGACGTGTCTTCTGAAACAATTGAGAAAATTGCGAAGAAATCTCTGAAATGGATGGACACGGGTAAGGTGGAGGAAGAAACCGTGTGGGTTGACCTGAGGAAGTGATCAAGATGACGACACTGAAAGAACTTCCAAAAGAAGAGTATCTGCTCAAAGGACATGCAGCATGCGCCGGATGCGGCCCATCAATTGGGCTTCGGTTGCTGTTCAAGGCATTGGGAAACAAGGTCATAATGGCTGTTCCTGCGTGCTGTACAACCGTGATTCAAGGTCCATATCCTTTCACTTCTGCCGGGGTTCCTCTGCAGAACGTGCTGTTTGAAACGACTGGTGCGGCAGCTTCAGGAATTGTTGCTGCTCTGCACGCGAGAAAGCTTGAAGGAATAACCGTTGTGGGCTGGGCAGGTGACGGCGGAACGGTTGACATAGGCATTCAGGCTTTGTCAGGAGCGGCTGAAAGAGGAACTGACTTCATCTACATTTGCTATGACAACGAAGCCTATGGCAACACTGGAATGCAGCGAAGCGGATCAACGCCTTACGGAGCGTGGACGACTACAACGCCGTTGGGAAAGGGCGAGCGGAAGAAAGACATGCCTTCCATTATGGCCGCTCACCGAATTCCCTACGTTGCAACGGCTTGCACCTCTTACCCGATAGACTTCGTAAATAAACTGAGAAAAGCCAAGAGTATCAAAGGAACAAAGTACATTCATCTTCTGGCTCCTTGCCCAACAGGATGGCGCTACGACACCAGCAAAACCGTTGAGCTTGGGCGTCTTGCTGTGCAAACTGGGTTGTGGGCGCTGTTTGAAATTGAAAATGGGAAATTCACGCTGAACTCTCCGAGCGACCGACTGGTTGACAAGACAAAACGGAAGCCTGTTGGAGAGTATTTGAAATTGCAGGAGAGATTCAGAGGTTTAACTGAGGAGAAACTTCAGATGATTCAGAGCTGGGTTGATGAAGACTGGGTGCGATATAGCAAACAGTGTGTCTGATTCTGTACTGTGCGGAAAAATATAAGAGGCTCAAAGTGTATGGTATAGTCTGCTTTGCGACGCTATTCCATCGTCAAGCAACGAGAAAAAGGAGTTAAAACATGACAGAAGAAAAAAGTAAGAAAGAAGCTACGGGAAAAGAGAAACAGCCAAGAACCCCGCGACCCAAGCGAAACACTGAAGCTTCACAAATCAGTGAAAACGTTGTTTTCATTGGCACTAAACCAGTGATGAGCTATGTTCTCGCCTGCATGACCCACTTTAACCAGCCTGACTCAAAGAAGGTTGTTGTTAAGGCAAGAGGGCGCGCGATTTGCAGAGCCGTTGACACTATTGAGTTGCTGCGGAGAGCTTTCATGAAGAACCTGCAACTGCAAGGAATATCAATATACACTGAAGAAGTCACTAGAGAAGAAGGTCGAAAATCAAACGTTTCAGCAATTGAGCTAACGCTGACAAAACCCTAGAAAACGCTTCTCTTCCATATCTACCGAAGAAATAGTGATCACTAACTATTCTACACCATAAAGAAATATCTTCATTTTCTGGCTAAATCACAGATAGCTATAAAAACCATTTTCCACGCTAAATCTGACTGGTGATTCAGCATGGGTGATTATCCGCGAATAGTTGTAACTCCACCAGGACCCAAAGCCAGAGAATTTGTCAAGAGAGACGAAAGTTTGATTTCGCCGTCATATGGGCGGTTCTATCCTCTCGTTGTTGAATCTGGCAGAGGCTGCATAGTTAAAGATGTTGATGGAAACGAGTTTATAGACTTCAATTCTGGACTGGTCTGTTTGGGCGTTGGTCACAGTCATCCTAAGGTTGTTTCCGCCATAAAGAAACAGTGTGATCGTTTCTTGCACTATTCCAACACGGACTTCTACTATGATGAAGTCATTACCTTAGCAGGAAAGCTTGTGGAAATAGCTCCTGGAGACTTCGAAAAGAAGGTTTACTTCGGCAACAGCGGAGCTGAAGCGGTGGAAGCAGCTGTGAAACTTGCCAAGTGGCACACTCGCAAGCAGCTTTTCATTGCTTTCATAAGCGCTTTTCATGGTCGCACAATCGGCGCCTTGTCCTTTACTGCAAGCAAGCCGACGCAGAAACGATATTTCTTCCCGTTGATGCCTGGCGTCACCCACGTTCCGTATCCATACTGTTATCGTTGTCCATTCAAACTGACTTATCCTGGCTGTCACTATTGGTGTGTTGACTTCATTGACGAGCAAGTTTTGCAGAAATATGTGCCGCCTGAGGACACTGCAGCCATACTCTACGAGCCAATACAGGGTGAAGGCGGATACGTGGTTCCGCCGCCTGAGTATGTACAGCGCCTGAAGAAGCTTGCAGACAAGCACGGACTGTTACTCATAGATGATGAAGTGCAGACTGGCATGGGCAGAACTGGAAAATGGTTCGCTATTGAACACTGGAACGTTGAGCCAGACATAGTGTGCAGCGCAAAAGCGTTGGCAGCTGGACTGCCTTTGGGCGCGACTATTGCGAACGCAAAAATCATGGATTGGGTTGCAGGTTCTCACGCAAGCACTTTCGGAGGTAATCCTCTTTCATGTGCAGCTGCAAACACCGTGATAGACGTTGTTAAAGAGGAGAAACTTCTGGAGAACGCCACTAAACAAGGCGCACACATTTTGAAGAGGCTAGAGGAGCTGAAAGAGAAAAGCGAAATAGTGGGCGATGTTAGAGGCAAGGGCTTGATGATTGGGCTTGAGATTGTGGAAAACAAGGAAGACAAGAAACCTGCACCTGAGAAGGTAAACGAGATCATGATGCGGTCTTGGAAGCGAGGCGTTGCCGTCATCACTTGTGGTGCGTCAACAATCAGAATTGCGCCGCCACTTATCATTACACGGGAGCTTGTGGACGCTGCACTGGACATAATTGAAGACACCGTTAAGGAAGTTGAAAAGGAAGCTTAATGCAAAGCTGAGCATTCGTATGGAAATCAGGAAACTAGCGTCAAACTCCTATGAAGAGATAGTTGCTCTCTGGTCTCGGGCAAAGCTTCCTTTTAGTCCGCGAGGACGAGACAGTAAAGAAGCGTTAACGAGGCAGATGGAAGCAAACCCAGACTTCTTTCTAGGAGCTTTTGAAAACGTCAAACTCATTGGCGCAGTTATATTGAGTTGTGATTTGCGGAAAGGCTGGATAAATCATTTGGCTGTCGACCCAGTTTACAGGGGTTGCGGGGTCGCTGAGGCGTTAGTTGCTGAGTCTGAGAGAACACTGAAGAAGTATGGTGTTGCCATTTTCTGTGTTCTCATAAATGCTGATAATATTGCTTCAAAGAAGCTGTTTAAGAAATGCGGCTACGTTGAGCATAATGACATATTGTACTTCAGCAAGCGGGAAAGCAACGACGTCTGACATTCATCTCTTGCACTCTGAAAAAGGGTTATCGATTCTTGTGGCGTCTGCCAGACGGCTGTTTCTCTTTCTAGAAGTCGAATGGTTTTGCGATTATCTCTCTTATTCTTAAATTGAAGAATTGGGCACTGTTCGCAGGTTTTATTCGAAGGGCGGTATCTGCACCCTTGCCTGTTCCGCCGACTGCGATAACGTCTCTGTCTTCTGCTATTAGCCCTGCATCAGCTGCCATCAATGTTATTTCTACGCATACTTTTGTTCCTTCACCCATCAATCTAAGTACGTTGGAAATCAGTTCCAAAGGCTGGATTGTGCCAAAGTCTTTCCGAATTGCTCTTTCTGCACTACTCAGGGCGTGAGTTCCTGTGAATATTTTCGCCCCGCTCTTCTGGATTTCTTTTCTATGTCTTTCTTTCAGCTCGTTCTTTCCCGGTTCTTGGAAGCCTGAATAATGTGTGACTACGACGACGTTTTGTTTCTTGAAGAGCTTGGCTGCTTTGGCTCCAGTTTCTCCCGTTGTTGAGGCAACGATTATGTCTCTTATGCCTTCTTTTCTTGCGTATTCTTTGACGATTTTCAGCAGTTCATCAGTGTTTTCGCTACCTTTTTCTTTGAAGTAGGTTGTTTCTCTTTCAATTTTGCTCATGGCTTGTTCCGTGCCCATACAGCGTCGTTGTGGAGAGTGTTGGAGTGTAGATTGTTTCTCTTTATAGGCTTTCTTTTCAGCTCAGTTCCACATATCTGGCAGATTTTGAACTTGTGGTCTGGAGGATACTTTTTGTGACATGCTGGGCAGTATCTTACCCATTGCAGGCGGAAGCGTATGCCGAAAGTTGCGAGTGAAGTGAATTGAACGTTCATCTGGTTTGCGACGTTTTGCATTGAGTAGTCGTCTGTGACTAATAGCGTGGAATATCCTTCTGTTTTAAGTTCTAGTGCCAGTGCTAGAACTTGGACGTCTGTTTCTGACAGGAAGACGGTGTCTCCGACGGCTGTTGCTGAAGTCTTAACCCTATCTAGGAAGGCGGTGTCTGGTGTTACGACTTTTATCTTTCCATTGTCCACTGCAGTCTTGAATCTGATCCACGCGATGGAATTCTCTCTTATTTCTTCTCTTACCATGGGAACAGTGTATTGTTCTTCATTTATCGAGAACGGGTCGAAGCCAGCTACAAAGGCGGATGTGTCTAACACCACACTCTTCTTTCCTGCCTTGTCCGTTGGCTGTTTCACCTCATTACTTTGAATAATAATCGACTTCTCAACCTGTGGTAGAAGCTTTCATTGAATCTTATGAAGGACGTTTCATGTACAGAGTGCGTAACAGTTAGATTTGGAGTTTTTTGCTTCACAAGCTGCTTGTAGTGTCCATCAATTAGAACGAGCATCTCTTTCGGTCTGTCCAATTTTACTGTCAGACTTGAACCTGCAGGGAAGACAATTGGTCGGATTGCGCTCAAAGGACATATGGGGGTTAGGACAAAAGCGTTTAC
>Ga0172364_10002901_pt1 | contig 13688 bp, 18 predicted proteins | sample LakKivSesite10cm_FD_114545 | JGI IMG/M metagenome (GOLD analysis project Ga0172364, IMG submission 114545) | Sediment microbial communities from Lake Kivu, Rwanda - Sediment site 10cm | ecosystem: Environmental > Aquatic > Freshwater > Lake > Sediment | place: Rwanda: Western Province, Lake... | reverse complement strand
CTTGAGGCAGGAATCAGGATGATTTACATACCATGCGAAACATGGGCTTATGAAAGAGAACATAAAGAGATACCAGAAAAACCAGGATTAATAACTTTTCAGAAAATTATTGAGATTAAGAATAATTACAATAATTTGGTTTAAACTTAATTCACCTCCTCCATATTAACAAAACATTTAGCAGAACAGACAGGCCCAAAAAGATATAGTTTGCAAGGCCTCTTGCCTTTTCTGAGCCTGAGATGTAAACTGTTCCGGTTTGGAGCTCGTCTCCTGTAAGGCTTAATGTATTGCAGCTGCACTCTGCTGTTGTTTTTTCAATTGTTTCATTTAACTCAAAATTTGAGAGCTCCTGCTCATTTTCCTCTTCTTTTGTTTCAATTAACTCAATAACCTCTATATCTTCTGTAAGCTCTTTTTCTGTTTTCTGACCTTCCAGAAGCAGTTTTACCTTAAGCTTATAGCTGCCTGGCTCTGCATCAATAACAGTATTTTCAAGATCAACTGTTTTGTTTTCATTTTCCTGAATTAAAATTTCCTTTAGATTATCCTGTCTTTCACCAGAATAGCACTTGCTGCCTCGGTAAACATAGCTCCATATTTTTAATTTTGTTTCATCTCTTGCTGTAATCATGACCTGTGTCTTAAACTCCTTGTTGTTTTCAACTGTTAAGGGCATGGAGATTATCTTGTAGGAAAATTTTGAGCTTGATGATGCCTCTGATGCTGCTTCAGCAGAAGCCTTTGGCTCTTTTGGGCAGAGGGAATCTAGATTGCCCTTAACCAGAAACTCTTTTTTTGCCTTGATGCCGAGGCCATCAACAACAAGAAAATACCTTCCCTCATCAAGCTTTTTATCGCAGTTCAGCTTTAGCTGGACAGGAACAGTTAGTATGCTTTCAGAAAACCTTTTTTCCGCTGTAATTTTTGATGTTTCAGTGCTTATTTTGTTTGCCTTTTGGTCCTCAACCCATACACTTATTACATTTTTTGTTGAATCCCCTTTATAGATACTAAGTTTTACCTTCAATGTTTTTCCAAACTCAATTGCATTGTCTTTGTTTAAATAGAGCTCGGATATTTCAATTTTTGACTCTTTTGCCGGCTCCTCCCCCTTAACAACAAAAAGCATTTCAGCATAATTATCCTCTTTGTTTGAGTCATTGCATGCAATAAAGGCAATTCTTGATTTTATCATAAATGCCTTGTCCGGCTCATCCAGCTTTGGAGAAAAGCTCTTTTTGTTTGTGTTTGTTGTATTTATTGGATTTTTTACAACATTGCCAAATAAATCCTCAACCCAGTATTCTATCACAAATGGAAAGGTTTCATTATTAAGGTTAAGATAGAAAACAGTTGGCTCATCAAAATAAATGCTTTTCCAGGTTCCAATATTTAGGGATACATTGCAAGGAATGTCCAATGTGTTTATAACAGAAATGTTCTTGCAACTAATGTCATCCTCTTTATTCTGGTCATTGACAGTTGAACTTATTATTTGGCCGCACACAAGGTAATCCCCTTCATTCTCTGGCCTGAAATCCCCTGTGCCTGCTGTTTTATAGCTGTTTAGGTTAGCCAGCTCAAAAACCTCCTGCTTGAAAAAATCATGGCCAGAGATATTGTAAACAACTGTTAAATTTATGTAGTCTGTTATGCCGGAAACATGGTCAAGGTTGTCTATCCTGAAAAGGCCAGTGTATGTTTTTCCTAAAAATAAGACATTATCTAAACTAACTTCTATTTTTAATCCTTCATAACTTTTGTTATCATCTGCTGCTGAAACTAAAAGAGAGTCAAGAACACAGACCAAGACAGCCAAAAGCAGTATTTTCTTCATAAACCAGCTGATTCAAATGGAATTTATAAGAATAAGCAAAGAAAAAGCAAAGAATTTTTAGCTATTAAGGAATATCTTCGGTTTTGATGTAAGCTTTTTTAATTTTCTGATTTTTTTATCATAATTTCTTCAATATTCTCCAAATCTTTACGACTCTTTATATTTGTCCCAATCTCAGAACTACTCTTTATCAGAACAATATTTTTTCTTGTTAGCTTAGAAAGAAATTCTCCTGCTTCATCTACTGTGAGTGTTCCACGCTTATATCGAATGTAAAGTTTCAATAAACGAAGTGAAAGATTTCTTTTAACTATGTCCTCATAAATCTTAATTCTTTCTTCTCTTGTACTGTCAAGGGAAGCTATAATTTTTTTTATATCTTTATTTTTATTTACTTTATCTAAACAGTATCTGTTAAGTAAAAGAATGTAGGCAGTCCTACTATTACCCCCTATTGGAAATTCTAGAACATAACGGGTTTCTATTTCTGGAAATTTTCTTTTATCTTCTTCTTCTATGCAATAGGGAAGATAAAGATCAGCTTCTCCTTTCTCAGCACAATCCTCAATAAAACCATCAATGTGCACTTTTTCAATCAAGGGGATATCACAGGTTGAATAGAGGATTTTCTCTGTTTCTGAGGCATTACCACCATTAACAAAATCATCAAGATATTTACCCGTACCATTCACAATTTTTATTTCTTTTTCCACTGAAAAATCAATCTTATTTAGCTTATCTTCTTCTCCCACAATATAAATATTATTAATATAGTCTGATTCAGCTAATGCTTCCACAACATAGCAAATCATTGGTTTGTCATTTATATCAAGAATTGCCTCGTAATCAGTGCCCCAGTCGAGAACAGGATTTCTTCCTGCAAGCACAACTGCATCAATAGAATCTTCTGCAAAGTATGAACTATCTGGATTTTTAAGTTCTCTTACTATTGCTTCTTGGTTTGGATTTAAATTAGCTTTATTTATTTTTGAGGCATAGGCTCCTGTAGTAAATAAGTATATAGCTGATAGGCCTACTAAAATAATGTTTTTCACAATTTGTCTTAATTTTATTTTAATTCCTCCTAATTAAAGTTTTAATCTTGTTATCTAAATTTTTTATTATTTTTTATGATTTTCTCAATTTCGTGTAGTTCTTTTCCACTGTCTATATCTACCCCAACTCTAGGAGAACTCTCTATTCCATAGAATTTATATCCTATTTTTTCATATAGGATTTTTTCTGCTTCTTCTATTGTAAGATTTTTAAATATATATTTGGATATAAGATTAAATAAGCGATATTTTGCAAGTGTAGCAAAAAGTTTCCATGCATATTTTCTTTGGTCATAAAGATATCCTATTATTTTCTGAAATTCCTTATTTTTGTTTATTTCATTTAAAAAGTCTTGGTCAAGCATAAATATGCATCCATTTTTAACAAGTTTTTTGCCTAAGGCATAGAACTTGCCGCTCTTTACTCCTGAAAAGCTTTTTTCATAGTCTTCCTTCAGGTAATAGGCAAGGTAGAAATGGCCATTGCTTCTATGGGAACACCCCTCAATAAAATTGTCAATATCCTTGCTTGTAATTAAAGGGATGTCTGAGGTTGAATATATTATTTTCTTTGTCCTTGATTTACTGCCTGCCCCAATAAGATTATCAACAAAGCTGCCCTTGTCATCTACGAACTTTATTTTTTCCTTCCCTCTCTGGATATCTGCTTTATCCAGCTGGTCCTTTTCCCCCACAACATAAATATTTTTGGTATAAGCTGATTCAGCCAATGCCTCCATAACATAATTAACCATTGGCTTGTTGTTTATTTTAATAATTGCCTTGTAATCAATACTTGCTTTATCAATGGGTTCTTGAGGATTCACAATTTCTAGATGGTATGAAACAAAAGGGTATGGATGATCTGTAGGAAAATAAGGGTATATAATGTTTAGTTTATCCTGAACAATGAGTCTGCTTCTTCCTGCAAGCACAACTGCATCAATGGAATTTTCTGCAAAATCTGGATTATATTTTGCATTCATTCAAAAACCCCTGCTATTTTTTCCCTGCAAGAGCATTTGCTGTTTTTTATATTGTTTTTTATTATGCCGAAGCCAGACCTTTCTATCAAAAGCCTGCCACATTTTGGGCAGTATGTGTTGTTTTCCTCTGCTGCAGAAACATTGCCAACATAGGAATATTTTATTCCTGTCTTTAGTGCAATCTTTCTCGCTTGTTTTAATATTTCAGGGCTTGTTCCTGGAAGGTCTAAAAGCTTGTAGCAGGGATAAAATGCTGTGAAATGCAGTGGAACATCTGCCCCGAGGTTTTCCTTAATCCAAATGCACATCTTCTTTATTTCTTCAATATCATCATTAAGAGTCGGTATTATAAGGTTGGTTATCTCAAGCCATATATTTTTGTTTTTAAGAATTTTTAATGACTCAAGAACTGGCTCAAGCCATGCAGAGCATATCTCTTTGTAAAATTTGTTGTCAAATGCCTTCAGGTCAACATTTGCCCCATCAATGTATTTGCACAGCTCTTTTAATGGCTCTTCATTGATAAAGCCGTTTGAAACAATTGTGTTTTTAATTCCTTTCTTTTTTGCAATCTTTGCACAATCTAACATGTATTCAAAAAACACTGTTGGCTCATTGTACGTGTAGGAGATAATCCTGCATTTGTTTTTTAATGCAAGCCCAACAAGCTCCTCAGGGCTGATTTTTTCTGTTAAAACCTCTTCTGGCCTTGCCCTTGACATTGTGAAGTTCTGGCAGTGCTTGCATTCAAGATTGCAGCTGACTGTTCCAACTGACAATGCCTTCTCGCCCGGCATAAAATGATACAATGGCTTTTTCTCAATAGGGTCAATGTGGACTGCGCAAGGCCTTGCATAAACCATAGAATAAAGCCTTCCATCAATGTTTTTTCTTGCATTGCAAAAGCCATAGGAATCTTTTTTTATAACACACTCCCGAGGGCATAAAACACACTGGACATTTCCATTCCTGAGCTTTTTGTAATAGCCTGCTTCTTTCATATTAAGTTAGTAGTTAAATTAATATTAAAACCTTTGTTTTTTAAGAACTTATAGAACTTAATTATAACTTCACGAGACCAATGGAAGAAGATTTAATTAAAATAATTCCAGGCAAATTTTAGATAATAGTCAAAATGAACTAAATTTTCTGTTAGGTATTAACTGTTTAAGATTTTGTTTATTGTCTTGAAAAAGAGAGATGCATTTTTCAATGATTCTTCAGCTGGCTCAAGATTTGCCTGTGGCAGCTTCTGATATGTAAAGTTGCCCCTTTTCTTTTTCTCATAAGAAAAAATTCCCAAGAGTTTATCTGCCCTTACTATCATTGTTTTATATATGCTCAACAATTCAAAATCCAGTTTTCCTGTCTTGACTAAATATTTTTCAAATGCTTCAAGTGTTTTCTTATGAACTTCAGGTGCTTCTGTTTTGATTTCATTCTCTAAAAGTATTGATTTTGCAGCGTAGAATATGCAGTAATAAGCATGGCTTATTGTTGAGCTGTAGAATGTAAAATCCTGCTCAAGTTTAAATTGCTCTTTTTGCAATCTAAAATTCTTTGAAACATCAAAAAGTATTTGTGCGGTTATAAGCTCATTTTCTGACCTTTGTAGATATAATCTTGCTTTGTCATTCATTTTCTTTCCTGATTATATTCAAATAGGATATAAAATTGTAGTATATTATGCTGTTTTTATAAATCTGCTTTCCTACATTTTCCTGCTCTTCATTGAGCATTTCAATAAAATCAGCCTCTGTAAAAACATGGTAATCAATATTTATTAATTCCCTCCGTTTTAGAGTCTCTATAAAAGGCAAAATTTCCTTCTTTGTTTCTTCTGATTTAACAATTACCGCAATGTCCAAGTCAGATTTCTCATCTGCCTTTGATTTTGCATAGCTTCCAAAAACAATAAGTATAAAAAGCTGAGTATTCCTTGATATTCTCCATTGAAGTGTATTTAAAATCTCCTTAGGCAACAATTTATTTTTAGCTATTTCCAAATCATTAATCAGGTTAAGGTAAGAGTATGTCAGGTTATTATCATAATTTAAGGAATATGTTGTTACATCTCCTGTTTTTTTTGTTTTTATTACCCTTTGTTTTTTGAATTCCTTGATTGCTCTCTGTATTAAGTTGTTTGATTTCTGCTTTGCCTTCTCCTTTATCTGCGTGAAAGTAAGTTGAAAAAATAATCTTTTCTTGAATACAGACAAGATTTTTAATTGTTCTTTTGTAAGCATTTTACCACTTTTTTGGTCACCTATTACCAATTATTTGGTGATTTAAAAATCTTTCTATTTTTCATTTAAAATGGGTTTTGCTTTTGACAAATATATTCTGCAAAAGATAAAACTATATAAATCAAGGCATCTTTATAATTTTTTTAGGATGTTTTTTTTGAAAGAGATTGATGTTTCTAGTTCTAAAATAGGCTATTTCTTCTATTTAATTAAGATCTGTTCAAAATTAAAAAGGGAGGGTTTCTCAGAATTAATAGGAGGTGGTTGCTATTTCTTTAATTAAAATTAAAAACCTGTCAGCAAGGGAAAGGCTTGTTTTGGCCCTTGATGTGGATGATTTTAGCTCTGCAGAAAACCTTGTAAATTTGTTAAAGGATTATGTTGGAGTGTTTAAGATAGGCAGCCAGCTCTTTATATCTGAGGGAGCCAATATAATCAATGTGGTAAATAAGGCAAAGGCCAGGGTTTTCCTAGACTTAAAATTTCATGACATCCCAAATACAGTAAAGGGCGCTGCTGAATCTGCAACCAAGCTTGGTGTTTATATGTTTACTGTTCATGCCTCTGGCGGCTATGGGATGATGAAGGCAGCTGCTGATGCAGCAAGGGAAACAAGCATAAAGCTTGGCATAAAAAAACCCTTTGTTCTTGGAGTAACTGTACTAACAAGTATTGACCGGCAGGTATTGGAAAGGGAAATATGCGTAAAAAAGAGCTTAAAGGAATATGCTGTTCATCTTGCAAAGCTGGCCAAATCAGCAGGTCTTGATGGAGTGGTTGCCTCTGCCCAAGAGATTAAAGAAATAAGAAATGCCTGCGGAGCTGACTTTATAATTTTAACTCCAGGGATAAGGCCTGCTGGCGAAGAGCTGAATGACCAGAAAAGGGTAATGACTCCAAAGCAGGCCTTAAAACAAGGGGCTGATTTTCTTGTTATAGGCAGGCCAATAATAAATGCAAAAAATCCAGTAAAAGCAGCTCAGGATATATTAAAGGAAATGGAGGAAAAATGATAAACAAAGAGGAAATAATAAAAAAGTTTGAAGAAGCAGGGGCAATACAAAAAGGGCATTTTAAGCTTACATCTGGTGTTCATTCTGACTCTTATATCCAGTGCGCCCAGGTCATGCAATACCCTGAGTTTATCCATAACCTGTGCAACGAGCTTGGAAAAAAGTTTAAGGGAAGTGATATTGATGTGATAGTAGGGCCTGCAATAGGCGCTATTATTATGGCGCATGTAATGGCCATGGTCTTGGGCCCATGGGTCAGGGCAATCTTTACAGAAAGGGAAAACGGAAAAATGACCTTGAGAAGAAGCTTTGAGATAAAAAAAGGTGAAAAGGTTCTTGTTGTAGAAGACATTACAACAACAGGAAGCTCTGTAAGGGAAGTAATAGATATAGTAAAATCAAGGCAAGCTAAAGTAGTTGGTGTTGGAGCGCTTATTGACAGGAGCGGGGGCAAGGTAGATTTTGGCATCAGGTATGAAAAACTGCTGACAATAAAAATGAAAACCTATCAGCCAGATAACTGCCCTTTGTGCAAAAATAAAATACCAATAACCAAGCCAGGAAGCAGAGGGCTTTAAAATTATATTAAACTAATAAAAATGTTGGACTTAAGCACAAGCATTGCAGGAGTAAAGCTCAAAAATCCAACAATACTCTCTTCAGGAATTCTTGGAACAAGCCCTGAGCTAATAAAAAGGGCTTTTGAGAATAATGCAGGAGCAGCAACAATAAAATCAATAGGCCCAGAACCAAGAGAGGGCAATAACAACCCAAGCGTGGTTGACTTTGGCCACGGATTATTAAATGCAGTAGGCCTTCCAAGCCCTGGCTATAAAAATATGGATATGGAATTTAATGAGCTTTCTAAAATAAAAGATGTTGTGATATGGAGCATTTATGGAAATATTATAGAGGATTTTATGAAGATCACTAAGCATATATTAAAATACAATCCAAAAATGATTGAGCTTAACATATCATGCCCAAACAAGGAAAACGGCATGCTTTTTTCCCAGGACAGTGATTGTGCTGCTGATGTAACGAAAGCAGTGAAAAATGCTGCTGGTGATGTTGTTATCATCCCAAAGCTTTCCCCTAATGTAGCTGATATTGCTGAGATTGCTTATGCATGTGAAAAAGCAGGCGCAGATGCAATAAATGCAATTAACACAGTGCAGGGAATGGTAATTAATATTGATGCAAAAAAGCCTGTCCTCCATTATAAGAAAGGCGGAATAAGCGGTCCTGCAATAAGGCCTGTTGCAGTAAGGTGTGTTTATGATATCTATGAGAATATAAATATTCCAATAATAGGCACTGGCGGCATAATGAATGGAAGAGATGCTATTGAGATGATCCAGGCAGGGGCTAGTGCTGTTGGGATTGGCTCTGCTGTTTATTATCATGGCATTGGCGTGTTTCAAAAAATAGTTGATGAAATAAGAAAATGGATGAGAGAAAACAGATATGGTTCAATAAAAGAATTGATTGGGATTGCCCATGCTTAAACCAATAAAAAAAACAGAAAACCTGCCAAAAAAACTTACCATAAAAAAGGTTGTAAATGAAAACTATAAGACAAAAACCTTTTTCTTTAATGAGAGCATTGATATAAATCCAGGCCAGTTCATAATGCTCTGGCTTCCTGAAATTGATGAAAAGCCGTTTACATTATCATATAAAAATCCAGCTGCATTAACAGCTGAGCTAAAGGGAAATTTCACAAAAGAATTATTTAAACTAAAGCAGGGAGATAATTTGTTTTATAGAGGGCCTTTTGGAAATGGGTTTACAGCTTCTGAAAAAAAAGCAGTTGTTATTGCTGGCGGAATGGGCCTTGCAGGGGTTTCATTGCTGATTGAAAGCCTGAAAAACCCAAAAATAATTTTTGGTGTAAAGCAGAAAAAAGATTTGTTTTTCAGGGAACGCTTTAAAATGGATATCTGCACAGATGATGGCGGCATTGGATATAAGGGGTTTGCAACAGAAAAATTAAAACAACTGCTTAAACATGAAAAATATGACATTATTTATGCATGCGGCCCTGAAATAATGATGAAAACAGCGTTTGAGCTTGCAGAAAAGCACAAAACCAAGTGCCAGGCATCTCTTGAAAGGTTTATGTTCTGCGGAATTGGTGTTTGCGGAAGCTGTGCATGCGGCAATAAATTGGTTTGCAGGGATGGCCCTGTCTTTAGCTCAGATGACTTAAGGGAAATGAAGGATTTTGGGAAGTATGCAAAACTAAAGAGCGGAAAAAAGGCAAGCCTGCAGGAATACCATAGTTGGAGAAGTTAAATAAATTTAATAATAAAAGACAATTAAATTTAATTTTTCAAAAAATATATAAACTTCATCTTAAAAACATTATAAATGGGGATAGAAACCTTATCATACAATGAGTTGCTTGAAGAATGGCTAGTCCTTGGCAATGAGTTACAAAACTTGATTAGAACAAATGCAAAGATAAAAAAAGGGGATATGCTGGATGTAACAGCTTTTGTTAACTTCCAGGTTGATCCAAAGCTTTATACTTTTGGAAAGATTATAGCTGATGCCTATACCCAAAAATATGGACAAGAGTATGTTACAGAAATTTTAACTGTTGAATCATCTGGCAATGCCTTTGCAATGCTTGTTGCAGAAAAGTTTTATAAACCCATGATTTTTGCAAGAAAAACTATTCCTGCAACTGTTAAGGATGAAAAGCTTTATTCTGCTGAAGCAGAATCATATACCCAAGGAGAGAAGCATACTATAATAGTCAAAAAGAGTTTTATTAAACCTGAAGACAGGATTCTCATTATAGATGATTTTATTGCAAGAGGAAATGCAACCTTTGCACTAGTTGATATTATTGAACAGGCAAAGGCAGAGCTTGCAGGAATTGTCGCAATCATCACAAAGGATTTTGAAGGACAAAGGGGATATAAAGAACTAAAAAAGTATATTAATGATTATAATATTAATCATGAAAACAAGGCATCAGTGAACACGCTTGTCAGGATAACAGACATGAGCACTACTCCAGAAGATATAAAATATGGCAAATCTCCTTTAATACTTAACTAAAATGGCTGAAATAGACTATAAAAGATTTATTGAGCAAAAGGTTAGTGAAATTAAAAAGCTGGCTGGAATAGAAAAGGTTGTGTCTGCCCTGTCAGGCGGTGTTGATTCTGCAGCAGCAACTGTTTTAGCGCATAAGGCTGTTGGAAAAAATTTAAGTGTGTTTTTTATTGACACAGGCCTTATGAGATTAAATGAATATGAAAATATTGTAAACAGCATGAAGGACTATAATATTAAAATTAATCTAATAGATGCCAAAGATGGGTTTTTTAGTGCCTTAAAAGGCATTGTTAACCCAGAAGAAAAAAGAAAGGCATTTAGAAACACGTTTTATTCTGCTTTTGGAAATATTTTAAAGCAAGAGAAAGCAAAATACCTTGTTCAGGGAACAACAAAGGCAGATGTTATTGAAACAAAAGCAGGGGTTAAGACACAGCACAATGTTTTAGAGCAGATTGGGATTAATCCAGGGTTATATGGCCTAAAGATCACAGAGCCATTAAAATCATTGTATAAGGATGATGTCAGGAATGTTGCAAAAGAGCTGGGCCTGCCAAAAACTATTTATGAGAGGATGCCATTTCCAGGCCCTGGCTTGTCAGTAAGGGTTATTGGCGAAGCAACAAAAGAAAAAATTGATATAGTAAGAAAGGCAACATATATTGTTGAGCAGGAGCTAAAGGATTTAAGGCCATTCCAGGCATTTGCTGTTTTAATGAATGACAAGGCAACAGGGCTAAGGAACAGTAACAGAAACTATGGCAATATCATTATTATAAGGTCTGTTGAGAGCAAAAATGCCATGACAGCAGAGCCAACAGAAATACCATTTAACATCTTGCATGGACTAGGAAAAAGGATAACTAATGAGATACCGTCTGTTGTAAGGGTTGCGTATGAGGTAACATCCAAGCCGCCAGCAACAATAGAGTATGAATAAGTGTACCTATTTTAGAGTGCTACAAAAAGTTTTTAATAATAGGGCTTTTATTAGTATATTGGTTTATATGGGAATGTTTGATTTTCTAAAAAAAAGGAAAAGGGAAGAGGAAAAAACAGAGATAAATCAAGAGGTTAAAATACCTGAACAAGAAACATCTGGAAAAATGCTTGCAGAGCTTCCTGAGTTTCCAACAATGGCAGAGCAGGATATTAGTCCTTTGCCTAAATTAGAGCTGTTGAGCGATTTAGAAAAGTCAGAGATAAGCATTCCTTCATTAGGTGAAACATCTTTTGAGAAGCCAGTTATTCATCCAGACAAAGATATAATGCTTAAGTTTGATGACTTTAGGAAAAAGGTTGAAGAGCAGGGCATTGAAAGAGAAATTGAACTGCCACATGAGGCAGGTGAAGAGTTTGAAGGACTAAGCACTAAAGAGGATTTTGAACCAGCTATTGGTTTAAAGGAAGAGCCTGAAAAAAAATTTATGGCCAAGAAAATTAAAACAGCAGAAAAAAGGGCATTCAGCCCAAAAAAGCCGGTTTTTGTAAATGTCAAGAGCTATCAGGGGATATCAGATGAAATCAGTGTCATTACAGCAATTCTAGAAAATTCAGAAGAAGTAATAAGCAGACTAAATAGCATCAAAGTAAGGGAGAACAATGAGCTGAAAAAAATGCATGATTCATTAGACGGCTTGAATAAAAAAATTATATTGGTAGATGACATACTGTCAAAAGGGTGATAATATGCAGGAAAATGCACAGGTTTTCATAAAAATTGAGGAATACAATAAGATATTGGAAACAGTAAGGCTTGTCAAGGATAAGCTTAATGAGGCAAGGGACATACTTAAAAGAATCAGCGAGCTGAAAATAGAGGAATACAACCAATTGGGTAAATGGGACTCAAACCTTGAGGAGATTGAGGAAAAAATAGCCAGTGTTGATGAGGCACTGGGAAAACCAGAAACAACTTAAAGGGGATTTATGGCAGAGGCAAAGGGATTTTATGTTGGTGTAAAAGAACCTATTAGCTTAAGGAGGAATCTTCTTGAGTCATCAAAGGCAATTGTGCAGAGCCTTAGGGACTATGAAAAACTCAAGCTAATAAGGGAGGAAAGGCATAAAAAAATTATTGAGTTTAAGGAGAAAATAGATGAGATGCTGGCTCTTTTGTCTGAGTTAAAGGAGCATTTTCCAAAACATAAACTAAAAGAAGAGGCCTATGCAAAAAAAAGAACAGAAAAAACCAAAAAAGGAAAAACAAAGAAAGCTGAAGTCAGGATAGATGAGATAGATAGACTAGAAAAAGACCTGGCTGAGATTGAGTCAAGGCTTAGGAATATATGATTTCTTACTTTTCAATAAGTTGAACAGAAAGATTTAAATACTCTTACTGTTCATTAAAGTGTGCAGGTGATTTTATGAATGAAAATATACATAAAGGGGTTGCAGAAGCACATTTTAAAATAGCAGAGGAATATGAGCAAAAATTCAGAAAAGAGATTAATGAGGAAAAAAGGAAGATTAACAGAATTGTGGCTGCTCAAAACTATTTCTATTCTGCCATAAATATCATAGAAGCTGTTTTCGCAAGAGAACTTGAACAGCATTCGTTTAACCATGAAAACAGGTATAGGAAAGTATTTGAGAACAGAAATCTATTTTCAGATGAAATCATAGGCTTATTGAAACTGTTGATAGAAACGAAAGAAACAAGGTAGCATACAAGGGAGAGAATGGCAAGATGTATGAGCATATCAAAAAATTAGCAAGATTATTGAATGAGATAATATGAATGGGGATTTTGAGAGTACAATAAAAGAATTGAAATTAGTTTTTCCTGAACTAAGGGAAATTCTGATTGTAATAGTTTATGGCTCAGTTGCAAGAGGGGATTTTTCAAGGAGACATTCTGATTTAGACTTGCTTGTTGTTTTAAATAGAAAAAAAGCGAATGAGAGGATTAAAGATAAAATTAGAGAGTTGGTAAGACCAGTTTGTGTTAAATATGGTGTCAGAGTACATCTAGAATTCCAGGGGTATCTTGTAAAAGATGAAGATAAAACATTGCTCAGGAAAATAATCGAAGAAGGCAAGGTTATTTATTCTTCTGGTATTTGGGTTTTTAATAATGAATTAATGGGCCTAAAACAGTACATCCTTTATTCTTTCTCTGCATTAAATTCTGAAAAGAGGACATTGTTCTCAAAGGTTCTGCATGGAAAAAAATCATGGTACTATAAAGGAAAGAAAAAAATAGTTAAGGAATACCCTGGAATTGTTGACAATGAAAACATTATTTCAGCAGGAAGAGGTAGTTTGTTGGTTGGTAAGGAAAAACAAAAGGATATTGAAGCCATATTTCAGAAATTTAATATTGATTATAAAATAAAAAAAATAGTTTATGCTTAAACAGGTTTTGAGAAAAGTTAAGACTATTCTTAAATAAAAAGCTTTTTATAATAAACTTTAATTCTAAAGCAATAAGCGGGGATGGCAGAGTGGTCAAATGCGATGGACTCAAGTTATTG
>Ga0172364_10002898_pt1 | contig 13699 bp, 11 predicted proteins | sample LakKivSesite10cm_FD_114545 | JGI IMG/M metagenome (GOLD analysis project Ga0172364, IMG submission 114545) | Sediment microbial communities from Lake Kivu, Rwanda - Sediment site 10cm | ecosystem: Environmental > Aquatic > Freshwater > Lake > Sediment | place: Rwanda: Western Province, Lake... | reverse complement strand
GTTCAACATGGCGAGGGCGGAATTGTTGACAAGGTAATGCTTTCTGAATCAGTAAATGGTTCGAGAATGGTTAAAATAAAGGTCCGGGAGGAACGTATACCTGAGTATGGAGACAAGTTTGCATCAAAACACGGTCAAAAAGGAGTCATAGGGCTCCTAGCCTTCCAAGAAAACATGCCTTTTAACGAATATGGAATGTCCCCTGATCTGATTATCAACCCACATGCAATTCCTAGTAGAATGACAGTCGGCCATGTACTTGAGATGATAGGAGGAAAAATTGGGGCTTTAGAAGGAAAATTCGTAGATGGCACTGCCTTCAGTGGTGAAACAGAGGATATACTCAGAAAAACCCTAATAGCAAACGGATTTAAACACAACGGTAAAGAAATATTATATAATGGAGAAACAGGAAAAACACTAGAATGCGATATATTTGTAGGATGTATATATTATCAAAAACTTCATCATATGGTAGCCGGAAAGATACATGCACGTTCAAGAGGACCAGTACAGATATTGACAAGGCAACCTACTGAAGGTCGAGCTAGAGAGGGAGGATTAAGATTTGGAGAAATGGAAAGAGACTGCCTCATAGGACATGGGGCATCAATGGTCATAAAAGATAGACTATTGGATGAATCAGATCTCACAGTGAAATACGTATGTGACACCTGTGGACATATAGCGATAATTGACAGACACGGAGGGATGCATTGTCCTGTATGCGGAGACAAAGCAGATATTTATCCTATAGAGATGAGCTATGCGTTTAAACTCTTAATAGATGAATTAAAATCTCTTGTAGTTGCACCGAGAATAAGATTAGAAACATTAGTATAGAATTTATGTTAGAATGAAGGTTTAATTATGGAAAGAACGAGAAGTATAACAAAAAAAATCGGTAGTTTAGAGTTTTCGTTGCTCTCACCAAATGAAATCAGAAAGATGAGCGCAACAAAAGTTATCACTGCTGACACATATGATGATGATGGTTTTCCTATCGCCATGGGGCTTATGGATCCCCGATTAGGAGTTATCGAACCAGGGCTAAGATGCAAAACATGTGGTCTAAGAGTTGGTAAAGATAAATGCCCTGGACATTTTGGCCATATAGATCTAGCTATGCCAGTTATACATGTGGGACTGGTAAAAAGCATACGAAACTGCCTCCGTGCAACATGCAGAGAATGCGGGCGCATGTTACTAACAGATAAACAAAAAGAAGAATTATTTCGAACTCTAAAAAAATATGAACAAGAAGGAAGAGACACAACCTATATCTTAAAGATGGTAATAAAAGAATGCGAAAAAGCCGAAAAATGCCCCCGATGCGGAAGAGAAGTCGGCAAAATAGATCTTGATAAACCAACGTCTCTAAGAGAAAATGGTAAGAAACTAACACCATCCGAGATAAGAGAATGGCTTGAGAAAATACCAGACGAAGACCTTCTGATATTAGATATTAACAAAAAATCTGCTCGGCCGGAGTGGATGGTTTTAACAGTTCTACCAGTTCCTCCAGTTACTGTAAGACCTTCAGTCACATTAGAATCAGGTGAAAGATCAGAGGATGATCTTACACATAAACTTGTAGATGTTATCAGAATAAATCAACGACTGCAGGAAAATAGAGATGCAGGTGCACCGCAGCTTATCGTTGAAGATCTATGGGAATTGTTACAATATCATATCACAACATATCTTGATAATCAAACCTCAGGCATACCACCAGCGCGTCATCGTTCTGGAAGACCTTTAAAGACTTTGGCACAACGATTAAAAGGGAAAGAGGGACGATTCAGGAGTAATCTCTCCGGGAAACGCGTTAACTTTTCTGCCCGTACTGTTATCTCTCCCGATCCAAATTTGAGTATAAACGAGATCGGCGTACCTATTGAGATAGCCGAGGAGTTAACCATACCTGTTAAGGTTACACAACATAATATTGAATGGTGTAAAAAATTAATCAAGCAAAAATCTGCTCCAGGTTCTACAGATCCAGAGAAATATCCCCCTAGCGTAAACTACATTATAAGAGAAGCAGAGGGCATGAAACAACGTGTTAAAATCACAGATAAAAACGCTGAAGATGCTGCTGAAAAATTAGAAATTGGTTCAACTATAGAAAGACAGCTTATGGATGGCGACATCGCCCTCTTCAACCGTCAGCCTTCGCTTCATCGTATGTCCATGATGGCACACCGAGTGAAAGTGGTACCACATAAGACGTTTAGGTTTAATCTTAGCGTATGCCCGCCATATAACGCGGATTTTGACGGCGACGAGATGAACCTCCATATTTTACAAGGAGAAGAAGCAAAGGCGGAGGCTGAGATATTGATGAAAGTACAAGAAAACATTCTTTCACCAAGATTCGGCGGGGCAATCATAGGCGGGATTCATGATCACATATCAGGATGTCTTCTACTAACCTACAAAGATAGAAAAATACCGATAGAAGATGCCACACGGATTTTAGCATCGATTGGATACAGAGGAAAACTACCCGAGATATTCGTAGAAAAAGGAAAAAATTATGTAACTGGGAAAGACATATTCAGCACTTTATTACCCGAGAATCTTAACTTAAGATATAAAGCTAAAATTTGTTTTAACTGTGAAGTATGCCAAACACAAAAATGTCCACACGATGCATATGTAATAGTTAAAAACGGTGTACTTAAACAAGGAATAATAGATGAAAACAGCATCGGCGCTTTTAAAGGAAAAATCTTGGATAGAATAATACGATACCGCGGAATGGATGCAGGTAGGGCGTTTATTGATAATGTTACAAAGTTGGGTATAGCTTCTATAACATTATTTGGTTTTACTACAGGGATAGACGACGAAGACATACCCGAAGAGGCAAAGAGACAGATAGAAGAGGGATTGCATAAAGCCATGAAGAAAATCAATGATCTTGTAAAAGCCTATGAAAACGAGGAGTTGGAATCGCTTCCAGGGAGAAGTCTAGAAGAAACCCTTGAGATGGAGATAATGCGAGTCACAGGTAGAGCAAGAGATATGGCTGGTGAGATAGCAGGTAAATATCTAGGTCTGGATAACAGTGCGGTTATAATGGCTAAATCCGGTGCGCGTGGATCTATGCTTAACCTGTCACAGATGTCCGGATGCGTAGGACAACAGGCTGTCCGAGGTGAGAGAATACACCGAGGCTATCAATATCGAACTCTACCACATTTTAAAAAGGGAGATCTTGGAGCGAGTGCAAAAGGGTTTGTAGCATCTAGTTATAAGAATGGACTCACCCCCACAGAGTATTTTTTCCATTCTATGGGAGGACGAGAAGGTTTAGTTGATACCGCGGTACGTACCTCTAGATCAGGGTATATGCAGAGACGTTTGATTAACGCTTTAGAGGATGTCAAGGTAGAAAATGATGGTACTGTAAGACACGCCGGAGGACAAATAATACAATTCGTATATGGTGAAGATGGTGTAGATCCTGCTAAAAGCATCGGTGGAGATGCTGTAGATATCGATCGGATCATAACTGATATAAAGGAAGGGGTTTAAAATTGCCTAAAAAAAGAAGCATCTCGACTAAAGATAAAAAAGAAGAAAAAAAGACAAAAAAACCAGCTATTAAAAAACAATCACCTATAAAGAAAGTTTCTAAAATTAAAACTGTGAAAAAGGCTGATAAAAAACTCAAAAAGAAGATAGAAGGCAAAGTTAAAAAAGAAGAGATTACAACAAAGACAAACGATGTTAAAAAAGAAACTGCATTGCCCGAAATAATAGAAGAACCAGAGGAGCATAAAAAAATAAAATCAGAAATAAATAAAATTTTAAAAGATAATTATCTTCCTAAATCTATAATTGATAAGATTGTAACAAAGGTTTCTAGCGATAAAGAACTAGAAACGAAATTGAAAGATATGATATCTAGAGCGTTAATTGATTATGAGAAAAATTTTATTGAGGCGTCTGAGGCTTGTGGTATAGTAGGTGCTCAGAGTATCGGTGAACCTGGAACACAGATGACAATGAGAACATTCCACTATGCTGGTGTTGCTGAGATTAATGTCACCCTTGGTTTGCCCCGACTTATAGAGATCGTAGATGCTAGAGCCACCCCTTCTACACCCATGATGAATATATATCTAAAGGATGAGTATAGATTGAACCCCGATCTTGCTAAGGAGGTTGCTAATCAGATAGAGATTACAAAACTCGTGGATGTAGCTGATATAGAGACTGATTTAACTAACCTTATTATCTATATAAATCCTGACGAGAAAACAATGAAAAAGAAAGGGTTTACTGCCGATAAAATATTGGAGAACGTTAAAAAGATTCGAGCTACAGATGCAAAGATAGAAAAAGGAAAAGTAAAGGTCACACTGGATGAGCCCAGCTATAAAACCCTATTGGAGGTTAGTGAAACACTTAAAAATCTTAAGATTAAAGGAATCGATGGTATAAAACGTATTATTATTAGAAAAGAACCAAATGAGGGATACGTAATATACAGCGAGGGTAGTAATCTTGAGAAGGTTTTAGAGATTGAAGGTGTTGACCCATATAGAACGATAACCAATGATATACAGGCCGTTGGAAATGTTCTTGGAATTGAAGCCGCGAGAAATATGATAATCCAAGAGGCGTACAATACATTATTAGAACAGGGTTTAAACGTAGATATGAGACACATTATGCTTGTAGCGGATGTTATGACGACCGATGGTACTATAAGGGCTATAGGGCGGCATGGAGTCAGCGCTGAAAAGGAATCAGTGTTGTCAAGAGCTGCTTTTGAGATCACCGTTAGTCATCTTTTACAAGCTAGCAGACGTGGTGAGATTGATAAACTCGGTGGAGTGGCTGAAAATATTATTGTTGGACAGCCAGTTAACTTGGGTACCGGTGCGGTTGAACTTATCATGCGAAGAAAAAGTGGCAAGAAGGTAGAGTAAAATGGTTGATGTTGATAAAGTTTTAAAAAGCACTGTAAAAAAAGGTAGTGTAAAAATTGGCGCTAGACAAACCAAGATTGTTATGACGGAGGGGGCATCTAAGTTGGTTGTCATGGCGAAAAACTGTCCATATTCATCAGAGATCAATAAGCTCGCTGAGAAGAAAAAAATACCTGTATATGATTATAGTTCTAATTCTATAGACCTTGGGTATATATGTGGTAAAACTTTTGCAGTCTCTGTTCTTGCAGTGTTAGATGATGGTGGATCTAACATCATAGAGCTTGTTAAAAAGAGGTAATAAAGGAAAAGATATATTATGACAGAGATTATGTTTTCTAACGAAGTTATGCAATATATAAACATGGCTAGTAGTATCATCGAGATAGATATTTTGGATTGCATGGTCGTAGAGGATAGGATTGTATTTATAGTGCAAAATGGTCAATTGGGAGCAGCCATAGGTATTAAAGCTAGGAATTTGGATAGATTACGCAGGCTTTTTAAAAAGAATATAAAATTTGTTGAATTTGATTCAAATAAAGAGAGGTTTATTCTTAATCTTTGTAAACCATATAAAGTAAATAATATTGTTTTTGAGGGTAGTGGGGATTCAGTTGTTGCAAGGATTGAGGTTGAGCGGAGTGATAAATCAAAGATAATTGGTAAAGATGGGAAGAATATAGATATCATCCGTAAATTGGCAAATAGGCATCATTCAATTAAAGATGTCCAGATAGCATAAGATCATTCGTCCTCGTGATTTCAAAGCAAAAAAAGTTTTTAAATAGAGGTCTGCGTTTCAGGTGTGGGAGGATTATCTCTGAGAATAAAAGATCATCCTATCATTAATTTCAAAAATCAGAAAAAAATCTCGTTTTATTTCAACGATAAGAAGTTGTATGGTTTTGAAAAAGATAGCATCGCGTCTGCATTGCATGCCGCTGGTGTCAAAAAACTTACGACAAGCCCGATATATGATCGGCCTCGTGGTTTTTTTTGTGGCATTGGAAAATGTTCTTCTTGCCTGATGAGAGTCAACGGAGTTCCCAATGTCCGAACATGTATTGCTCCTATAAAAAATAATATACATGTTGAAACGCAGGAGAAACTTCCCAGTTTACCGGATGCAGAGTTTGATGTTAACCCAAAAAAAACCGTTGATATAGATATCCTTGTAGTTGGTGCCGGACCTGCTGGTTTATGTGCATCTATTGAAGGTGCAAGGCAGGGCACAAGAGTTTTGCTTGTTGATGAAAATCAGCGTGTTGGTGGGCAGTTGATAAAGCAGACTCATAAGTTTTTTGGTTCAAAACAGGAGAAAGCTGGTACGCGTGGTATTGAGATAGCCGAAGAACTGGAAAATGAACTTAGGGATTTTGAAAAAAAAGATAGAATTAACGTAATGCTGGATGCCACAGTTATTGGATATTACGAGGGAGATAAGAAGAGACATCATAAGTTTGGAGTTGTAAAACGCGATGATTACGAGAGCAGACTGTATGAAATAAATTGTAAAGCAGTTATCTTTGCCTGTGGGGCTATGGAAAATATGCTATTGTTTCCTGGTAATGATTTACCGGGCGTCTATGGTGCTGGTGCTGTACAGACATTGATGAACGTTTATGGGGTGAAACCCGGAGAAAAAGTAATCATGGTCGGCGCAGGAAATGTTGGTCTTATTGTTTCATATCAGCTACTGCAGGCGGGTATACAGGTTGATAGAGTTGTGGAGGCTACCCCAAAAATTGGCGGATACCATGTTCATGCTGCAAAGCTTAGGAGATGCGGCGTTCCCATTCAAACTTCGCATTCTATAAAAGAAGTATATGGCGATGATAAGGTTGAGGGTGCTGTGGTTGTAAAGCTTGATGAGAACTGGCAGCCGATAAAGGGATCTGAAGAAAAAGTTGATTGCGATACGATTTGCCTTGCGGTTGGTCTAACACCTTCAACGAGATTGCTTTATCAGACAGGGGCTGAAATGGGGTTCATTCCAGAGGCAGGAGGGTATGTCGCGCTTCATGATGATTCAATGGAGACTACAGTAAAAGGGGTGTATGTAGCTGGGGATTCATCTGGTATAGAAGAGGCATCTACTGCTATGATCGAAGGTAAAATAGCTGGTTTTTCAGCTGCCGTATCTTTAGGGTATAAAAAGAGAGAGGATTCGCCAAAGAAAAAACAGTATATCGATGAACTTGATCGTTTAAGAGAAGGACCTTTTGGTGAGAAACCAAGGATTAGCAAATATAAAATATCAAAACTGATGGAGACGAGAAATGTCTAGTTACGAAAAAACCGGTGTTTTATCTACCAGGGATTTGAAACTACCTTCTAAGAAACATCTTGAGAAGGGTGTTGCGATATTGGAATGTATACAGGAGATTCCATGTAATCCCTGTGTGGATTCATGTCCGGTAAACGCTATTTCAATGAAGGATATTAATGCTCCTCCTATAAACGATTTTGATAAATGTATAGGTTGCGGGAAATGTGTAGGAATCTGTCCTGGTTTAGCGATTTTTGTTGTAAAAGTTAAAGATGGTAGAGCTTTGATAACGTTGCCCTATGAGTTTTTACCGGTTCCAAAAGTTGGGGATAGAGTAAAAGCACTTGATAGAGAAGGAAACATCAGAGGCGATGGAGTAATCAAAAGGGTTGTTAAAAATGGTAAAACAATGGTAATCACAGTGGAAACCAGAGAAGATCTGGCTATGGATATTAGAAATATATGGGTTTGATTTATGAAAAAAGAATCTATTGTTTGCAGATGTGAAGATATTACCGAAGATGATGTTATAAAAACCATCAATGAGGGATATACTGATCTTGAGGAATTAAGGAAAAAATTGAGAATCGGAATGGGACCCTGCCAAGGGCGAGTATGTATTCAACTGGTGACAAAAATCCTTGAGAAAAAAACAGGTAAAACAGCTTCAAAGATTCCTCTTCCCACGTCTCGATCTCCTATCGTCCCTGTTCCTCTTGGCACATTAGCCAGTGATGAAAATGAAAAATAAAGCAGATGTGGTTATTATTGGTGGCGGTGTAAACGGTTGTTCTCTAGCTTATCAGCTAGCAAAAAGAGGGATCAATGTTGTTATCGTTGAGAAAAATTATTTATCCTCGGGTGCTACAGGTGCATGTGGGGCAGGGATTCGACAGCAATGGTCTACCAAAGAAAATGCAGAACTGGCAATAAATAGCGTTAAGATTTTTGAAAATCTTAGCAGAGAACTAGGGCAGGATATCGAGTTTTGTCAGGGTGGATATTTGGTTATTATTCATGATGATAAAGAGATGGAACAAGCAGAGAAGAATGTATCGATGCAGCGTTCACTTGGGTTGAAAGTAGATATACTGGGTTCAAAGGAAATAAACGATGTTGTATCTATCCTAGATGTAAAAGGTATGAATGCGATCGGCGCCACGTTTTGCCCTACCGATGGGCATGCTAATCCATTTAAAACAACCTTTGCCTATGCGGATGCATCCAGGAGAAACGGAGCTGAAATCTATACGCATACAGAAGTTGTTGATATTAAAATAGATAATGAGAGGATCACCGGGGTAAAAACAGATAAGGGTACAATACAGACTAGTGTTGTTGTAAATGCTGCCGGGGTACATTCTAAAGATATTGCTGAAATGATCAAGGTAAAGCTCCCGATCGTTCCTTTTAGAAAAGAGATCATGGCAACTGAGCGATTAGAGCCATTATTTGAAGCAATGGTTATATCATTTAAGGATGGGATCTATTTTAGCCAACAGAAAGAGGGACAGATTGTCGGCGGAATTCCCATACCTAAAGAGAGAAGCGGGTATAAAACAACGCCTACTTTTGCGTTTATACAACATATGGCTAAAACACTTACAAGATACGCACCGGTTTTAAAACATGTTAACATGCTCAGGCATTGGACAGGATTCTATGATGTAACTCCTGATGCACGACCAATTTTAGGCGAGGTTAAAGAGGTAAAAGGATTTATTCAATGTAATGGATTTAGCGGGCATGGTTTTATGCTTTCTCCGATGGTTACAAAGCTTCTTACTGATCTTATTGTTGATGGTAAAACATCTGATATTCTAGAAAGTTTGAATCTCGAGAGGTTTAAGGTTAAAAAAATTGAACGTGAAATGTCAGTGGTTGGATAACCTAGTAGCAACAATAATAAATAAATCTATATTTCTTATGCTGTCGATTATATGGATTACGAAGAAATCGGTTTTAAAGCAGGATTGGAGATACATCAGCAGCTTGATACCCATAAGTTGTTCTGTGAATGTCAATCTGTGATTACTGAAGATATACATTACTCATTCAAACGTTTTTTGAGACCTACGCAGAGTGAGCTGGGAGATGTGGATAAGGCGGCTCTTGCTGAGGCTAAAAGGAATCGATATTTCCTATATACTGCGTCTAATGAGTCAACATGTCTTGTAGAGGCAGATGAGGAACCTCCTCACTCAGTTAATGAGGAAGCAATTGATATATGTCTGACCATGGGGGTTCTCCTAGGCGCAAAACCTGTCGATGAAGTTCATTTTATGAGGAAGATAGTCATAGATGGATCTGCCATTAGTGGTTTCCAGAGAACCGCGCTCTTGGCTATGGATGGAAAAATTCAGGATGTTGGTATTCAAACTATAGCTCTTGAGGAGGATGCTGCGCGAAAAATTGAGGAGAAGGGTAAACTAGTGAACTATGGTCTTGATAGGCTTGGTATACCATTGATTGAGATAGCTACCTCGGCTGATATTAAAAACCCTCAGCATGCAGTGGAGACAGCAGAGCGCATAGGATTATTGCTTCGTGCCACTGGAAAGGTTAAACGTGGGCTTGGTACTATCAGGCAGGATTTGAATATATCTATTTCTAGAGGTGCACGTGTTGAGATAAAAGGAGTTCAATCGCTAAGTTCTATATCTAAGGTGGCAGAGAATGAAACATTGAGACAACAAGGTTTAATAAAGATAAGAGAAACACTAAATAGTAGGATAAAAAAGAGTGATTTGGAGGGTATAAAAACCGTCGATATCACATCGTTGTTAAAAGATTGTAAATCCAAGATTGTTAAAAAACTACTAGGGGAAGATGGATGCGGGAAGGCTATAAAACTCCTAGGTTTCAATGGTTTATTAAAACAACAGTATACGAGACTTGGAAAAGAATTCGCCGTCTACGCTAGGATAGCCTCCGGGATAGGTGGTATAATCCATAGCGATGAGCTTCCAGGATACGGCATAGAAACCAAAGAAGTGAAAGAGGTACAAAGGATCTTGAATACAGGAGAAGAAGATGCCTTTGTAGTGGCGATTGGCAAAGAAGGCGTCGTCGATAGTGCTATTCAAGCAGTAATGGAGCGAGCAAGGCTATCTCTAGAGGGGGTAATAGAAGAGGTAAGAAGGGCTCTACCAGATGATACCACGGAATACATGAGACCCCTTCCAGGTGCAGCGAGGATGTACCCGGAGACAGATGTACAACCAGTAATAATCACACATGACCGCCTTCAAAAGATAAAGAAGAATCTACCTGAGAGACCGGAGGAGAAACATAGACGTTTCATAGAAGAATATAAACTAAACTCCGAGCAAACTAAACAGATTCTATCAAGTGGCTACGAGAATGATTTTGAACGTCTTGTTAAGCAATTCCCTGAGCAGAAAAACGTTATAACTCGTACGTTTCTCAATACATTCCCTGAGCTGGAAAGAGAACAAGTTGATATAGGGAAATTAACCGAGGAGATGTTGATCGGTGTGTTCTCTGCTCTCTCCAAAGGCAGATATTCTAAAGAAGCAGTTCCTAAAGTTTTAAAGTATCTAGCGGAGAATACTGGTGAAACAGTAGAAAAAGCTGTAACAGCCTGCGGGCTAGGTGAAACAGATACAGCAGAGATAGAAAACATAATTAGAAAAATTGTATCTGAAAGAAGAGAATTCGTAAAACAACGCGGCCTGGATTCCCTTGGTCCACTTATGGGTATAGTCATGAAAGAGTTACGCGGAAAAGCAGATGGAAAACTAATAAGTAAAATCTTAAAACAGGAGATAGAGGAGATTATTTAACATCATTAAATTCAAACCATTCCACCTTACCTTTTTCCACCAATTCCTTTATCTTGGTTTTTACAGCGTCTGGTTTTGATTGATCTGTTTTAAATTCTACGAATATGATACGGTCATCCTCAAATTGTATCCCATCGATAGGATCCCCGATGAACCTGAAGTTTTCATATGCGAATGGATAATTACACAGCATAGTAGGCTCTGATTGTTCTATGATTTTATCATAGCTTGTAGTCGATGATTGTTCACCAGAAAGTTTTTCGATTTTTTTATGCAATGGAGATACAGCTGTTCTATAGGCTAATGTTATTCCCGCAATTAGACCGGCCATTATTCCTATTAGGAATACCCAGAATGCCATTAATAGATCCATAATATTCCCCATTTTTATGATATATATTTCATGGTTGTATAGTTTTGTATTTCGATAAAAAACAAACACCTAAATCGGAAACAAAAAAAATTATGGTGTAACCCTTTTTATGAATAAGAATCTCAGGTTTTTCCATCCATCTCCAAAGCTTTCCAGTTTCATGGTTCCTTCTCGGGCGTAAAGCGTTGATGGTATCTCTCTAGCTTTCATGTTTTTTGATGTGAACATTTCTATTTTAATCTCTTCTGAGAAAGGCATTCCATCATCAAAATCCTCTAATGGTTGTATTTTCTCTAAAACATCTTTTTTGAATATCCACATCCCTGACTGAGAATCTCTAAGTTTTATAAAGAAAAGAATACGTAGCACAGTAGCTAGTATCAGGTTACCAAATCGGTGTTTTACCGACATGGATCCATGTTTTAACCCTGCAAACCTGTCAGTGGTTATAAAATCCAAGTCCTCATCTATCAACAATTGTATGTACTCGTGGATTTTGTCAAATGGATATGTTGCATCAGCATCACCGGTTACAATGATATCACCTGTTGCCTGCGAAAGACCTGTTTTATATGCTCGTCCGTAGCCCTTTCTTTTTTCAAGTATGATTTTTGCCCCTTTGTCTCGGGCTATCTCCCTGGTTTTATCTTTTGAATCGCCATCGATTATGATTACTTCCAGATCCCAGTTGTTTTTTTCAAAATATGCCCTGTTTATGGAATCGATGGTTTTACCTATGCCTTTTTCCTCGTTTAATGTAGGAAGCATTACACTTACATTCGTGCTATATCACTCCACAGTAAAAAATGTATAAACAATAGTGGTTAAAAAGATTTTATTAAAAAACAAAAAAGAAAAAAGGGTTTAAAGAGGGAATTTTTCCCTCTTAGTTTAGTTTCGTCTGCGTCTTAGGAGTATAAATGCTACTCCAATTGCTGCTATCAGTGTTAGGAGTTCGAATCCTGGGACGCCGCCTTTTGTCTTGTTGATAGTTATTGTTATCGGGGTTGCATCGGTGAATCCTGCCAATGTGGCAGTTAAGGTGTATTGTTTACTGGTTTCTTTGACATCCGGAGCTGTTATTGTCACTGCTCCGCCAGCTCCTGTGTAGTAATCATCGCCATTAAATGTTACCTTTGCTCCTACTTTACCTTGTCCTTCATCATCTGCTACTGTCACAGTAAATGTTTCAGTTCCGTATATCTCTCCAGATGGAGGCACTATAGTTAGTTTCGGTACATTTATTACAGTGATGGTTGTGCTATCTGGTAAGTATCCCGCTGCTGTTGCTTCTATGGTATAGGTTCGGTCACTGGTTACAGCTGGCGCTGTGAAGGTTACCTGTCCGTTGGAATCGGTTGTCTTTGTTACCTGGTTAAATGTTATATCTGCGTTTTCAACTGGGGTTGTTGTACCTTCTTTTAATGCGGTTACGGTGATTGTTCCTCCTTCATCTACTTGCGGATCAGTGCTAATCTCGAGGGCCCATGCGGTGACTAGTATCTTTGTAGTTACTGTTCTGCCTGCTTCTCCTACATCTATACTGATATTACCTGTTGATGTTGGCAAGATGGAGAACGAGACTTTACCCGAACCATCTGCGCCTGAGGTACCGTTTTGATCTATTCCTCGTCCGTGTAGACGTACAAATACGTCATCTATTGTCTCACCACGTCCAGTTACTGTTGCGACGACAGTGGTTGTTTTGCCTACGGATACATATTGTTTATCCACTGCAACAGCTGGTACTGTAACCTTGACAATACGCTTGGCTCTTGCATATACTCCATCGCTTCCATCTGCAAGTTCTGGTCTGAACCAGAATGTTATATTTGCCTCTGCTACCCCAGTGGGTAGGAAGTCAGCGGTGATATCATTGACTGTTACTTTTCCGTCGGTGAATCCTTCGCTCTCTCCAAGTTCTACGGAGTTATTTCCTCCTTGATCTGCTGAACCATCAAACGACGTATTTGTCCATGTTCTGTTATACTTTGCATCTGTCCAAGTCATATTGTCGATTAATAGCGTACCGGCAAGAAGGTCACCTGTTACCTCATCGGTTACTGTAAACGTTGCACTGATATTATCATCATATTTCCAGATAAACGGTGATTTATCACATTCTACTTTGGCCTGTTTCACTACAAGAGTTGCATTATGGCCTTCGCTGTTGTGTGTGTTGTTGTATGCATATACCCTGTAAGTACCTGCCGTGGTTATATATTCATTCGGCAATTCTATTTTGTAAGTGTCGTCTATATCAGCTTTTATCTCAGCCGCTGTGAAAGAGCCCATAGTGTCT
>Ga0172364_10002897_pt1 | contig 13699 bp, 11 predicted proteins | sample LakKivSesite10cm_FD_114545 | JGI IMG/M metagenome (GOLD analysis project Ga0172364, IMG submission 114545) | Sediment microbial communities from Lake Kivu, Rwanda - Sediment site 10cm | ecosystem: Environmental > Aquatic > Freshwater > Lake > Sediment | place: Rwanda: Western Province, Lake... | reverse complement strand
GCTGAAGTTTTTGATGGCGTTTTCTAATGTGACATTTGAAGGGTGCGCTTGATTGAATAAGTCTCCGGCTATGATTATGAAGTCTGGTTTTAACTCGATGGTTTTGTCGACTAGTTCTTGGAAAGACCTGTCAAAGTCTTCGCGTCTAACTTCTAAGCCATATTGTGAATAGCCTAGATGCAAATCTGCGGCGTGAACAAAACTGAAAGCCCTCAAACACTTTCCTCCCTTTGAACTGTTAACGTTTAGATTTAATTAAAATCATCTGTTTTAAGTATTTAACAGTGGACAGAAGAGAAACGCAAAACATATTACATTCTGAATGAAACTTTATGGATGGGTGGTTCTTTATGGGTGTTCCGAGACCAACTGAAATGACTATTCGAGATTTGTTGCAGGAAGAGTTGAGAAGACGGGGTGTGACTGTTGTTCCAGATTCTTGTTGCTTGAGCAGTAGCATCGGTTGCCTTCACTTTTTCTCGTCTATGCATATGTTCGACCTCTTTCTCTGCATCATACCACCAATAAAATGAACCGTCTCGGTTTTGCATTTTGCAGAGCCAATCACTCGATTTCTTCGCTACTTCGAGAAATTCTCGACGTTTAGAAGCGTAATAGGCATAGAGGAAGCCTTCTGTTGCGTAACAATGGGGGTGAACCATAATGGCTTCGGAACTTTCATTGATTTTAAAACCGCCCTTTTCTTTTTGCATGGGCTTGTACCTATCTAATAGTCCAAGAGCCGTTTCCATGTATTTTTCATCTCTCAAATATTTCGAAGCCTTAATCAAGGCTATGGCTATTTTCGCCAGATGCACCGACGGTACATGATACCAATCTTTCTCTTCAGGGGGTTTGTCAACGGCGGCAAATTGCCCTTTCTTCCATAGCGAATACAGCCATTTTAGGCTCTTTTCTGCTTCATTTAAGTAAGATTTTTCCATGGTCAATAAATAAAGGTCGAATAAACTTGAAACATATACTCCAGTGTCAAAGGTGTAGAGAAGATTGTCTCGGAGACATGGAACACCACCATTTTTGTTAACCTTCTTCATGTATTTGGCACATGTTTCTGCTCTATTCAGAAAACTCCTATCTCTTTTTCGCTCATAAAGTATACAGCACAAGCTAATGGCATACCGTTATTTCGGGATATGTCGGACCCTTCTTTGTTGTTGAATAATACTCAAGATAGGCTTCACCGTCAAAAATCTGGGAGTTAAGAAACCAATTGACTAGTTTATCTAGAGTGCTCAGTTGTGTCGCCTCTTTCTTAACTGATACATTGCTGCAGTTCTTAACAGAAGTGTCTTAACCTCACTAGGAGCGAAGCCGAGCTCCATACATGATTCATCAGTTCCATGTTTTATTTGAGCCTTCTTACCTTTGACCAAATCCTCAGCTTGCCATGTGCTCTTCAACGAAATGGTTGCACGCATACCCACCCTTTCATGGTTTATCAGAATCAGAATTGCCTCATCTTTGTCTTCAGTCTCCATCCAACCGACCTCGATAAACGGATTGTCACAAGTACAAGGTTCAGCCAGCCCAGCCATAGTTCTGACGGCGTCATAAAGCATGTATGTTTTATCCTTAAGGTAGATGTCTGGGACGTTGCTTAGATATTGTTCAATCGAATGCGCAACCAGTATGGCTGAACCCTTGTTCTTTTTTCTGTTAACGACTACAGCTAGATTCCCACGACTATCGAATCCCACTGCACGTCCGCTGTCAGTTTTTAACTCTATGCAAGAGGTTTTAGTCGTGTCTGGGTAGATTAGCTTCAGCCAGTTGAGGTTCATCCAGTCTGTAAAGGTTAACTCTTCCGAAGGCATTGGGGCAATCCTGTCCTGAAGCGAAATACCGAATATCTCGTTGAAGAATGGCCCAAGCGGGTTTGGCGAGCCTATCCATGCTCCACCATAGGAAAAGTATAGGCATCCTCCATGCGAAACGTAATCTTTGAAGGCATACCACGAAGATGTTCTGAGGGTAAGACTGCTTGGAACGATTACGATTTTATAATTGGATAGGTCTTGTCCTTCACGAATGAAATTCACTTCCATGTGCGCCTCTTTAGCGAGTATAAAGGCTTCAAAGAGCCGAGGCCAAACAATCTCTACATGTTTATAGTAGTCCCCAGGTATGAGCAGAGCTGCTTCAGCCTTTCTAAAACGAAACCTTTCTAGGTCGATTTTTTTTATAAACTTGGAGAATTTGCGCAGTTCTTTGGCTGGAAGTTTTTCTTTGCCGTCACTTTGTAGTATTCCAAAGGAAGTTTCGAAAGGTTTGTCATCAAGCGGAAATGCCTTATGATGTTTGGGATCATAGTCGTAGAGTATCCAAGGCATTACACCTATGGACCCATTTATGAAGGTTGAGTACATGACAACTCTATAATAGTCTGCAGCCCTCTGATTGGAAGCCCAGACAGTTGTCGTTCCTGGGCCTTCTGACAGCAGTACAGGTTTTCCTAATTGACTAAACTTTATGAAGAAGGATGTAAAATACGTTGAACGCATTGATGTGTGAGATTCAGGTGTTTTAAGGCTATAAATCGGGTATGCACATAAGGACAAGAAGTCTTGAACGGGGATTAGACGTTCAACCTGAAATCCTGTATTCTGGATTATGTGGCAGTTGTCAAACCCAAGTGTAACGGGATGTCTCTTATCTTTAGACTTTATAGCTTCATAGATCAAGGAGACCCAGCTAGTAGCCGTGTCAGCATTCGTGTTTCCTCCGTAATAGTAGGGCTCATCACTTATGTCCCAAGCCACTATAGCTGGGTTATCCCCATATCTGGAGGCTAAGGTTTCTGCATGTTTACGTTCGAGCTTCAGCATCTCAGGGTCCTTGTATATGTCTCTCCCACGGCGCCAAGGCACATCCCATATATCTACGCATACACCTACGAATAAGAAGGGCATAACGTATATTTCGTATTTCTTAGCGATTTTCAAGAATTCGTCAAATCTTTTGAGGAACTTGGGGCTTATGACTCCTTCCTCAGGCTCAACTGAAGCCCAAAAAAGCGGGACTCTTATGGCTTCTAAGTTGAGTTCTTTCATCTTTTTGAAGTCTTTTTTGATTTGGTTTGGGTTCCAATCTTCCCAGAGTCGGTAGAAGGCTTCACTCGGCATATAGTTTATTCCAACTAGAATGAATTTTTGACCGTTCTTGATGAAATAGTCCTTATCTAGCCTAACAGGTTTCATTCTTCTCAGAGAACTCCCATTTTTTCGTTAGAGTCGGTATGGAGGATAGAAGTTTCTTAGTGTACTCTTGCTTAGGGTTCGCTATTATCTTTTCGACTTCCCCTTCCTCAACTATCTGCCCTTTCTGCATAACGAGCATTCTGTCGCTTATGTAATATGCTAACCCCACATCATGTGTGATAAATATTATTGACAGCCCCTGCTTCTCCCTCAAATTTAAGAAAACCTTCAAAACGTCAACCCTTGTAGAGGCGTCTATCATGCTGGTAGGCTCATCTGCCAGCAGAATTTCAGGGTTAACGATCAAGCTTCTAGCTATTAGTATGCGTTGCCGCTGCCCTCCACTGAGCTGATGGGGATATTTCCCTAAGACTTCCTTGGGATTCAAATCGACCATTTCCAAGGAAGATTCTATCATTTTCTTCTTCTCCTCTTTGCTAAAGGCTTTCTCAAATAGATTAAAGATTATGTTAAAAACTCTGTCAACCCTATAGAACAGGTTGAAGGGAGCGTATGGATCTTGAAATATCCCTTGCACATTTTTCCAATAGTTTATCAGATCTCCCTTCTTCTTAAACTCAGATATGTCTTTTCCATTATACAGAATTTTTCCATCGGTAGGTGGAAGCAATTTGAGTATTATTCTTGCTATAGTTGTCTTTCCGCTTCCGCTTTCACCAACAAGAGAAATTATTTCTTTTTTATTCAAATTGAATGAAACATTGTCCACTGCAATAATTGATCGTTTCTTGAAAAGCCCTAATTCGTAAACCTTAGTTAAGTTTTTGGTTTCAAGTATTACCTTGCCTGTCATAACGCTCACCTAAGCATAGTTCCAGCAACGAACCATTCTTCCGTTCTTAGATACCAGCGGCGGAAACTCCTCCTCACATTTCAGTATAGCAGACTTACATCTCGGATGAAATCTGCAGCCAAGCGGAGGATTCTTGAGGTTTGGAGGTGCACCCGGAATTCCCATTAAAACCTTTTCTTTAATATCAGGTTCAGGCACTATCACGGTTGATATCAATCCCTGAGTGTATGGGTGAAGCGGCCTGAACACAACATCTTCCATACTACCTATCTCAACAATCATTCCAGCGTACATCACTATAATCCTGTCAGCTATCTGCCTTAATACAGCAATATCATGAGTGATGAACATTATGCTTTGGACAATTCCTCTCTTCCTTAAGCTTACCAGAAGATTCAAGACAGTTTTCTGTGTTGAAACATCAAGGGCTGCGGTGGGCTCGTCGGCGATGAGAACTTTCGGGTTGAGGAGAGAAGAGATGGCTATTACACTTCTCTGTTTCATTCCTCCACTGAGCTCGAAGAAGTATGATTCTAAAACTCTAGACGGCAAATCTAACTCTGCAAACTGCTTCATGGAAATCTTTGATATCTCTTCCTTAGGCATTCTGGGATAATGAGCCTTAACGGCGTCAATGATTAGATCCTTTATCTTTCTAGTTGGGTTTAAAGCATTCATGGCGCTTTGGGGGATTAACGCCAAATACTTTCCACGTATTTCTCTTCTCAAGGTTCTTTCTCGAAGCTCAAATATGTTTCTTCCATCTTCTGTAATAAGTCTTCCACTAATCAGCTTTAGAGGTGGAAGTATAACAGTTGAAAGCGTTACCGCCAAGGTTGATTTTCCGCACCCAGATTCCCCTGCGATGCCCAGGATCTCGCTTGGCTCTAGATTGAATGTTACATCTTCAACGGCTTTAACATCACCGTCTAGAAGGCGGTAGTACGCCTTTATGTTCTCAGCCCTTAAAACTGGCATATAGTTCACCATCAAAGGTTGCTCTATTTATAGTCTTCTCATTCTCGGATTGAACATTTCATCCATTCCTGTATTGATGAGAAGCAGAGATGTTGTCAGAAGAGTTATAGCTACAGTGATTGGGATGAAAACCCACCATTTACCTAACCTTACGGTCTCCCATAGAAGTGCCCATCTGAGCATCATGCCAAGAGAAACTATGTCCGTTGGTCCAAGACCGATCATGCTCAAAGCAGTTTCTGAAAGAATACCGTTCGCCATCTGAAGGGCAAAACACATGAAAACATAAGAGAACATGTTAGGAAGCACGTCTTGAAATACTATTTTCAATTCCGATAAACCAGACATGCGAGCTAGGTCAATAAACTCTCTTGCTTTCAGGGATAAAGTTTGAGATCTTATTGACCTAGCAGTCCAAGGCCAAGAAGTAATCCCTATTATAAATGCCATAAGCATTTCGTTTCTTATCTTAAGAAACGCGGCTAAGACTATCAGAAGAGCTAAGGTTGGTATTACAAGCATCACGTTCGTTATGCTCATAAGTATTTCGTCTACCAATCCACCCTTGTAGCCAGCTATGGCCCCTATTGCAACACCTACAGCTGTGGCTATTAGCCCAGTTAATGTCCCTATTCTAAGAGACATATTCATCCCATGGACAAATAGGGAGAAGACATCCCTACCGAAGAGGTCTGTCCCTAAAATCCTTTGAGTTGACGGAGGCTCCCAAGGCGTAGCTATCATATCCTTCGGATTAGGCATAAACCATGGCATAATGATTGCTAGACCCGTGAAAGACAGAAGGACACTAATTCCTACGAGAAACTTCTTTGATGCTATCAAAAGTTCCAAACTCATGCCTTTTCACCAGCATACACCGCTCTTATTCGAGGGTCAATAAATACGTAGAGTATATCCATAAGAAAGTTGGCAAGTAAGGTTGTAAGGGTTATTATTGCGAAACAGCCTTGAATCAACGGGTAATCTTGCCTTAGAACAGCATTGTATAAGGCGAGACCTATACCCGGATAGTTGAACACAATCTCGGTCACCAGCGAGCCGGCGAAAATTGAACCGAAAGATAGTGCTAGTCCTGTTATCTGTGGGAGTATGGCATTTCTGTAGGCGTAGCTAACTAGCCTGCGTTCGCTTAGACCTAGCTGTTTAGAATAAACATAGTAGTCTGAGTTAAGCTCGTATATCATCATAACCCTCATTCCTATTGCTTGACCACCAATAGTGATCAAAACCAATGAGAGAAATGGCAAGGTATAGTGATGCAGGTAATCGATGATCCAATCAAGAGTTAAGCTGAAACCAGCTGTACCGAAAGAGTAGCCTCCGCCAATGGGGAAGATGGGCCAAATAAAGGCAAAAATGAAGAGTAATATCAACGCTAGGCAATAATACGGTATGTTAGAGAAAAATAGCGATATATTGAAAACCACATTGTCTACAAATCCCTTCTTGTTAGCTGCAACGGCGCCTAAATAGTTTCCAACCCAGAATCCTATTATTATAGAAGGAAAAATAAGCGCAAAGCTCCATGGTAGACTGCTACCTATGATATCTCCAACTGTGCTCGGGTAGTACATGATGCTTATCCCGAAGTTAAAAGTAAACATATTCTGCAAGTAAACAAGATACTGCTCATGTATTGGTCTATCCAAGCCAAATTCTTTGATGAACAGAAGGTAAAGTCTATCTACCCCGAAAATAGGTCCTGGATGATGCCCAGCTACTAACCTAGCCACAAGTTGCTCTATTGGATTGCCTGGCATGAGTCTAATGATCACAAATATTAGTGATAGAGCTATAAGATACGTAGCAAGGTAAAAAATTGCCTTTTTACATATAAGTAAAAAAAGGGGGGATAAGGTGGGTTTTTTCATCATTCTTCAATCCTACGTTTTCGCAGGACCACTACCACAGCCAGTATTATAGAAACGATAGCGACAGCTAGAGATCCGTATGCCACGTATTGCGTTGAGGTTAATGTTCCTTTCAGGTCTGAGAGATCATTCTGGAGATTTATTATAGTCTGGTTGAGTGCTGCTATGATTTCTTCCGGAATAACTGGAGTTACAGGAGCCGTCGTTGACTTTAAGCGGAAAAGCATTAAGAAATACCCGTGGGCAACATCCCAATATGGAACTGCCCCTGCATACGGGTTATTCGCAGTAGGCCAGTTGGTCCAGTAAGTCTCTGAGTACATGTAGAACGGTCCATAGAACCAGCCTATAATGTATGGAAGTTCTTTAAGGATTATCGACTGCAATTCACCATATAGACCAGCTAGTGTCTCCTCATCTTCTGGGCTTGTCATGGCTATTTCGTCAAGTAGAGCATCGACCCTTGTGTTGTTGTAGCTGCCCCAGTTTCCGAATGCTGGCTGTACAGCGGCTGGGGAAGTACGTGAACAGTAGATTATGTAATATGTGTACCATGGTGTAGATGGTGTCCAAGTTGAGGGCTGATCAAATGTCAATTCAAAGTTGCCAGTTTGAATAGCGTTGAAAAACGTTGAATCCTCGACCAGACTAATTTCTATATCTATACCGACATCTGCTAGGTTTGTCTTAACTATTTCAGCAGCAGCTTCCCAGTCAGTCCAGCCTTCAACTATAAGAAGCGTGTACGGTCCTATTTTTGTGCCGTTCGGGTAAGTTCTCCAACCATCTGCTCCAACATGATATCCAAGGTTATCGAGGATTTCGTTTGCCTTTGTCTCGTTGTAAACCCAGCCATATTGTTCAACCGCTGTTGTGTTTATATATTTGGCAAGTTCAGGAACTGTTTCAGGCAGCAACGATGGATTTGCTGGAGTTGTGAGCTTGGAGAAAGCCATAGAGCATATTTTGTCCCAATCGATGGCAAAAGCCATGGCTCTCCTAACTTCAGGGTTGTTCAGAGCGTCATTTCCCATTATCTGCAGATAGTTGAAGACTATGATCCCAGTCATGTATGGTACTGGCATGTAATACGGCTCCGTTGTGCTCCAAGTTCCTCTCGCAAGATGTTTGACCTCCCAAAGTTCCCAAATGTTGGGCATAAAGTTCTCAGACCAGTCTAACTCACCTCTTTCAAACATCATATTCGCAAGTTCATTGCTGGTGCTAAGTACATTTACGATGTATTTCGGCTGCGGTAAACCGAAGTACGGTACACCCCAATAGCTGTCGTCTCTAACCCAAATGGTTCTGCGTTCAGCTAGGGAAGCGTACTGGAGTGTGTAAGGTCCGGAGCCAACGGGGTTGATTAAGTTATTGAACTCCACTAAGCTAGTATATTGCGTTTCTAAAGTGGACCATATATGTTTTGGAAGGATCTCAACGCTTGTTAGAGTCTGCATAAGGATGTACTTATTCGCGTTATCAGCCTTCAAAACGAAATCTATTGTAGTAGAGTTTACCACCGTTATATGGTCAAGATACGTCCAGAGGTCAGCTATGGTCCCAGTGATCTCCGATCTTCTAAGTGGCAAAGAAAACGTGTAATTTACATCCGTTGTGGTTAAACTTTCGCCATCATTCCAAGTTGTATCATTATGAAGCGTAATCCTCAATGTTAAATTGCCGGTCCCAGTCCATTCATAGCTTTCAGCAAGCCACGGTACAATCTTGAAGTGCCAAGCGTCGAAGACGAATAAGGGTTCTAGAAATGGACGAAAAGTAGGTGCGTTAGGGTTAAACGGATTGAAACTCGTGGGATCTTCCCAAGACTCCATATAAAACGCTTCTTCTCTAGGTATCACGACAGCTCGAGCGCTCAATGTTAAATGTGACAGTAGCAACGTTGATATTAAGATCACTGACAATGTTGATGCAAAAAGACGATTTTTTGTTTTAGGCAATTTTTTATACCCTCTAATACGTATGAAGGTTTTCTTAAAAAGTTTTATCTTTTCGAATCTGTCGTGTCGATAGCCATAAGCTCCAGTGATGCCTAGTAATAAACATTTAAATGCTATTTCTCTAGTTTTTTAAGCGCCTCAAATATTTCTGAAACCTTGTTTATCTCGTATTTTGGAGCCATCTCTAGAGACTTCGGTTCTTCGACTCGGTGTTCACCTTTCCTCATTCGAATCGAAATGACACCAGCCTTGTTTGCGCATAGGATGTCAGTGTCAAGTTGATTGCCCACGAAAACTGTTTCCTTAGGAGAAGCGTTGAATTCTTTGAGAACAAGCTCAAACATTTTTGGTGTAACACTATTCTCTTTTATTTCCTCGGATATGAGGACATAATGGAAAAGATGTTGTATCCCCAGTTGTATGAGCTTCTGCCACTGCTTTACGGCTTTCCCCTCTGAAACAATCCCAAGTTTATATCCATTCTCCCGGAGTTTCAAAAGTGTTGGAACTGTGTCGGGGTATGTCTTCAAATATGCCGAGCTAGTTTCCCGATAGGCTGTCACACCTGCAGCTATGACTCTAGGATTCCATTTTAAGCCTAGACGTTCCAGAAGTCTATCAAAGTGCTGATTATAGTGAGGCCCAAACTCATTGACGATTTCTTCGAAAATGCGATAGGCTATTTCGATGTTTGCTGGCAATCCAGCTTCAACCATTGCTTTTACAGCGTTCAATCTTGCCATGCTCATCTGAAGAGACGTGTCATAAAGAGTGTCGTCAATATCGAAAAGAACACATTTAATTTCCACTATTTCACCACCTTTCTAAGTTTTTCAGGCTTGTCCGGATTTAAGTTTCGAGCTATGGAACTGTAATAAGCAAATAACTGTAACGGTACTACATAAAGAATTGGAGAAAAAGTTTTTGGAAAACCTCCCGGAATGTATGCTAATCCATCGGAAACTTCCTCCACTTTGTCTGATTTTTCGGAAATCGAAATCAAAGGAGCCCCAAATTTTCTTATAGTCTTCATCAATTCGAGAAAGCTGTCTACTTCGTCCTCGGACAACATGAACATAACAGGAGTTTTCTTATTTAGAAGTTGTATGGGGCCGTGCAAGAATTCTCTGGTTGCAAATCCCTCGGCAAATATGTTGCAAGATTCTTTCAGTTTAAGCGCACCTTCCAACGCAGTGGCATAATTTGAGCCGCTACCTAATAAGAAAAAGAAGCTCTTGTCTTTGTGCATGTTTGAGAGGTCACGCATCAAATCTTCGTTTATGCTTATGGTTTTTGAAATAAATGTTGGTGCCTCAAACAGTTTTTTTCTGAGCTGCGCTAAGTCTTCAGACTCGAACTCTTCAGGGCATGTCAACTCTAGAGAAAGCAGAAAAAGTGCTGCCAACTGTGTGACGTAGCTTTTCGTCGCCGTGACAGCTAATTCCTCGCTTGCCCGTGTAAGTAAGATGTAACGCGACAGTTTGGTAAGCGAACTGCCTGGATTGTTAGTAACCGCTAATATGTCCATTTCTTTTTCTAGCGCCACTTTCACTGCAGCAAGAACATCGGCGCTTTCTCCAGACTGGGATATAGCTATGAGCAAAGCCCTTCGCTTGGTGGCTGAGGGAATCCACACAGGAAACTCTGACGCTGGAATCAGACTGGTGACGAGTTTCGTCAATGTGAACAATGCGTATTGCCCAGCCAGTCCAGCGTGGTAGCTGGTTCCACTTCCCGTGATGTATATCATCTCATAGTTTTTCGACTTAATTTCCTCTACTATGCTTCGAACTTCCCTGTGGCTTTCTGTTAGTGTAGTTTGAACTGCTTGGGGTTGTTCGTAGATTTCGCGCATCATGTGGTGGGGGAATTCTTTCATAATCATACTTGCCCATTATGTTGTTAGGACGTACACTTAAAAATTTGCTGAGAAGTGTGAAAAGCTTCTAAAAGGCTTTCAACAGAGTGAGACAGAAAAAGGCTAAAATGATTAGAAAAGTTAAAGAAAGAAGGGAGTAGTGGAGTTTCATTGTCGCACGCTGTTTAGGTGATGGAGATTTGATCAAGAAAAAACACCTAATAGGGGTAGATTTAGGAGGCACATGGGTAAGAGTTGTACTTTCGGACGAAAAAGGCAACTTTAAAGGAAAAATAACTGAAAAAGTTGACAAGAGCAGTTCTAAAGCAATCAGCAAGCAAATAACCAGAATTGCACGTTTCTTGTGCAACAAGCACGGTATTGAGGTAACAACTCTGAGAGGAGTAGCAATAGCATCAGCAGGTCCATTGAACCAAAAGAAAGGAGCGCTAATCAAACCGACTAACTTGCCATTTGAGTATGTATCTCTCACGAAACCAATAGAAGAAGAGTTGGCAGTACCTGTCTGCCTCATCAATGATTGCGTTGGAGCGGCTCTCGGCGAAAGTACGTTTGGAGCTGCCAAAGGTTTAGACAACTATGTTTACATTACCATAAGCACAGGGATAGGTGGTGGAGCGATTGTCAATGGCACCTTGCTTTTGGGCAAAGATGGAAACGGTCATGAAGTGGGACATCTCACAATCGATTACAACGGGCGACTAACGTGCGGATGTGGAAAACGCGGCCATTGGGAAGCTTACTGTTCAGGAAGAAACATACCAAATTTCGTTAGAATGAGAGTCAAAGAAATAAATGAAAAAATAGTGAATGAGAGTCTACTGTTTGAGAGAACGGAAGGTGACTGGTCCGGGCTTAGTGCTGCTGATTTGTTCCTTGCCGCAAAGAATAAAGATAACGTGTCTCTTCAACTTGTCGAGGAAATCGGGGTCTTAAACGCTATAGGCTTCGCGAACGTGATAAACGCATATGATCCATCCTTAATTACGGTTGGAGGCACCGTGACTCTCAAGAACAAGAAAATGATTCTGTCTCCAATCAAAAAATATGTAAAGGAATATGCAGTAAACAGGGTTCCAAAAATAATTGTGACCCCGCTGGGTGAAGACGCTGGAGTCTATGGAGCCGTTGCAGCTGTTTTAAAATACATACCATGACAAAAACAGCATTCTTGCCAATTTGCGTTTTTCTTGCATCAATTGATGGTTTCAGATTAACCTTAGCGCGCCTAAGACTTGGTTATCCTAACTCGACCTTTTTGCTACCGCAAAATCCTTTTATCACAACATTTCACTTCTTTAGAAATCGATGACTCAAACATAAATTGACGCTTATGGTGGTTTAGGGTTGAAAGAACAAAAGAGAATTAAAGCTGTGCTCTTCGACATTGACGATACACTGTTTGATTCCACAACACTTGCCAAGATGGCAAGGATGAACGCTATCAAGGCGATGATTGAATGCGGTTTACCTATTAAAAACGTACAGAAAGGCTATAGCCTTCTCATGAAAATTGTTAAAAAATACGGTTCTAACTACGACGAACACTTCGACAGACTTCTAGAGACGTTAGGATGCATCAGAGACCCTAAAATTATAGCTGCTGGAATTATTGCTTATCATGACACAAAGCTTGGATACATAAAACCGAATCCAGATGTTATTCCAACTTTGATATCCCTCAGAGACGAGGGCTGCAAGCTTGGAATAGTTTCGAATGGAAGATCAGTCAAGCAGTGGGAAAAACTGATTCGGTTGGGGCTTCACCACTTTTTTGACGCTGTAATTATTTCGGAAGATGTCGGATCAGAGAAGCCGCAATCCAAGATTTTTAGAGTTGCCACAAAGAAATTAAGAGTCAAACCAGAAGAGACAATCTACGTTGGCGATGACCTTGAAACAGACGTTCTTGGAGCAAACAAGGCAGGACTAATATCAACAAGGGTGATTAAACAAAAACATGGAGAACCAATTTTGAATAAGGATATGCGACCTAAATTCACGATAACTAAGATATCAGAACTGCTTTCAATACTTGAACCAACCTAAATCAGCATCTCAAATCCTCCCGCTTATCTCCAGAAAGACGCAACAAAGGTCGCATATATGGTACCAACCATAAGGCGAAAGAAGCATAATTGTTGCACTTAACCTCCAAAACAGGTCGGAATCAAGGAAAAACTTTCCAAAGAGTGAAAAGCCTATTAGTAAAACGGTTTTGTATTTCGCCAACATGTACTCAGCATATGTTTTAAATAAAAAGAGTACGCTTTTGTCACCGTACGGCACTGGACTTGAACCCGTTTGGGTTCAAATCCCGCCCGGTCCATATCTCTGTTTTGTGCGCTCTTGGTTCCAACACCAAAAAAGTTCAGCGGGCCCGAGGGGATTTGAACCCCCGTTCTCCGGCTCCGAAGGCCAGCGCCTTAATCCAGACTGGGCTACGGGCCCACAGAAGAGATAAGCCATAAACGATTAAAAGTGTTCCGAAAATCCTTAAAAATAGTTAAAGGGTTTATAGTATTTGATGTTGTCGGGGCCGGTAGCTCAGCTTGGCTGGAGCGTTCGGCTGATAACCGAAAGGTCGCCGGTTCAAATCCGGCCCGGCCCACTTTCAATTCGTAGCCGCGCCATGTTAAATGGTTTTTGTCTTCAAAGTTTTTTGTCTTCAAATATTTCAACCAAGCGACTTGCCATTATGTGCACTTCCGATTATAAAGTCCTGTAACGTGAATCGTTCAAACTCTCTACATATGTTTTGCGATAATCCCAAATCATTATAACCAATTATCCATCGTAAACTGGACAACCTTAAAACCCAATCATCCTTTGAATGCTTGGTTTTGGTGATGATGAGATTAACCGCATTCTTGACTATCTCTATCCTGCCCTAGCCAACGAAATCCAACAACTAAAGACCTTAATGCAAGGGTAACATCATTTACCTTTAGACGTGC
>Ga0172364_10002895_pt1 | contig 13700 bp, 13 predicted proteins | sample LakKivSesite10cm_FD_114545 | JGI IMG/M metagenome (GOLD analysis project Ga0172364, IMG submission 114545) | Sediment microbial communities from Lake Kivu, Rwanda - Sediment site 10cm | ecosystem: Environmental > Aquatic > Freshwater > Lake > Sediment | place: Rwanda: Western Province, Lake... | reverse complement strand
GAGGGGAATCGAGCTTCCCCTCCCCGACGAGCAAAGCTCGTCGGGCCCCCTCCCCTTTCGGCGCGCTCGCTGCGCGATCGCCACGTCGATTTCGCACGCACCCGGGTGGTGAAGTCCCGTCATCGGGGTATGCGAAATCGACGCTGAAGCCTGCAGTCTGAGGCCTGAAGCCCTCTTCTGAAGCCCTCTTCTGAAGCCCTCTTCGGTGGCGGGCGAAGCCCGCGCTGTGGGAGGCGAAACAAGAAGCAAGCCGCGGACCGGAGGCCCGCGGTCCCAGGAAAACGATCCGGCTCGCCCGGCATGGTCACACCGCGTCCCGCGACTCCGAATCCCAGGAGCGCAAATCCTCACCTCGGCTGCGACTTCTGCTTTCGCCGCTTGCCCCTGCCGCCGGCCAGAAGGCCCTCTTCCTCGTCGGTCAAGGGATGGCGAGCCAATAGGTCCGGCCGCCGCACCTGCGTCCGCCGCACAGACTCGAGCCGCCGCCAGGCTGCGACTCGGGCGTGGTTGCCGGAAAGCAGGATCTCGGGCACCTTGAGCCCGCGAAAGCTCGCGGGCCTTGTCCACTGCGGGTACTCGAGGCGTCCGGCGGAGAAGGACTCGTCTTCGGCCGATGCTTCGCAGCCGAGGACTCCGGGAACGAGGCGGGCCACGGCCTCGATGACCACCGCCGCCGCCATCTCCCCGCCCGCGAGCACGTAGTCCCCGATGCTCACCACGTCGTCGGCGAAGAGCTCGGCAATGCGCTCATCCACGCCCTCGTAGCGACCGCAGATGAACATCAGACGGCGCCGTCCGGCCAGATCCCTGGCCATGGCCTGCTCGAACAGGCGCCCCGCGGCCGAGAGCAGCACGCGATGGCAACGGCCGCGCACCGCCTCTGCCGCCTCGATGGCCGCGGCCACGGGCTCGGGGCGCAGCACCATGCCGGGGCCGCCGCCGTACGAGGCATCGTCGACTTGGCGGTGCCGCCCGCGGGCGAAGTCGCGCGGGTTGGTCGAGCACACGCGCACGATGCCGGCCTCGATGGCCTTGCCGAGCAGGCTCGCCCGCAGGAAGGAATCGAAGATCTCCGGGAACAGCGTCACGATCTCGACCTCGAGGAGCGGGCGCGACGGGGAGGCAAGTGCTTGTCTAGTCATGCAAATCCACAATCACGCGGCGCTCGGCGGGTGCGAAGCGAGAAATGAAGTGCGCAACCACCGGCAGGAGGCGCTCGCTCCCGTCTTCGCGGACGATCGTCATCACGTCCTGGGCGCCATTCCAGAAGGTGCCCGCCACATGCCCGAGGCGCTCGCCGTCGAGCCCGAAGGCCTCGCAGCCCACCATGTCTTCCACGTAGAACTCCCCCTCGGCAAGCGGCGCGAGAGCCGAGCGCGGAAGGTGCACCTCGCACCCGACCAGAGCCGCCACCCGTGCGCGCGCCTCTTGGTCGTGAAAGCGCACCAAGAAGCCCGCGTGTGCCGACCTCGAGGCGACGAGCACGGATTCACGGACATCCGCCCCGCGCACGAGCCGCACGGCGAGCGGAACGACAGGCTGCCAGCGTTGCCCGCAGGCCACGTTGAAAGGCGCGAGGAGGATTTCGCCCCGGGTCCCGTGCGGCCGTCGCAGAACGCCGAAGGGGAGATAGCAAGCCATGCACGCAGGGCGGGGCATCGCACCCCTGGCCCTTACTCCTCGATGATTTCGAGGATCGCCCGCCGCTTCATCTTGGCCGAGGCCGCCGAGAGCACGGTGCGCAGGGCCTTCGCGGTACGCCCCTGGCGACCGATGACCCGACCCAGATCGGATTCCGCTACCTTGAGCTCGAACACCGTGGCGTCGGGTTCGTCGACCTCGTCCACCATGACTTCGTCCGGGTGCTCGACCAGGGCGCGCGCAAGGTAGATCACGAGCTCGCGCAAGGCGGGCGCCTTGTCCGAGTGTACGGTGGAGGGGGAGGCGTCGCCCTCAGTCACGTTGTCATGCCTTCGCTGGAGCGTCTACGGCGGAGCGCCGATCTCTCTTGATAAGCTGGCCGACGGTTTCGCTGGGCACGGCGCCGCAGGAGAGCCAGTGACTAAGCCGGTCTCGGTCGAGCTTGACCACGGGCGGGTCCTGGCGCGGGTCGTAGGTGCCAATCTGTTCGATGAGCCGGCCGTCGCGCGGACTGCGATCGTCGGCGGCGACAACTCGGTAGTGGGGAGACTTCTTGCCTCCGCAGCGGGTGAGTCTGAGGGTAACGGCCATGGTCGGAATTCCTTGTAGGCTCAGGGTGAGCCAGCCGGTGAGAGTGATTATAACGCAGGCGAATGTCAAGGCGAAGGTGGTTGATGCTGATTTGTGAGGTCTTGCGACGATTCTCGCGATCCGGGTAACTCACGGCGCTAGCTGATGGCGCTCGTCGCGCGGCCCCGCTCCGTGCTTTGGGCGGTCATCGACCAAGAACCACGAATGTCTTCGACAGCGGCTTAACCATATGGGATTTTGGTCCTACCCATGGCCTCTGACTCGCCCCTCCTTGTCGTCTGTAGCGCGGCTGCCGCGCTTCTTGGGGCCAGTCCCGACCTGGGCGATGCGTCAGGCGAACGCCGGGCTGTGATCTTCTACACGGCCGAGACGCACGGCACGCTCGAGCCCTGCGGCTGCACCAGCGATCCCCTGGGCGACTTCGCGCGCGTGACAGCGCTTGTCCGCTCCGCGGCTTCACGGAGCGAGGCGGCCCTGCTCGTCGACGCCGGCAATCTGACCTACCCAGCCGGGGAGATCTCGGCCAAGGCGAAAGCCGCGGCCGACCTGCGCGCCCGCTTCGTCGCGCGCGAGATCGCCAAGCTGCCGTTCGGCGGCAGCGGCTTGGGCGAAAGCGATCTCGCACGCGGTGCAGGCGGTGTGATGCCCGGCCGCCTGGCCGCAAATCTGGCGTCGGCACCCTTTCTCGAAGCCTCGCGCATCGCGAAGGTGGGCGGGATCGCGGTCGGTGTTCTCGGCGTCGCGGACCCGGCCACGGGCCGCAAGCTGGGCCTGGCGGCAGAGGAGCCGGCAGAGGCTGCGACGCGAGAGGTGGCCCGCCTGCGTGCCGCGGGAGCCGAGGTGGTGATCCTGCTTGCGCCCCTGGCGCGGCCTGCCGCTCGCAATCTGGCTCGCGCATCCGGCGCGGACTTCGTGGTGGTGGGCCAAGGCGTGCAAGGCGGGATGGCGCGGGCCGAACGGGTGGGCGACGCCTACCTCCTGGCTCCCGCCGAGGAACTGCAGCGGGTCGGCCGCCTGGACATCATCCTGCGCGGCCCGGGCCCGCGCACGACCGGCGAGCCCCTCGTCGACGCGGGAAGCGCGGAGCAGAATCGGGAGCGGGCGGACGAGCTCGGTCGCGAGCTCGCGCGCCTGGATGCCGATCTTGTCCGCTGGCAGAAGGACCCGGGCTCCGACCCGGCCTTTGTGGCGGCCAAGCTGCGCGCTCTCGACGAGCTTCGCCACGAGCGCGAGCGCCTGAGTGCCAACCCGTGGCGTCCGCCGCCCTCGGGTGCGTACTTCACGAATGCGCTTGTGCCCATGCGACGGTCGCTGCCACGCGATCCCGCCTTGTCGGCCAGTTTGCGCCGGCTCGATCGCGAGATCGGCGCGGCCAACCTGGCCGCGGCCGAGCCGCCGCCACCGCCCGAGCCCGGCCGCGCCTTCTACGTCGGCGGTGAGAAGTGCGTCTCGTGCCACAGATCCCAGGCTCGCTTCTGGGCGGCCACGGCGCATGCGCACGCGTGGAAGACGCTCATCAAGGTGGGCAAGCAAGCCGACGACGGGTGCGTGCGCTGCCACGTCACGGGCTACGGCGAGGTGGGCGGATCCAGCCTCGGCCACACGCGCGGCCTGGAGAACGTCCAGTGCGAGGCCTGCCATCAGCCAAGATCGACCCACGTCAAGAAGCAGGGCCAAGAGCTGCCCCGCGCGGGCAGCACCAAGACACCCGAGGCCATCTGCTTGCGCTGCCACAACCAACAGCACTCCGACACCTTCGGGTACGAGCCCTACCTGCGCGGCGTGCTCGGACCCGGGCACGGCGAGGACTTGCTCGACAAGCTGGGCAAGGGCCCCGGTGCGCGCGAGCTGCGCCGCGCAGCCGCGGCGCGTGCGCGCAAGCCGTAGCGCCGGCCTCTCCCCGCTGGTAGATCTGGCTTGATGTTCGACGTTTCCATCGAGCGCCTCGTGCGCTCCGGACTGATCGAGGAGGGGCGCGCCGCGCGCACCGCCTTTCTGTGGGAGGAGATCCGGCGAATCAAGCGTGACAAGCGCGCCTTCGTGCCCGCCCACAACTACCAGGCGCCGGAGGTGCAAGCCATCGCGGATACGGTCGGGGATTCCTTCGAGCTGGCGGTGCGGGCGCGCGACGTGGACGCTCGCCTGGTGGTGTTCTGCGGCGTACGCTTCATGGCCGAGGGCTGCTACACCCTGGCCCCGCAGGTGCCGGTGTACTTGCCGAGCCAGCGCGCCCTGTGCTCGCTCGCCGAGGTCGACGCCGACGAGCTCGAAGAGCGGCAGGAGTTCCTGCGCAGGCTCGGGCGCACCTTCGCCACCATGACCTACGTCAACACCTACGCCGACGTGAAGGCCCTCTCGGATGCGTGTTGCACCAGCGCGAACGCGGTGAAGATCGCCGAGCGCCTGGGCGCCCCGGACATCCTCTTCGTGCCCGACCAGAACCTCGCCTATCAGGTGGCCATCAAGACCCGGCGCATGTACTTGCCGCCCCCCGACCCGCACATGTTTCACCCGCGCGAGTACCTCGAGCGCATCGAGCCGCTTCTGCGTGAGGGCGAACGCCAGGGGCTTTCGGGCAACGTGTTCGCGTGGGAGGGCGCGTGCCACGTGCACCATGCCATGACCCTTGAGGATATGGGCAAGATCCGGCGCGAAGATCCGGAAGCCGTGGTCATCGTACACGGGGAGGTCAGACCCGAGCTGCAGAGGGCGGCCGACGAAGTCATGTCGACATCGCAGATGGCGAGGTACGTCGCGGCCCACCCGGAAAAGACCCGGCTGGCCATCCTCACCGAATGCGGCTTGGTGGTGCGGCTCGAGCTCGAACACCCCGAAAAGCAATTCTACAAACCATGCCGCCTGTGCGAGCACATGAAGGCCATCGACCTCGACAACGTCTACCTCACTCTGCGCGACGAGCCCCCCGCGTGCCGCGTGACCGTGCCCGAGCCCGTGCGCCAGGGCGCCGCCCGCGCCATGCAGCGCATGATCGAGCTGGGGACGTAGTGGCTCCGGAGGAATTCACCACAGAGGGCCCAGAGGACACGGAGACGGATCTTACTCCCAGGATGGGAGCATGGTAGTCTAGAGGAGGAACAGACATGGACATTCGCCCCATTCGAAGTGCTCGCGACCATGCCCAGGTCCTGCATGAAATCGGGCGCCTGTGGGGTGCGCGGTCAGGGACCAGGGAAGGTGACAAGCTGGATGTCTTGGTCACCCTGGTTGACGTTTATGAGGCCGCACACCAGCCCATCGATCCGCCGGATCCGATCGATGCTATTCTCTTCCGCATGGAGCAGATGGGCCTGCGCTGCGGCGATCTCATCGACGCCATCGGCAGCCGAGCCCGCGTTTCCGAGGTCCTCAATCGGCGTCGGCCGCTCAGCCTGGCCATGATCGGAAGATTGCGCGACAAGCTCGGGATTTCGGCCGATGTCCTCGTCGGACCGCAACGCCACGCCGCCTAATCCTGCGGCTACGGGAAATACAAAACTTCCTGCGCACCGTAGCTCGCGATCAAGCCGTCGATGTAGCGGCGCACGTAGTCGCGGCGGGCGACCACCATGCGAATCTCGGGTTTGGTCAGGATCTCGTATTCGCCTTCCGAGGCCTGGGCCATGACTTGTGCCAGCGCGTCCTCGGAGATGCGCTCGAGGGCGCGATAGAGCCGCCCGGAAAACCGCTGCACGCGGTGAAGCGCGGTGCGCGTCTTGTCGTTGCCCTCGGGCTCGATGAAGAAGGCCATGGTGTTGTCCATGAAATAGAGGCGCGAGCCGTCCTCGTTGGTCATGATGTTGCCGCCGCTGTAGCGGTCGGGATTGTCGGCCAGAAAGTCGAACACCAGCATGTCCGACACCTGGGCCGCCACGGCGTGCTTGCTGGCCGGGATGGTCTGCCCGCGGCTGAGCCACTGCGTGCTCCGCTGGATGCCTTCCGGCGTGTCGAGCCCGGCGTCCTTGATGGTCGGGATCCAGAACATCATGACGCCCGCCGTGTTGCCGCGCGGATCGAAGATGGTTTCCGCGCGAATGCGCGGCAGCATGGCCGCGGTCTCAGGGTGCAGGTGGTCGAACATCTCGGAGCGGCTGAGCAGGCGCGGCGTGGCCGGCGCCACCGCGCCGATGCCGAGCAGGCGATTGAGCCGGTAGGCCGCAACTTCCTTGCGCGGAATGGTCTGCAGGTTGGTTTGCGCCGGCTTGAACGCGGCCCGCGAGCCGTCGGCGAAGTCGACCCGGAACGACAGCGAGGAGCCGCCCTTGTTGAACTTCATGCGCGTGATGGGCTGGCTGCGCAGGCGGGCGATGAGGAAGTCGTCCTCCATGCCCATGAAGGTCCCTGCCGATTCCTTCGTGGTATCGAGGCCGCGCGCGCGCAAGGGGTCGGGCTCGGCCAGGCGCGGGCTGGGAATCGGCGTGGCTTGCGCCTCGCGTTCGGCGAAAGCCCGGGGGTCGGACCGATGCGCGAACGCATGTCGCGCAGCGGCGCGAATCGCCAGCCCGGCCCCGGCCAGGCCCAGAGCCAACACGGCACATTCGGCCGCGAAATAGCGCTCGATGCGCATAGGCCGATTCTACGCCCTCGGCCCATAGCGACAAGTTACAAGCCCGATTGGCTTGCCGCGTCCAAGGCGGCGGCAAGCTGCGCCCGGCTGACGCCGCCGACGAAGACGCGCGCGATCCTGCCGTCGCGTCCGATGACGACCACATGGGGAAGCAGGTGGACGCCGTAGAGGCCGCCGACCTCCTTGTCATCGATGACGACCGGATAGGGGAAGGGATGGCGCGCGACAAACCCGCGTATGTCGTCGGGCGAGGTGCCTCGCCCCTCCGCATTGATGCCCACGAATTCCACCCCGCGCGCATGCCATGCGCGGTGGAGCTCGTGCAGAGTCGGCATCATGGCGATGCAGGGCGGGCACCAGGTGGCCCAGAAGTCGAGCAGCACCACCTGTCCGCGCAGGTCGGAGAGCCGCACATCGCCTTTGCGGCCGTCCACGCGGGCAAGCACGAAGTCCGGGGCCCGGTCGAAGCGTCCGAGCGGCCGCAAGCGATCATAGTGGCGGGCGCTCCACACCCCGCCCACCACGAGCGCCGCCGCCGGCACCGCGAGCGCGGCCAGGCCCGCCGCGCGGACCGCCCACGGCCGCGACGGTTCCGCCGTCTCAGCCCCCTGGCGTACGAGCCGCACCGACAGGATGGCCAAGAACGCGACCCAGGCCCAGGCCACCAGGCGCACGATCTGGCCGGGCAGGTGCGGCACGTACCCGAGGAGCGCCTCGAGATCGAGAAACCGGATCGGGATCCAGGCAACGAAGTACGGAACGTAGCAAGCCGCCCCGAGCTCGAGGGCAAGCGCGGGATCGCGGCGGCCGCGGCCGGCGAAGACGACGATGGTCAGCGCCGCGACCAGCACCACGAACGCGGCCGTGCGCAGTTCGGACCCCAACACGCCCACAAGTTGCACGAGCCCGCCGGAAACCGAGATGCGTGGGAAGGCCGCGACCGCCCGCACCAGGTCGGGCAGGCGAAAGGCCAGCACCAACACGAGCACGAGGTAGAGCGCGTCGCGAACTCCGCCGCTTCTGCGCTCGCGGATCAACCCCAGCCCGCGGCCCGGTGTCACGAGAAGCAACCCCAGCCGCCCGGGCCACGCGGGTTCTGGCACGTGCAAATCAGGCACTCGTCTTCTTCCGGGTGTTGAGCAGCTCCTTGGCCGCGTTGGCCAGCGCACCCGGGATGTTCTTCGAATGCGCGAGGGCCTTCAGATCGTTGAGGCGAAGGTAGCTGATCAGGCGCAGGGACAACGCCAGAGGGCACTTGGGATTACCGGTCAGGGCCTGTTTGACGGCGTAGTTTCTTACGTACTCGCGGCTGTTGGCGATGAAACGCAGGACGTCTTCGCACACCGCCCGGTTGGCGGCGGCGGCGGCGATCTCCTCGTCCGTGATGAGGGGCGAGCGTGCGGCCGACAAGGCGACCAGTTTGTTGGGGTCCCGGATGAGGGCCCGCCGGCAATAGGCGTTGCCGATGGTGGCCAGGCGGATCTTCTCATGCATCCTCATGGTGTCGAAGCGGATGAAGGTGCCGCCCCGCTTCCGGCCCACCTCAACGGCTTCCGCGCCAGGAAGCTCGGCGGCGGGCGCGTCCTCCGGCTGCCCAGGGACGAACCCTTCCGCCTGCGCCAGCGCAGCCGCGAAGGCCTCGTCGGAATCCGAAGGCGCGGCCGCGTTCGGATCCGCAAGAATGGCGGCCGCGGTCTCCGCAAAACCGGGGATCCCCTCGAGCTGGACGTAGTTGCGCACGCACAGCTCCAGGGCCCGGCTCACCGACGACATGCGTGCCTGCTTGTTGAAGTACAGGGCCTCGACCAGAGCCGGACAGCGCAAGAGGCGAACCTCGTTCTGGAAGATGATCTCCAGCTCGTTCTCGTCGAGGGTCTTGGCCAGATGAAGGAAGGTCTCGTCGGCCGTGGCCTGGTTGTAGAGGATCTTCTCCAGAACCGGCGCGCGCGTGACCGGGGTGCGTTCGGCGAAGAAATGCAGGACCGGCGACGGCAGCCGCTCGCCCAGCGCGGCGAGCAGGATGCGGTCGGGCATCCCCGCCGGGGCGGTTTCAGCGGCGGCCTGCACCACCGGATCTTTGTCGAACGAGAGCTGGTAGATCGCGGTGGCAAGCTCGCTCGGGCGCAAGGGCGCCATCCCGCGCACCGCCATCAGCTTGGCCGGCGTGGGCCCCTGGAGGAGGGCGGCGACCCCGGGGGACAAGGCCGGCGCCGGAAGGGGTTCGAGCTTCATGGCTTCCAAGGCATGGCCCTCGTCGAGTTCCTCATGCGGCCCGGTTCCGTTCGTGCAGGAGCTTGAGCCCACGCAAGGTCAGGAGGTCGTCGTATTCCTCGATGGCCGCCGACTCGCGCGCCACCAAGGCACCGAGCCCGCCCGTGGCCACCACCTTGGGCGAGTAGGCCAGCTCGGCGCGGATGCGCCCGACGAGGGCGTCGATCATGCCGGCGTAGCCGAACACGAGGCCCGACTGGATGCTGGCCACGGTGTTGGTACCCACAACGGACTTCGGGCGGGCGATCTCCACACGCGGCAGCTTGGCGGTGGCGCGGTAGAGGGCATCGGCGGAGATGAGAAGGCCCGGCACGATGATGCCGCCGGCGTACTCGCCGCGCGCCGTGACCACGTCGAGGGTGGTGGCGGTCCCGAAATCCACCACGATGGCGCCCTGGGGGAAGCGGGCGTAGGCCGCCACCGCGTTGACGATGCGGTCGGCGCCGAGGTCGCGCGGGTTCTCGTAGAGCACCGGCATGCCGGTCTTCATGCCCGGCCCCACCAGAAGCGGCGTCAGCTTGAAGTAGCGAGCCAAGAGCCCCTCCATGGGCAGGGTCGCGGGCGGAACCACCGACGAGATGATGGCCGCGTCCACCCGCCGCATGTCCAGGCCCTCCAGCTCGAAGAGCCCGCGCATCGCCGCCGCCAGCTCGTCCGCGGTGCGTTCGCTGCGGGTTTCCATGCGCCAGTCGAAACGCAGGCTATCGCCCTCGAAAAGGCCGAAAGCCGTGTGCGTGTTCCCGATGTCGACCACGAGCAGCATGGTGCCGAAAGGATAGTACAGGATCACGGGCATCGGCCGCGCTTCTTGTATCGCGGGCGCACGGAGCGGACACCGGCAGCTCCGAACCCCAACCCGGGAGAGTCTGGCTTAGCGGAGCTTCCTCCATCACGGGAAGCGCCCGCCGCTTTTCTTCTTTCGCGACAGCACCGGCCGCGAGGTGGACGGCGTCGTGGGTTTCGGAACCCGGCGAGTTCCCGTGGAGATCAAGCTCGGCGAAACGGTCACCTCGGAGATGCTGGCGACGCTCGACCACTATGGCGAGCCAGCCGGCGAATCGGGCGTAATTATGCTCTACGGCGGGAATGACTCGAATGTGCGTTCCCGTCACCAGCTTCGGTGCTGGTGGTCGGCCGCCTGCGCCCGCTCGGGTTGCTTGCCCGGCACCTGCCGCCGCGTTGGTCCGGCTGGGGTTTTGCCCGGATCGCACTCCGTGGTAATGGATCGCCATGAGGTGGGCGTGAAACGCGAACAGCCAAGTGCGGGTACGGTCAGCGGCGCGCCGGGGCTCTCGGCCGAGTCGCCGCGGTGGCGGCTGCGTTTCCCGCTCGGCATCGGCCTCGTGCTCGCCGTCGCGCTGGTGCTTTTCCTGCTCTTCTGGGTGCTCGACGCGCTCTTCCTCGGCCGGCGCAGCGGCGCCACCCTTCATTCCGGCACATGGCGCCTGCTCACCGAGCTCGACCCGGAAACCCTGCAGAACGCCTTGGGCAGTCTGGCCCAAGTCGTGGTGGCCGTGCTGGCCATCGCCATCACCGTGGTCTCCATCGTGGTCCAGCTCGCCGCCACCCGCTACACCCCGCGCATCGCCGAGATGTTCTTCCGCGACAAGAAGAACCTCGCGTGCATGGGCTTTTTCGTCGTGGCGTGCATCGACGCCGTGTGGATCAGCATCGCCGTGACGGGCGGCTTCGTCCCGCGCGCCAGCGTAGCCCTGACCGTGGTGCTCGTGACCGCCAGCCTGCTCTTGCTCATCCCATACTTCGCCTACGTGTTCGCCTTCCTCGACCCGGAGAAGGTGATCGCACGCATCGGCCACCAGGTGCTCGACGCGGCCCTGGGACGCGGCACGGCCAAGCGCGAACGCAGCGACGTGGATGCGCGCCAGGCGGGCTCGGTGGCCGGGCTCGAACACCTCTGCGACATCGCGGTGAACACCCTCGCCCAGAAGGACAAGATCATCGCCACGGGTGCGGTCACGGCCTTGCGCGAATTCGCGGTCAAGTACTTGAAGGAGAAGAGCGCACTGCCCCTCGAGTGGTTCACCGTCGGCCACCGCGCGCACGGCAATCCTGACTTCATCGCCCTCGCCCCCGACTCCTTGCGCTCCCTCGAGCACCACAAGGCGTGGGTCGAATGGAAGGTCTTGCGCCACTTCCGCAGCGTGTTTGCCGAGTCCTTGCAGCACTTGCCTGAGATGGGCCACGTGGTGGCCATCGAGACCCGCTACATCGGCGAGGAAGCCCTCAAACAGAGCGACCGCGAGGTGCTCGTGCTCGTCATCCGCTACTTCAATACCTACCTGCGCAGCGCCCTCAACCAGCGCGACGTGCGCGCCCTGTACAACATCTTCCACCAGTATCGCCTGCTCGCCGAGCACATGATGAACAAGGGCCCCGATCACTTCGATGTCATGGTGTTGGAGATCGGCAGGTGCCTGGCCTATTACGGCCAGCTCGCCCACAAGGCCGACCTGGGCTTCGCCACCGAAACCGCGGCCCACGACCTGGCCGTGCTGTGCGAGCACGCCTTCCTGCACGACATCGCCTGCCACGACGCCTTGCTCGGCATCTTCCTCGAGGTCGACAAGGAAGCCGAAACGTCCGCCCAGGAACAAACCCTGCGCGGTGTGCGCAAGGCGCAGATCCGGCTGGCCACCTTCTACCTCAGCAAGGGCGCGCGCGCGAACGCCGAGCGCATCAGCGCCGACATGCGCGGGGAGAAGCCCGAACGCCTGGCCTCGATCCGGGCCGAGTTCCTGGCCGTCGGAGAAAAGGAATTCTGGGAGGTGACGGATCGGGGCGTCAACTTCGACTACCTCGACCCCTCTCGCAAGGAAATGCTCGACGAGTTCTTCGCCAGCGTCGGTTTGAGGTAAAATTGAGTGTTCTTATGACCACCCCTGTAACCGGCACGGAGGAATCCTCGGACGCTCTAGGTGCAGTGAGCCATCGGCTGGAGTACACCTTCAATCCGGAAAGCCCGCGCATCCTGGTGGTCGACGACGAGCGCGTCATTCGCGAGATCCTGTCCGACTTCCTGGGTCTCGAAGGCTACGTGGTGCGCACGGTCGAAGACGGGGTCCAGGCCCTCGAGGAGCTGCAGAAGCGCAGCTACAACCTGGTCATCTCCGACCTGAAGATGCCCAAGATGAGCGGGCTCGACCTCATCGAGAAGATCACCGAGCTCGGCATCCCGGTCCTGACCGTGATCATGACCGGGTTCGGCACCGTGGAAACCGCCATCGAGGCGATGAAGCATGGGGCCTACGACTACATCTTGAAGCCGTTCCGGGTCGAGGAGGTCATCCACATCGTCAAGCGCGGCCTCGACCGGCAGCGCCTGCAGCACGAGAACCTGCGCCTCAAAGACGCGCTCTCCATCTACAAGATCAGCGAGGCCATCGCCACCTCGCTCTCGGTGGAAAAGGTGCTCGACCTGGTGCTCGAGGCCGTGCTCGACGCGGTCGACGCCGACATCGTCAACCTGCTGCTCGAGCGCCCGGCTGACGCGCGCGGGCCGTCGGGCAAGCCGGGGACCTTCGTCGAGCATGCGCGCAAGGTGTCGGCGCGCCTGACGGGCAATGAGACCGCGCCGCCGCTCAATTTCAACGAGGTGCTGCCGCTTCTGCACGACGACCGGCCCTTGCTGGCGCACGGCCCGCGCGCCTTCCGCTTCCTGTCCGGGCCGCCGGAAAAGCGCCTGGTCAGCTTCTGTTCCATTCCCCTCAAGCTCAAGCGCCGCACCATCGGCATGCTCAACGCCTACAGCTACACCAAAGGCGCCAAGTTCAGCGAGGGCCAGCGCAAGATGCTCTACGTACTCGGCAGCCGCGCCGCGGTTTCCATCGAGAACGCGCGCCTTTACGAGAGCCTCGTCAATGCCAACGAGGGGCTCATCCAAGCCAACGTCTCGCTCGAGGAGAACTTCCAGCAGACCATCATCGGCTTCGCCCACGCCCTCGAGGAGTCCGACCGCTACACCCGCGGCCATTCCGAGCGCGTGGCCACCTATGCGCACCTCATCGCCGTGGGCATGCGCCTGCCGAGCGAGGAAATCGAGACCGTGGTCAAGGCGGGGCTTCTGCATGACGTGGGCAAGATCGGCATCCGCAACGACCGCCTGAACAAGCCCGGCAAGCTCACCCCGGAGGAGCTGGCCATGTTCCGCTCGCACCCCGCCAAGGGCCGCCGCATTCTGGAACCGATTCCTTTCATGCGCGACATCGTGCCCGGCTGCTACTGCCACCACGAGGCGTGGGACGGATCCGGCTACCCGCAGGGCCTGCGCTTGGACGGCATTCCCACCATCGGCCGCATCGTGGCCGTGGCCGACGCCTACGACGCCATGACCACCGACCGCGCCTACCGCAAGGCCCTGCCCCACGCCATCGCATGCGGCGAGATGGAGCGCTGTAGCGGCACCCAGTTCGACCCCGAGATCGTGCGCGTCTTTCTGGCCCACGTCGAGGAGTTCCGCAAGACCGAAGCCGCCGCCGGGCGCGTGGTGCCGCGCTAGCCCGCATTATTCATGACAACGCTTTCAGTACATAGCATCGTGCGGGCTATTCGCGTTGGCGCAGCCGGGCTTTGCCCGGCGGAGCCAGAGCGCGGGAAGGTTTGGAAACCCTCCCAG
>Ga0172364_10002894_pt1 | contig 13700 bp, 14 predicted proteins | sample LakKivSesite10cm_FD_114545 | JGI IMG/M metagenome (GOLD analysis project Ga0172364, IMG submission 114545) | Sediment microbial communities from Lake Kivu, Rwanda - Sediment site 10cm | ecosystem: Environmental > Aquatic > Freshwater > Lake > Sediment | place: Rwanda: Western Province, Lake... | reverse complement strand
CCGACAGTGGCGTGTGCATCGTCGTTCCGGAAGGCATCGCCGAGCCGACAGTCGTTTTCCGCGAAGATATCGAGATCGCGGAAGCGCCTCCTGAATCCAAGGAAATAATAAATAGACTCGCGGTTCTCACCTCCGATATCGACGGGCTGATGAAAGGGACGTGGGTGCGCGTCGAGGATGCGGATGCGGGCGTACTGACCGTGATTCCGGTTTCGCGCACTGCCGATGAGCGAAAATACAAGGCTTTCGAGTTCCAGGTGAATTTAGTTATTCCAGCGTGCGGGGCGTAAAATGGTCAAGATCAACACTCCGGAGGAGATCTACGACACCATCCGGACATCTTTTCACAACATTCTCGTAATCGAGATGTTCCGCAATCTCGTGGAAAACATGGGAGAGCCTGGAAAGAAATATCTTGAAAGCGTTTTCTCCATGTTCAAATCGGAGATGCGGCGTCAGGCGGAGCGCGAGGCGAAAGCTGTCGCGGAAGAAGTGAAGGAATTGACCGGCAAGGATTTTGATATGGATGCCTACATCACCAAGATCGATCCCATGGTGGATGAGATCGTGATGGAATTCCGCGATATCTTCCGGAAGAGGTCTCGCGATGGAAATTAAATTCGGTGTCGGAGCCATTACGAAGGATAGTTGGGCTGATATCGAGGAGATCTTCGTTTCCAATAGACTAGAAAGCGTATTGGAAATCGGTGCTGGTTCAAGTACGTTGTTGTTCTCCAAGGTGGCGAAAGAAGTTGTCAGTCTCGAAACGGATAAAAGATGGATCGCCAAGTTGGAAGAAGATAAGCCAGCAAACGTCGAACTGATCCACTACGTATATCCGAAACTTCCCCAAGACCTGGACGGATGCTGGGATATGGCTTTCGTGGACGGTCCTGCAGGTTCGAAGGATCACAGGGAGACATCGATGCTTTTCGCCAGGATACGTTCCGACCTGATCCTCATCCATGATTCATATCGTAAGGGGGAGTCGTCCGCGATCGCCAAAGTATTTCCGTCCGATCGGTGGACGTTGAAGAGAAAGCGTGGCGGACTTATGGTCGCGCTCAGGAACGGTGACGTTCCATACAACATCTGATCATGGCGATCGGATCGATATGCCGCGGCGTGAAGAGGTGTTGATCGTCGGTTTCGACGAAGGGGGAGTGGCTGGAGCGGATTCGTTCTTCATGAATTGCGTCGCGTCGAATTCCCGGAACTGTCCATCTTGCCTTTTTCATCGTCAAAAAGTTTCACGCGGAAAGAGGGAATCCACGTTGATATCGTGTAATCTTATTATATAGTGTTTATAAAAACTTATAAGGAGACTACCGATGCGGGAAGAAATGGATTATGTCAGCGAGTCGGAAATCGCGGTCATCATGGCGGAGTATCAAAAGAAGCAGTTGGTCGAAACGGTCGTCGGCCCGTCCGTATCCTTGATATTCCATGTGATCCTACTTCTCCTCATGTTCATTTTTCTCGTCACTTCCCCAACTCCCGTCCGCCCGCCGATCGAAGTGGAAATCGTGAAATTGGAGGAAATCGTCCTGACACCCGAAGTGATAGAGGAAGTCATGGAGACCGACGAACAGGAATTAACTCCATCCGAAATAGACACGCCGTCAATCTCGCAGGACTTGGTGTCTGATAGTTTGTCCGACCTGAGTGACGATGCGCCTATGACCGATGATGCTTCCGACGCGGAGGAGATCAGCGACGTCGTGATCCGTGACAGCTTCATGAAGTATAGCGGCCCTCTCGGTGGGCGCGATCCCGGTGGGCGTAAACGTCTCGGCGACAAATACGGAGCTTCCAAAGGTGGTCAGGAAAGGGTTTCAAAGGCTTTACGCTGGCTCGCGAAGGTTCAGAACACCAACGGGTCGTGGGGAAGCGAGTCTCCGGCGCATACCGGGTTGGCTTTATTGGTGTTCCTGGCGCACGGGGAGACGCCGTTGTCCGAGGAGTATGGAAAGACCGTCCAGTCCGCCATGCGGTGGCTGTGTGCCTACGCCGAAGATTCAAAGACGATGAGCGTGGGCGTGAATGGACAGAGGGCGTATGGACACGGCATCGCCACCTACGCCATCGCCGAGTCGTATGCGATGACCAAGATCCCCTTCATGCAGATCGCCATGGAAAGGTCGGTCGACATCATCGTCAAGGGGCAACAGCCCGGCGGTGGATTCGATTATTCATACAAGAAGGGTGAGAGGTGGGATTTATCGGTTGCCGGTTGGCAGATCCAAGCACTGAAGGCGGCCAAGGTGGCCGGGTCAGCGAATGAAGGTTTAGGCCGTGCGATCGAGGAGTGCGTCAAGTTCTGTAAGAACACCGCATATGCCAACGGGAAGTTCGGGTATTCATCCGCCGGTAGCGGCGGCAACATGACCGGCGTAGGAGTCGTCGCATTGCAGCTTCTCGGAGGAGGAAAATTTCCGGAAACCAAAAGAGCGATGGAGGCTATTTCCAAGGAGCGTTTTGAATCCTACGTCAAGGTTGCCGATAAGCCGCAGGAATGGACGGAGATCAGTGAAAAACATCTCTACGGATGGTATTACGACACCCAAGCCATGTTCAACGCGTCCGAGCAGCTCGGAATGAAGAAGGAATGGAAGGCGTGGAGGAAGATTTTCGAGAAGGTCCTGATCCGCGCCCAGAATCCGGAGGGATATTGGGAGACCAAGGGACACATCGGCGGAGCCGACATTCCCGGACGCATCCTGTCTACCTGTTTTTCGTGTCTACAGCTTGAAGTGTATTATAGATATCTGCCCACCTTCGATATCAATAAGATGGATGCGGCAGCCGAGCCGTCGTCGATCGATACGGTGGGATCTGCAGGAAGCGGCGTCGTGATCGATATCGGACGGTAATCCTCCGTTGTACAATTTCCCGTATGCCGAAAATAGACATATCATATGGGGAACTCGCGGATAGATTTTCCATCCTACGCGTGAAAGCGGAGAGGCTACCGGCTGAAAAAGCGTCGGAGATCCAGGTTGAGATTTCGGAAATTTCCGTTGCCCATCCCGAATTATCCACAGTCCCGTTGTCGGGCTTCGTGGATCGTTTGTACAAGCTTAACTGCGTTCTATGGAGTGCCGTCGCGGAATGCAGGATGTATGTTTCATCCGGAAGCCACGTCCGCCGTTTTCTCGACGCATCATCCACGGTCGTGCGGCTCAATGACGAACGGTTCAAGATCAAGTCTACAGTGGACTCCGTGATGCCGGGCGGCCACCGGGAGTTGAAAGAAATTTGAAAAAATCCCATCTTTCCGTTTGAAAAACCGGAGCTGGATCGATATCTTCCAAAAGAAGATATGGTTTTATTGCGCGAAGTCCAACCGGACTTCGCCGCTGCCCGCAAGGAGGTCCTTCCGTGAAGGAGTTGACAGGAAATATCTGGTCGTTCCACGAATCCGGAGAATGGATCGGTGTCACGACGAACGGTATCGTAAAATCGGACGGATGCGCCGTCATGGGAAAAGGGATCGCCCTCGAAGCCGCAAAACGGTTTCCGAAACTCCCCATCCAACTCGCCTTCAAGCTGCGCAAAAGCGGCAACCACGTTTTTTTCTTCCTTCCATACAGGATCGTCACCATACCAACGAAAGACGACTGGAAAGACGATTCCAAGATCGAATTGATCGAAAGGTCGTGCATGGAGCTGCGCGAGGCGAGCGCCGGGAAGGTTTACCTGCCTCCTCTAGGCTGTGGAAATGGCAGACTCGAATGGAAGTCCGTAAAGGAACGTATCTCGCCGATCCTGGATCAGGATTGGTTTACCGTCGTGCATAAGGAGTGATTTTCGAGAGAGAGAAGAGAGAAAGAGAAGTGTACCTTTTAGGAGGCTGTCCCCTTTCACGAGGGGGTCCCGAGGGGTACGAAAGCTCGCGCGGCGTGCCATGAGTGGCCGCTCATGGCACGCCGCGCTTTTCCTTGATAGGAAAATGATGGATGAAGACGGAATGATGAGATAACCTGTGTTTGGTTGCGGGAAGAGTCGGAGTCCCTGTTGTCCTGAAAGCAGGTTGATACCATCAAATACTATCAAATCTGCAACTATTATTTCGTTCCGGGAGACCCGATCGTCAGATATCCGTCATTGAAAGGATATTCCAGGAATCCGGACATCCTACCGTTATGAGAGACGCCGCTTTTAGCGGTGTGCGCCAGAAAGCTCACGGCTTCAGCCGTGAGAGGATGTCAATGCGTTCCGTCTTGCGCGATCTTCACGACCTGCATGTTTATCATGATTTTTTCCCTGACCGTTGAATAACGTCTCGCCTAACCTATTCTCATTTCAAGGAGAACAAAATGGAACATATAGCCGTCATCAGCGACATTCACTCAAACCTCGAAGCACTACAAGCCGTTCTCGGACATATCCGCGAGTCTGTATGTTCACGCATCATATGTCTCGGAGATACCGTCGGCTACGGAGCCGATCCGGAAGATTGCGCTAAACTCGTGCGCGAGAATTGCAAAGTATCCGTCATGGGAAACCACGACTTGGAAGTGGTGAGGCCCGGTTGTACCGGAATGGGTGAGTTGGCCGCCATAGCGATCGACTACACGTGCAGGAACATATCCCGGGAAACCGTCGACTGGTTGGCGTCGCAGCAGATGTCGCATATCGAGCAGATCGGTGAACACAGATTGGTTTTCGCCCATGGTTGTTATCCGGCTGAAACCGATTTTCCATATCTCATAAATGAATTCGTCTCCGCGGCCACTATGAGTGCGATGCAAGATCATGGTCTGCATATCGGTTTTTTCGGACATACCCATTTGGTCAACCATTTCCACGCCAAAAATGGGGATCGGCACGTCGTCAGGAACGGCATGTTCGACGTCACCAGGACCGCCTTCACGAGGAAACCGTGTCAAGTCCATATATTCAATGTCGGAAGCGTCGGGCAGCCGCGTTGCGAGCAAGATTGGCGCGCCACGTACGTTTCCCTTGAAATTGATGGATATGGAGTTAAATCGGTCAATCTTCACCGCGTCGGTTACGACGTTCATAAAGCGAGAAGCAAGATCCTCGACGCCAAGTTGCCTCCGTATCTCGGCGATAGGCTTCTTCAGGGATGGCTTCCCGCTCTTGATGAAGTTTCTCCCGATGGGACATCCAAGCGGCATTAAAGGAAACACGGTTGCTTTCCGGGAAAGCGGACATAGGAAAATATCCGGGAGGATTGTCCCATGATCGAAATGAAAAAACAGATCGCCAGGGATCTATGCCCCTACACGAAATTCAAGTGGCACGAGAAGAAGGATATGTGCGATACGTGCAGGGCGATCTCCGGCAAGATCGACGATTACTGTGACAGCATCGTGGAAGGATTCTCCAAGGAGGTCGCCAGGAATCTCGATGCGGTAGTAGACGTCCATGACCGCCGCATCGGATTGGTGGAATTCCTATCCATGTTGTATAATCCCCGGAAGTACGTGAAGAAACGCATCGAAGCCGTTAAATCGGATGCGGTGATAAAAATTGGATCGCACATATGTTGAAGCAGATTTCGGTTTCTTTCTCGAACGTCGAACAGGTAAATACTGAGGATCAGGTCTTATCGGTTCCGCATGATTCGAGGATTTTCGAGTTGCCCCACGGCGGCACGGTGGTTCTTCCATCCGACCGTATAGCTTCGTATTCCGAAGAGCAGTTGGCCGGAATCGTGTCGGATATCGATTCGATGCTTTGCGGCGACGATTGCAAATAATTTCTTGCCGTATGGTTGAAACAATTTGGAAACGGCCTATAATAGATTGAAACGTAGCATGTGGATTGAAAATAGCTCATTGCGATCTGCATGTTCGTGACTGCCATATGTTATCATGCTCTATTTTGAGCATGCGGATTGAAATAAATAAATAAACAAACAAGGAATGTAAGAAATGAAATTCTCGTCAGTCAGTATTATGTGCGGATCTTCGGTATGCTGCTCCAGCGGCGCGCCGGGCTCCCTCGCATGATCTGATTGGAACATTCCAGAAGATTTCCGAGGCCCCGGTCGCAAGACCGGGGCCTCAAGTTTTTACGGTGCCATAGTCGAGTTGGTTAAGACACCTCTCTGATAAGGAGGAAATCGGTGGTTCAAATCCATCTGGCACTACCAAGTGTTCTTTGATAACTGGCGTTTCTTATGCCGTGGTGGCAGAATGGCTATGCAGCGATCTGCAAAATCGTCTGGAGAAATCCATATGCGGGTTCGAGTCCCGCCCACGGCTCCAAATGGAAGCGTGTCCCGAATGGTAAGGGAGCACTCTGCTAAAGTGTTGTCGGGAAACCGGCATGTGGGTTCAACTCCCACCGCTTCCGCCAGATATGGAAGAGTGGTCGAGCGGTCTATGGCGGCGGTCTTGAAAACCGCAGGGCATCGCAAGGTGCTCCGAGGGTTCGAATCCCTCCTTTTCCGCCAACCCCCTGGGTAGCTCAATTGGTAGAGCAGCAGAATCATAATCTGCGCGTTTCCGGTTCAATTCCGGACTCAGGGACCAAAATATCGCGCAGGAGGTCGAAATAGCTTCCAAATGTAATATATTAACAACACAAGCGTCCATAGCATAATGGTAGTGCGCCATCCTTCCAAGTTGGTTATGCGGGTTCGATTCCCGCTGGACGCTCCAGACGCACCAGCTAGTGCCTTCGGGTATGCGGGCTGAAAGTCCGAGAGGATATATTGACCTTGGAGGTTCGCCTCCTGGGCGGTGCGACGTAAGGAAGAATGGCTGAGCCAGGTTTAAGGCACGCGCCTGGAAAGTGCGAGCTCCTTCGGGGGCCACGGGTTCGAATCCCGTTTCTTCCTCCAACTTAACTGCGGACTGGACGGCATGGAAACGCTTCTCCGCAGTTTAATAGCATACGGTCGGACATGAAGCCATGCCGACGAAACGGAAATCGGCGGTGTTTTATGGAAGCATAGTTCAGTTGGCTAGAACGCCTGCGTCACAAGCAGGAAGTCACAGGTTCAAGTCCTGTTGCTTCCACCAGTGAACGATCGTGGCATTGGAAGATGCTATCATTAGATGCCGGATACCGTGCCGACGGTGAGAGACCGTGAAAGTTACGGATGCGGGTTCGACTCCCGCCGGTCGTTCCAGATAAATGTGCGTGTAGTGAAATGGCAGGCTGGGCTTGCGGCAAGTGTTCCAAGCCGTTAACCACAGATATGGTCGATAAACTGGATTGGATCGCCAAGACGGACGGTTAGCTCAGTTGGTTGGAGCGCCTCGTTTACACCGAGGATGTCGTGGGTTCGAGTCCCTCACCGTCCACCAAACATAAAAAGGAGTGTAGTATGTTCAGTAAACATCCGAACCACATTACTTCGCTTGCAATGCATAATCTGGTTGATTCGGAAGTGGAGATCGACGGTAAATTTGTTCCATCAAGACCCGTTAGCTATCCGACGTTCTTCCAGCGCATCCGTTATGCATGGTGGGTGTTCATTGGAAAGGCCGATGTCATGACATGGCCAGGGCAATAGATTTTCAAGGAAGAGTGGCTGAGAGGTTATAAGGCACTGCACTCGAAATGCAGAGGCCCTTTCGGGGGTCCGAGGGTTCGAATCCCTCCTCTTCCTCCAAGGACACCGGCAAGCGCGGAATATCGATTGGACCGCGCCCGAAGGTGGCGACGCTGCCCACGCACGGCTATGGGTGGAAATCGGACGCTTGCCGTCCAATCCGGCAGGAGAGGAGAGGTCCGTCGGCCACGGCCTGGCGTGGCAATTCGTGCAGACGTAGTTCAGTTGGCTAGAATGCCTGCTCGACATGCAGGAGGTCGCTGGTTCGAGTCCGGCCGTTTGCACCACCACATCGAACAAGAGAGAGGAACGCCGATATGTCATCCACGTGGGATCAATATTTCATGGACATCTGCGACGTGGTCGCGAAGAAATCCAAGGATAGTTCAACCAAGGTGGGCTGCGTCATCGTCGGTCCGCACAACGAGATCCGGGGAGTCGGATTCAACGGGATGCCGAGGGGGATTGATGACGACATCGCGGACCGACACGGGCGTCCTGAAAAATATAAATGGTTCGAGCATGCGGAAAGGAACGCCATTTTCAATTGCGCCAGGTCCGGAGTCTCCACCGACGGCTGCCGTTTGTACGTCAACAGCCTTCCGCCGTGTTCCGACTGCGCCAGGGCTATCATTCAGTCGGGAATACGGGAAGTCATCCTATCTTCTCTCGAATATCCAGAAAGATGGGCTGACCAATGCGGCACCGCGTTGGCGATGATGCGCGAAGCTGGAATTCCCGTCAGAGTTCAAGTGATGCGTATTGACATCCTCTCACGGCTTAAGCCGTGAGCTTTCTGGCGCACGCCGCTAAAAGCGGCGTCTCTCGTAATCTTCCTTGAACTGTACGTGTTTGCCCCGCACCGACTTGCGAAAATTCCTCCCTGGAATCGAAGAAAATAAGTAAGAACCCCCTCTTGAATAGGGCTCTCCGTCGCGTATTTTCTTTTGAATGCGAATATCCGGATGGCCGTCGCCATCCACCACGAGAAAGAGAGAGAAATGTCGACCAGATGGGTGACGAATATTGAATCGGAAGGCGTCCAACCGCCTTTGTGAACGTGTTTCCCGCCTACCATTTCGCGCTTCGTCCAGACGTGTGCCGGAATGGTGGATTTGTTTCCACGTATAAAATCCCGGAGCGCCCATGTCGGCGCACGAACATAGAGAGGGTACAGTAAATGACAGAGACAGCCGTAGCAGCCATGCCGGAAAAGTATTTCCCGACGTTGTATCAGGAGTTCATCCACTTGTCCAGGTATGCCAGGTGGATAGAAGATCTCGGACGGCGCGAGACATGGCCGGAAACGGTTGCGAGATATGTCGATTTCATGTTCGACAAGCAGATTTCCGGGAAACTTCCGGAATACAAGGAAGAGGTCAGGAACGCGATTCTCGCGCTTGAGATCATGCCGTCGATGCGGTGCATGATGACTGCCGGTCCCGCTCTCGAAAAGGACAACGCCGCCGCATACAACTGCAGTTTCGTCGCCATCGACAATCCAGTCGCTTTCGACGAGATGCTCTATATCCTCATGTGCGGGACCGGTGTCGGCTTCAGCGTGGAGCGGCAATTCATCGACAAGATGCCGGTGATCGCCGATAAACTCCGCGAATCCAAGTCGATCGTCGCCGTCGAGGATTCGAAGATCGGATGGGCCAACGCGCTGCGTGAATTGATCAGTATGTTGTACCAAGGGCGCATCCCCTCCTTCGACGTATCCGGCGTCCGCCCCTCCGGAGCGCGTTTGAAGACCTTCGGCGGCAGGGCCTCCGGTCCCGGCCCCCTCATCGATCTTTTCAAGTTCATCATTCATTTGTTCAAGCAGGCGGCAGGCCGGAAGCTCAACTCGATCGAATGCCACGACATCGCGTGCAAGATCGGGGAGATCGTCGTTGTGGGAGGCGTTAGGCGGTGTCTTCCGGGGGAGACTCCGGTGTTCACGCCGAAAGGCCCCAAGGCTATCAAGGATATTCGTCCTGGTGACGTAATTGTTTCCGGAGGAGAGTTCGGGAAGGTCGTGGCCGCAGGTCCGTCTGGAAAGAAGGATACGGTCACGATCCATCATCGTTTCGGAAAGCTGGAATGCACTCCCGAACACCGTGTCGCCGTCTTCAACTCTATCATGAAATACGAATTCAAGATGGCATCGGATATCGTCGAGGGTGATCGACTGGTGTGGGATTCAGTCGGCTATGAAGGCGGCAAGACGGAACTTCCCATACTTGAGGAAGATATCCATTTTAATTCGAAGACGCCCACGGTTCCGGCGCTTACCACCGACGTTGCGTGGTTCCTTGGGTTGTTTCATGGAGACGGATGTGTAGAGGAAAAAGGAATTGAAATTTCTGGAAACATGCACGATATAGCCATTCTCGAACGGGCCGCCGGTATCTGCGAGTCCGCTTTCGGAGTAGATGCGACTTTCGGGCACGACGGAAGGGAAGGGGGAGTCGGGGCTAGGCTAAGGTCCAACTCTGTCGTACTTTCGAGATGGTTCGGGAAGAACATTAAGAGGTCTCACGAAACGATACATATCCCCGATTCCATCTGGAATGCATCTAGGGAAATCCGTTTTGCTTATCTTTCTGGCCTATTGGACGCCGATGGGCGTGTCCGAAAGGACGGTGCCATCGATCAGGCATGTACGGTGTATCGGGATTATGCGGAAAAGCTCGTAACTCTTTTGGCAGGATTGGGAATTGCTGCTGTCATATCTGATGGAAATGCCGAAAAACGAAGGAAGAAAGGAGTAAAAGCTCAGGATTTCAATAATGTCCGGATTGTCGGCAATACCAACAGAAGGACATTTTATAAAGGATGCTTACCATTTTCGTATAAGTTTTCCCGCCGCACGCCGAATTTTTCAGGTTATACCGATTTTTCGTTCCCTATTCGTTGGGGAGGAACAAACCAGGGATACAAAACCAATGGCAATATTCTCGTTTCGTCCATGAGGTACGATCTGCCACTTCTCCCTTCCAGAGTGGTGGCAGTCGAAAAGGGGCGTTCGGTCGATACGTACGATATACAGGTTGAAGGGCTTGAACGGTTCACGGCCAATGGATTGGTGGTCCACAATTCCGCTCTCATATCCCTGTCGAATCCGTCCGACGAACGTATGCGCTACGCCAAGAACGGCGAATGGTGGAAGGACAATCCGCAGCGCGCCATGGCCAACAACAGCGCGTGTTACACGGAAAAGCCGGAATGCGACAGGTTCATGCGTGAATGGCTGGCATTGATGGATTCCAAGAGCGGCGAACGGGGGATCTTCAACCGCACCGCGGCGAAGAAGAATATCGAACGGTACGGCCGCCGTGATCCGAATCACGAATTCGGGAGCAATCCTTGCGTGAGCAGTATCACGTGGGTAATGACCGCCGACGGCCCCCGGCAAGTCCATGAACTTATCGATACGCCTTTCGTATCGGTCGTAGACTCAGTCGCGAGCGAGTGCCATACCGGATTTTTTCAGACCGGAGTAAAGGATACGTTCGACGTCGAGACGGATCGCGGCTATTCCCTTTCGGGGATCACTGCCGACCATCCAGTCAAGGTGGAGGTTTCCAGGCGTACCGTCTATTCGCGTGTTGACGGGCGTAAGCTGAAGGCTGGATACGATCGTAAGTTCGAATGGCGAAAGGTGTCCGACTTGAAGTCAGGCGACAAGCTCGTCCTCAGCAGGAACGAGTATGTTTCCTGGGGTGAGGAAGACGAAGAGGAACTTGGATGGCTCGTCGGACAGATCGTCGGAAACGGCGGACATAATCCCGAAAAGTACCCGACATACCTCCGCTTCTGGGAAGAGCATGCGGCAAAGATGGCCGAACATGCTGTCGACATCGTCAAGCGGAGATTGTCTCCCTCCGTGCAATTCAAGGGTGCGCAGTTCAATGCGATCAATAAAACATGGCAGGTGGCATGTGTAGCGTTGGGCGACTTGTGTGACGGACTGATCGAAAAAAGAACTAAGAACATCCTGCCTGCTCTTGAGAAGAAGTCGTCTTCCTTCCAGTGCGGATTCATCCGTGGGTTTTTCGATGCCGACGGTTCTCCGCAGGGAAATGTCGCGAAAGGCCGCAGTGTGCGCCTGTCGCAGGCCGGTACTGAGAAGTTGAAAGTCGTGCAACGTATCATGGCGCGTCTCGGTATCGCGACGACCATTACGGATGTCCGTTGCGAGGGTGGTCCGACAATGTTGCCGGACGGGCGTGGCGGCGAGAAAGAGTACGTGGCCAAGGATAGGTACGAATTGATCGTTGCCCGCAACTGTATCGATATATTCGCCGACCGTATCGGATTCTCACATCCTGACAAGAAACACAGACTGGAGACCCTCTGTGACAGTATTTTCCGTGCTGCATATGAGGATACGTACACGGCGAAGGTGACAAAAATCGTTTCGGCAGGTGTCGAAGCGGTTTACGATTGCCAGGTGGACGACATGCATTGTTTCGATGCCAACGGAATCGTCATCCACAACTGTTCGGAAATCGTCCTCCGTTCTTGTGGCTTCTGTAACCTGTCCGAGGTGATCATCCGTCCGACCGATACACCCGACGATTTGAAGCGCAAGGTCAGACTCGCAACCATCGTCGGGACGGTGCAGTCCACGATGACGAATTTCCGGTATCTCCGTCCGATCTGGAAGGACAATGCGGAGGAAGAGCGCCTGCTGGGTGTCTCCATGACCGGAATCATGGACAATACCTTGACTTCCGGAAAGGAGGGCAGGAAAAAGCTCGCCGACACTCTCGATGAGCTCAGGGCGTATGCGGTCGCCGTCAACAAGGAGTTCGCTACGAAGCTCGGTATCCAGAAGTCGACGGCCATCACCTGCGTCAAGCCGTCCGGAACGGTATCGCAACTCGTTGATTGCGCATCTGGTATCCATCCCCGTTTCAGCCACTACTACATCCGGACCGTCCGGGCGGATAGCAAGGACCCGTTGGCGAAGTTGATGCGCGATATCGGATTCCCGTGCGAGCCCGACGTCACGAAGCCGGAACACAATCTCGTGTTCAGCTTCCCGGTAAAGAGCAGTTCCAATTCCGTCGTGGTCGACGACGTCTCGGCAATCGACCAGTTGGAACTCTGGAAGGTGTACCAGCGTAATTGGACCGAACATAAGCCGTCCATCACGGTTTACGTGAAGGACAATGAATGGTTCGATGTTGGAGCTTGGGTGTTCAAGAATTTCGACGAGATAAGCGGTATCGCGTTCCTGCCGTATTCCGGACATACCTACAAGCAAGCTCCGTACCAGGAGATTTCCGAGGAGGAATATACCGTCGCCCTGGCCAAGATGCCGAAGGACGTGGATTGGTCCCTCCTGAAGGCGTACGAGGTCGACGATTCGGCAATCATCGGTTACAAGGAATTGGCCTGTTCCGGAGGAAAATGCGAGGAGGTTGACGTGACCAAGAGCGAGCCACCAACCCTCCTCGAAGACGGGTCCGGGACGAAGCAGTAGAACCACTCAAGGGAGGGTTGATCGGCAGCCCTCCCTTGATCATGCCTATTCCATGCATAACTAGTTGATCATCAACGTCGTAAAATATAAATTCCCCGGCGGGGAGGAAGGTGCTTTAGGAAGCGGGAATAAGCGGGAACGACGCGGTTCCAGGAAGCTCTTCCGGACCATCGCAGAAGGTGTTGAATAAACCACAGGACTAAACGAGGTGCGAGTTATGATAGCGGTCAAGGATTCCGATTTTTCCAGCCAAGTCATGAAGGGGTTTTCCATGGTCGATTTCCATTCGAAGGCGTGCGCTCCGTGCCGCGCTCAGGGCATGGTGATCGATAAGATGGAGAAGAAGCTGTGTGAAATGGGGATCAAGGTGTTCAAGGCGGATGTCGATGAATGCAGAAACGCCGCCACGGATTTGTCGGTTTCCGCCCTTCCGACCGTCCATCTGTTCAAGGATGGAAAATCAATCAAGTCGTTCTGTGGATTGAAGACCCAGCCGCAAGTCATGGAATTTCTCTCCGATGTCATTGCTGTCGAAGCATGTGGTGGCTGAAGTCACGCGTCCAGGACGGTGCGTCGTCACGGTTGCTAAAACCGCGGTGACGCTCGCCGTCCGCGATCAATTCCACTCACGCCGTGATATAGAGTCCCATGCCGCCGCAGCCGCGGAGAGGTGTCTCGGCGGGCGAGTGG
>Ga0172364_10002893_pt1 | contig 13705 bp, 15 predicted proteins | sample LakKivSesite10cm_FD_114545 | JGI IMG/M metagenome (GOLD analysis project Ga0172364, IMG submission 114545) | Sediment microbial communities from Lake Kivu, Rwanda - Sediment site 10cm | ecosystem: Environmental > Aquatic > Freshwater > Lake > Sediment | place: Rwanda: Western Province, Lake... | reverse complement strand
GATTCCTTCCCATATGAAGTATTTTTCCCAGTCGCTTGTTTTGGCTCCGTATTTTGTTTCTAGTCCGTCGCTTGCTACGAGGATTTGGGGGTAAACGTAGAATTGGGGTATATCATTCATTTTGGTTTTGTGGTCGTAGTAGGCGTCTTTTGCGATTTCATCTGCGGCGAAGCTTTTGAATTCAAAGGCGGCTATTGGCAAGCCGTTAATGAAGATTACAAGGTCTGGTCTTCGGGTTAATCCCTTCTGGTATTGGTATTCTACGGTGAATTGGTTTGCGGCTAAAAATTCGTTGTTCTGTGGATTTTCAAAGTCTACTAGTTTAACGATTTTTGTTCTTTCTCCGCCATTTTCTTTTACTGTTATTTTTACTCCGTTTGTTAGCATATCATAGAAGATTTTGCTTTTCATAACGGGGTCTGGATGTTCAATTTCGGAGACTTTCTTGTAAACTTCTTGTGCTTGGGCTTCTGTTAGCCATGGATTAAGCCTCTTCACGGCTTCAAGGAATCTCTTTTTTAAAATGGCGTCTCTATAGGAGTCTCTTTCGCCATTGTCTGGAGAAAGCTCATAACCGTTAATATAGGAGTATCTAAGCTGTTTAAGCCAGTTTATAGCTGGCTGCTCCACCATATAATCTTCAGTGAGTTGAGCCACGGCTAAATCTCCTCCACCCTCAACCTACCAAAAACCAAAAGAGGCAACAAAGTATCGCGAATTTTTCTCAGGATTAGGATTTGTTTCTGGTTTAGCAAGATTTTTCGAAATAGCGGTTCAGCAAAGGAATGAAACTCCTTGAGGATGGGTTCAGGTGGCACCAAAATAAGTTTATTTCTCATAAAAAGAGTAGTGTTTAGATGGAGTACATTGACTCCATTTGCAAAAGTGGAGTTTTCTTCTTGTGTATTTTTCAGGTATAGATATAGATATAACCGTAGACACTCTTTGCGAAGCTGTAATTTGCCGCAATCTAGGGAAATAACCCCAAAATCGTAACCATAAGGTAAAGATACTATTGCTGGGGCTCCTACAACCTTTGCTTGGGGTGTCACATCCGTAAGAGCTATTATTAAATCCCCTCCCCTGACTTTTTGCTCCTCTTTTGCTTTTGACCCAATGTAATATTCATATTCTGATTTGAAACCACCTCCCCTGAGAAAGTTATTTAGTGTTATGAATAGATTTCCTTGATGTTCGGCGCTAATTTCTGATGAACCATAGGAGACTCCTTTGAACAAAGTTGCAATATCTATAAGTGGTTTTACATCCCATCCTTTGGGTATTTCTCCTAGTTCGCTTGGGACGAACTCGCAGTCTTTGAAAGGCTCAAAGTCAACAAACCAACTCTTAAAAACAGCCATAGCCACACCCTCCAAAACCTCATTCTGCCGACGCTTATTCTCAATCAAATTATCAAACCATAAAAGTACAGAACCAATTCGCTTTTGTTCTTCGAAAGGAGGAAGAGGAATCTTTATGTTCAGAAACATTGGAGTTCTGATATATGGCTGATCCGTTCCCACAAGTGAGCTCCATAATTGTTGTTTAAAATATTCACTTAAGAATACAAAAAACAGAAAATTATGGTCAACCCCTTCTCTTTTATAGGCAATTTTACCTACACGTTGGTAAAGCAAGGAAGGACAATCCCTTTTTTTAATCCTTGCAACTTTTATTTGCCCATTAATAATTGGTCGATTTAGCGCTATTACTATATCGTCTTCCTTCAAAACAAGATCGAAAAACTCGTCCAAATACCTTTCAGGGAGAAAACTTACTGTATCCCAAGATATCTCTCCAAAAGATACATTGTCTATCTTGAGACATTTTACGCCAAATCTTGTAAACTCGGAAAACCGAAAATAATTGCCCGATTTTAAATCTATAAACTCCTCTAATCGTGGTGTGTCCCATTCCTTTGGAATTTTTCCAACTTCAGTAGTTTTAAATGCTATTTCTCGCTTTAACTTAAGCATTAATTCACACCTGAAAACCTAAAGCGACAAATACCTCCCTAATTTTTTTAGTCAATTCTTCCTCCTGCGAAAGCAGCTTCAATAATTCTTGGGAGTAGGTCTTCATTTTTTCTTCAAAAGATTCGTCGTCCTCATCGGTTCTGATACCAATGTACCGCCCAGGGTTCAAAGTATAATCATTTTTAGCTATCTCCTCTATCGTAGCAATTTTCGCAAATCCAATTTCGTTCACCTTGTCTTCAGATTCTCCCTTCTCAAATGATCTAAATTTCTCTACAATGGATAAAATATGCTCATCAGCAAGAATGACTTGCCGTCTTGAAATTTGCTTAAACATATTCCTAGCATAAATGAACAGAACTTTCTTTTTCATGTGATCAGGTTTTGACTTTCGCAAAAACCATAAAGTAACTGGTAAGCCTACGTTGTAGAATAACTTTGCAGGACAAGCTACCATGCCATAAACCAAATCCTCTTCAACTATTCTTTTCCTAATTTCTCCTTCAATATTTCCACCTGATAAAGCTCCGTTTGCCATAACGAATCCGGCTTTACCATTATCCGCTAAATGGTAGATGTAGTGTTGTATCCAAGCGAAGTTTGCGTTGTTATCGGGCGGTACTCCATACTTAAACCTTGGGTCGTCATATTTTACCCTTTCAGCGCCCCAGCCGCTGTCATTAAAGGGCGGATTAGAAACCACATAATCGGCTTTTAAATCAAAAAACTTGTCATCGTGATAGGAATCTCCAAGCCTCAAATCGCCTTCAGCACCCCTCAAAGCCAAATTCATCTTACAAATCTTCCATGGCATAGGCTTAGAATCCTGCCCATAAATCGTAAGCAAATTCTTATCTAAACCCTCCCGCTCCATCTTCTCCAAAGCAGAAACAAAAAACCCGCCACTACCACAAGCGGGATCAAAAATCCTTCCACCCTTAACATCCAAAACTTCAACAATCAACCTCGTCAAAGATCTCGGCGTGTAAAACTCTCCGCCCTTCTTACCCTCAGCCTCGGCGAACTTACCCAAAAAATACTCATAAACCCGCCCGAAAATGTCCTTAGCCTTATGCTCTAAAGGAATCTGAATAGACGAAAAAAGATTAATCAAATACGCCAAATCATAAGCATCAAGATTAATACTCGTAAAAATCTTCGGAACCGCATCCTTCAACTGCCGTGGATATTCCTCTTCCAGAATCTCAACAGCCCTATCAATAATCTCCCCAATATTCGGCTGAGTCGCATTCTTAACCAAATAATCCCATCTCGCCGCCTCAGAAACATACAAAACACCCGCCTTCAAATAGCGATCCTTATCCTCCAAAGCCTGCCTCCGAAAATCCTCATAAGCAATAAACTCCTCACTCTCAGGATTCGAAAACTCCCTCTCAAGCATCTTCCTACGCTCTTCAAAAGCAAAAGACAAATACCTTAAAAACACCAAACCCAAAACCACATACTTATACTCATGAACCTCAACTTTCTTACGCAGCTTATCCGCAGCCTTCCAAAGTTTATCCTCAAAATCAATATCCTTCTCACTCATCCCAAACACCACTCACCTAACCTCAACCACTATGCACTAAGAACAGAACAAACAAATAAAGATAAGCGCGGAGACCGAAGGCACGACACACCTACTAAGAGAAAAGATAGTAGCCGTTTTTCACTGAGTCAAGTTAAATGATATTTTTGAAGAATTCCTCAGGCGGGTATCTTTCCTCGTAGATGTAGTTCTTTCTTTTTCCTTTCTTGGTTAAGATAGCGTCTTTTCCTTTTGATAAGCTACTTAATGCTTTCGAGACTTGTGGATCGCCGAAATTGTAACCCATTGTTCTCAGCTTTTCCATAACTTCTCCATGTTTCTTTCCTTGTCTAAAAAAACCTTCACGGTAAAGAATATTCTTCAGTAAGTGATTGATGGTTACCCTTTTTTCTTCTTCCCCAAACGTTAGAGAAACCTTTGTTTCAGTTAGATTGCTGAAGAAGGACACAAAATTATGATAATCATCCTTTAAATTACTACCAAGAAACATCAACGCCTCCAGATAATCAATGTAAACGGGAAGACATTGACTCGCGCATGTTTGGGCACGAATACGTTCTGGAGGAGGCACATCATGTGGTCCTCTCGTGTCTCTGAGCGAATATATTATTCCCATGAGACTGTAAAGCTCGTTCGCCAGTTTGAACCCTCTCGTTTCCAATTCAGATTTCAACTTCCCAGTTTTATTTTCAAAACTACTTCTCTCCACCTTCTGGAAAATGTCGGTCGAGTCTTTCCTGTCGATTTCTTTTAGTAAATTTTTAACAATTCGCTCACAAAATATGCCGCTCCATGACACGGCATTTCTCCATTCTTTTCTTGATAGCTCATAAAGGACATGAATGTACAAAAATATTGGGCTCAGAAAAAAGTACAAGCTCCTTGCATTATCTTTGTCATTTACCATTATTCGGTCGAGGTAAGGTGTAATGTAGCTTTCAAGTCCACTCCGCCCTCCCATCATCTTTTTCCAATCATCCACAGTTTCTTTTAACCCAGCACAGAGTTTTTCTCTATCTTTCTGCTCTCCAATGGAGAACAGAAATAAATCTTCTAATGCAAAATAATGTTTTTTCTCCATGTCAGAAAGTTTTTGAAGCTCAAGAGACAGCCCTCTTGACCCTCCTGATCACTTCTTCTTTCGACAATAAGTCCATTTGCCATCGGTATCTTTTACTCGGTCAAGTTTCTCGGGGACTCTCCGATTCAAAGCACCTACAACAGCCTCATAATAAGCTCCGGGAACGGTTCTCCGTTTCAACTCCTCAATCACTTCAGGTATCTTTTTGAACCCGTCAAACCACCCCTCTTCAATTAGGCTATCAATGGCGCGAGAAATAACATTAGAACGAGAGCCACCACGCTTCTCTTCCTTTTTTTCTCCCTTCGATGGAATTGCTTCAAGCTGACTTTGAGTAGATGTTGTACTAGCTTTTACCCATTCAAAGGCTTTTTCGTATCTCGCATTCACTTCGCTTGGGTCTCCTTCAAACTCAATTTCAATGTCTCCTTTTTTTATCCTGAAACGAGCTATATGTTCTGACATACTTCCTAACTCCCCTAGAGATTTGATAGGATCCTAGCTTGATAGTACGTATGCCCACTGGTCTTCTTTCTTTATTGGTCTTCTGAGTTCTCCTTTTTTCGTCATGTTCGTGAGGACCCCAGAAAGCGTGCTCTTGGAGAAAAAGATGGCATTTGTTTCCAACACGCTATTGATTTCCTTCATAGTTCTTGGTTCCGCCCTCCCCCAAGGGCTCCCCAATGCTTCGCGTACGGCTTGCGAAGGACCTAAGTTGCCAGAGATCTTGGGTACTTCTAGAGAGATTTGCGATGCATCTACTGGTTTCGAGACAGAAACTACTGTTTCTATGGATTCAAGTTTTTCTAATGCCCCAATAAGCTCATCCGGGCTTTCTGTTTCAACTACAATTTCTCCTTTTTTCCAGTTACCCTTCCAAACTAGCTTCATTCCTAAATCCTCAATTATGTGTCGGGTATATAAGAAGGTATATAAAAGCTTAATCGTTTTGCTTCGATAAAGATAAGTCTGCATTTTTAAAGACAATACAGATGCCTAGTAAAGCAGAAATCTTTGTCGAATTTATTTAAAAGTCAGGGATGCAAATGGATTTAAAATTAAATTCTGGAATCAAAGTTTCCATTCAGGAAAATGGAAGCTCAAAATTGTTGTTGTTTGATAAGCCTGTGAAAGTGATGGAGCTCACAAGAGAGGAATCGACAAGATTAGGGTCTTCTTTGATAAAGGGTTGTCGTACAGGAATCACGGCAGAGCTGAGGAATCTAATCAACTCAGGATTCTTCTCTGAACCCAAGAATTTCAGCAGCATCAAGACGGAACTGTTCATGAACGGAATAGAGACCAAGGCGACATCGTTAAACATGATGATAACGAAAATGGTCGAGAGGGGAGAGTTAACCAGAATAGGCAAAAAAGGAGCTTATGCCTATTGCAAACCACACTGATTGAAGCGTTTCATCGCAATTTATTTAAAAACAAAGAGAAAAATTCCAATACAAATGAAAATATCTCATGGATCACAGGCGCGGTTAATTCCACTCGAAAAAGAGGTGGCATGACCTCCCTTCCGATGGGCTTTATATTTTAAAAATGACAGAGAAAAGTAGAGGAGATAAGGATGTTAAGGACGAAGGAAAAAGTCGAAGGTCGCGATTTAATCTTATTGGCGTTGAACTTTTTTTACGAATATGGAGAGAGAGAAGTCAGTCTATCTGAAATTCTAGAATGTTTTCAGCAAATAAGAGACAAGATTCCAACTAAGTACGAATTTACAGAACGTTTTCTTTACTCTGCCGATTTGGTGGACGATCTGAGGAATTTGAATTACTATGGATATATCCGACAGTTTACTTATCGACATGATGCGTTTCTGCCAAAAACGTATTATCTGCTCACAGAACTTGGTAGAGGACACAGTAAGAGAGTTCTAGATCGAATTCCAGACAATTACCTTCACGTACTTAACAAATCCGTTAAATCAGCAATGGAGAAACATCACAAAAGATGGCGATTTTGGGCGAGACCTTCTAGACAATTCCAAGAAAGCGAAGAGCCCACAATACAATAGGCACTAGAACAACAGTACCAAAAATTGTGATTAGAATTTTAAACCACTTAAGCAAATCATCGTATGCTCTTTCTTTGACAAGCAACGTTACACGCTCTGTTATGTGCGGGGCGATTTCTTTTTCAACGTATTCTTCGGTTTCTTCTTTGCTGCGCTCAATGGACCCTCGAATAACGTCAAACGGATAACCAAAAATGTTTACGACATCCAAGAGATGCTTTCGAGTAACTTCTTCCGGTGTTAAAATCGATATTGGTTTGGCATGCTCAAAATGAAGTGGGTCAATAGTTTTTCTGCCAATAAATGGTACCTCCTTCTCTGTAAGCGGAGATTCGACTTCCATAGATTCTATGAAATAACAAGTGCTAAAAGCCTCGCCAAACCGCAGGAAAACCGGATATTTGGCTAAGTTAGTAAAACCCACCAATAGTTTGCCATACCAAGTTGCATCCACCTTTGTTGCGTTCAAGGCGGTGCCTTCAAATATCCATCTGGCTCGAGGAACAACCATTGCCATTACGTTTTTGGGCAAAGCTATGTATTCACGGGTAAGAATTAAAACAGTTTCTCCAGGCGCAATATCGATCACTTTACCTTCTTCAAGCTTCCTCACATTATGTGGGTCTCTCAAAGAGACATATTCTTCGCCAACGGATAAGTCATAACTACCTGCGCTTAGCCGTTCGCCTTTGAAAGGACAAACCAAAATGTGGCTTTTGATCTTATCCCAGCTACCTTCTTCCCACCACGCCATTGCGTTCTCATCTTTAATGATCCGCGTCTTTAACTCACTATCTGACAATATCACGATAAACTTCCACTCCTTTATTGCTCAATTGTTTTAATCCGTAACGCTTTAAGTTTTTCGAATTCCAGAAGCGCTTCGGAACTAGCGCTTTTTGTCTCAAGCTACACAATTCCTTGTGTGGCGGCATGTGTAACACCATGAGCCTCTAGCATGGCTATTTCTTCTCTCAGTTTTTGCAACTAAATATCAATTTCAATTTTTGGGTTTAGCTTAAATCTATTAAATGACTTTTATAGTTAAAAAGAGATCAATAAATGTAACCTAGTCTGGGACAAAAATGATTACGAAGAGACAACTAGCCAAGTTGATTGACCATACTTTGTTGAAACCTAACGCAACAAGAGATGACATCGCCCGACTTTGTGAAGAGGCAAAAAGGCACGGCTTTTGGTCTGTTTGCGTTAACCCATGTTATGTGTCATTGGCAAGTGAAATCCTCAAAAACAGTAATGTTAAGGTGTGCAGTGTGGTAGGTTTTCCACTGGGTGCAAATACTTCTGAAACAAAGGCATATGAAGCTGGGAAAGCAGTAAACGACGGAGCAAGCGAAGTAGATATGGTCATGAACATCGGAGCATTGAAATCGGGCGACTACGAACTAGTAAAGAGAGACATTCGCAAGGTTGTCGAGCGCGTGAAATCTCAGGACACGATTGTTAAGGTAATCATTGAAACGGGATTATTAACTGACGACGAGAAGGTCTTGGCTAGTAAGCTAGTTAAAGAAGCAGGCGCAGATTTTGTAAAGACATCTACTGGCTTCAATAATTACGGAGCTACAGTCCATGATATTAGGCTTATACGAAAAACTGTAGGGGTACGCTTTGGTGTAAAAGCTTCTGGTGGAATAAAAACATATGAAGATGCAGTGAAACTAATTCGGGCTGGCGCCAATAGAATAGGGACTAGTTCAGGTGTGGTAATAATTGGGGAAAGTTAGCACATGTGGTTCGATTAATCATGTGTACTTCCTTTGTTTGATAGATTGGGAACGTATATTAGGTTCTAAAAAATTAAAAGAAGTAACAGAAAAGATAACAGGGTCATCGGCTCAAACAATTGATGGGTGGAAAATAAAACCATTAGATTGGTCGGAGCTTTCAGATATTATATCTAAGGCTCAACTAGGATTTTATCATTCAAGGTTAATCTTCAATTTCGACCTAAGATCAACCCCTAAAGACATTTTTGAAGTAAGAAATATAAGAGAAAGACTGGAAGCAAAGATAGAAGACCATTGCTCGAAAGAATTGGTTCCTGTCATCAAATCTTATAATAAGGAAGCAAAAGAGCCGTTCATCTTCACTTATCCTATCTTTGAACTAAACATTCAAGAGGATTTCTGGGAATTCGAAAGACAAAAACCCTATTCTTTACCTACAACATGTTTTTATACGGAGTTGGATGATCGTAGAGGACTGCCATTTTTCGGAAAGAAAGTGAAAATGAGAATAAGCGGAGCAAAGATAATTGCGTCAGACATGAGCTATTGGTTTTTTGAGAATTTAGTCAGTATTGTTTTTCACGAAGGCTTGTACCGCCAAACCAGGGACAAGAAAAGAAAAAAATTGCTTTCTAATAAAGAGGTATACAATGGTTTAGAAAACAGGTTAGAAGATTTTGCAAGCAGATTGATGACAACTTTTCATGAATACTCAAGCGAATACGTTAGGCGCAACATACAGAAGATCGCACTAATTGCCTCAGGAATTGCGATTTTTCTTACAGTATTAAATCTTATACTTAATCAACTGTAATATTTACGCCTCTCTTAGATCTGAGTTAACGAAGACTGGGCGCATGATGGTGTATTATAAAAAGGCAATTGCGAGAGTGAAGAAGATTGTGCACATCCAGCGAGGATACGCTTTTTACAAACTCTCGTGAGCCATGTCATAGGCTTTTTTACTGGTAAATTTGGTGCCGATCGCGCATTCCAATTTAGAGCTTATTTTAGCCAATAAATCTTGGTTTGGGCAGTTTGTCTAAAGCCCATATGGTAGGACCGCAGTAAGCTTTAAGTTTTCTATTTCTTGACTCAATGTAGAGGTATTTAAATGGCTGTCAGTAGGCTGAAGCGAGTCTCAGTTCGTCAGGTTTGGAAGAATGAAGAAAAAGACTTCATGCCATGGCTCGCGAAGAATATTGAAATTCTAGGAGAAACTCTTGGAATGCCACTTTCTGTCGTGGAGAAAGAAACCGATGTAGGTGAATCTTTTGAAGCAGACATCCTCGCGGAAAGTAAGGATGGCATACCAGTAGTAATTGAAAATCAATTTGGAAAGACAGACCACGATCACTTAGGAAAACTAGTTACGTATTCGACAAACTTGGAGGCTAAAATAGGTATATGGATCTGTGAAAATCCCCCAACCAGAACATGTGGCAGCAATTGATTGGTTAAACAAGAACACTTCAGGCGACATATCCTTTTACTTAATCAAGCTCGAAGCTTTCCAAATCAATGGTTCTCCGGTAGCACCACATTTTTCTATTGTCTCTGAACCAAGCAAAGTAATAAGAGAAGCCGGTGAAATGAAGGAGGAGCTTGCAGAAAGACACCTCAAAAGGCTTGAGTTTTGGAGACAACTTTTAGAAAAAAGTAGACTGGATATCTTCTCAAATGTGTCTCCTAGCAAGGATTACTGGATAGCAGCAGGCGCGGGCAAAAGCGGACTCTCGTACAATTACGTCATATTAATGGACTCTGCGAGGGTCGAGTTCTACATAAGTACACCAGATGCTGCAAAGAATAAGAAAATATTTGACGAGCTGTATAAAAGAAGACCAGAGATTGAAACAGACTTTGGCGAAGAGCTGGAATGGCAACGTCTCGATGACAAAACAGCATCTCGTGTGGCAAAAACAGTTGCACACAAAGGATTGATGAATGTAGAGGATTGGTCAGATATCCAAAGCAAAATGATTGATGCTATGACCCGTCTTGAAAAAGCAATGAGCAAACACATAAAAACAATAGGCTAGAAACAGAAAATAAAACACAAAAATGGATAAAATCAGCAAACATACTTTGATCAAAATCCAAATCACATATAATTTAGGTCTTGAAGAGTTTATCACAGCAATTTTAGGCTCGAACCAGCTCAGACATGTCAAAACCATGTTTTTACTGGTAAATTAGTGCGCAAATCCCTTCCCAGCGCTGCTTAAGATAATAATAAATAATATTTGGCTTCTTTCAAAAAGAGCCTAATTCTTGGTCTATTGTGAGTTGACCTCTAAAAAGACCCAGCCTAGAAAATAGTTTATTATAAATCCTTTACCATAAGGATTTGCATTTTTCAAGGTTTGTTGTGTCGGTTTCTTAACATTCTACTCTTTCGTTTTGTTTTTACGTAAAATTTGGATCTCACGATAGTTAGATAAAAAATTAGACCCTTTTTCACCTAGAAAATAAAGAATCCGTCCCTCCTTTTTTCTGCTTTCTAGCAACTCATTTTTAATCAAAAAATCCAGATATTTATTGAGTAACGTAAAGCTCAAATTTGCACCGTACATAATTTGTGTTCTAGTAGCTCCTTCTTTTGATAAATTCAGTATACTGGCTATTATATCGTGTTCGCATCTTCTGCTAAATGTGCCGCTTTTCAAGTCAATCACGAATAGTGTTCTAGAATAGTGTTCTAGAATACTGTTTCATATCAGCTAAAATATAAATTTTCTGTTATTCTTACAATGAGGCTATCTAATAGAGGAATTTAAAATGTGGACTTATACAGCTTATATCCTAGGAAAATATTGCGAAAAAAATCCCGAAAAGTACAATGAACTACCATTTATCGAGTTTGCGAAGTTTGTCTTTGATGTCCTTTGGCGAAAAAACAATTTGATATTTCATGATGGTATCAAGGATCTTTTTGAAGACTTCAAATACCTACAGAAACTTGGCATAGTAGAGTTACACGAGGAAGACGAGAAGATTGAAAAAGCAAAAGTGAAAATCAAAGACAAAGAGAAGCTAGCTCAAATACTCAGAGTAGTTGAAGATTCCGGAAATCTCACAGGCGTGAAACTGTTTGATGTGTATGCCAGAAGGATAAACTCAGCCATTGAAACCATAAGCGTGGCTCCTTCCTCTTGAGCAGTGACCTTTATTGGCGTGATACCTACAGCACATTCGGTCCACTTTTTTATGAGTTATTAGGCTACTATGAATCAAATTACAATCGTGAGCCAACATGGATCGATTACGCAAAAGTCAATGCAAGTTCAGAAGTTCTCCCTATTTATGGCGAAAGCCCGCTTCCGAAATACGTCATGTATCTTTCTCAGTTACCCCTTGTAAATAGGTTGACAGAAATAAGGCAATTAGCATATACACACGTGTTGTTTCCTGGTGCAACACACACGAGGTACGAGCATAGCAGAGGAGTAATGCACAGATGCTCTAGAATACTCAAGAAATTGGCAGAGAAAATAGAGAGCGACTGCAAAGACAAGGGTATAAGTATCACTGACGATGATAGAATAGTTCTTGAAATCGCAGCTTTGTTGCATGATTTGGGGCATCCTGCTTGGGGACATGCTCTAGATGGAATCACTGGTTTCGTGGTCCAGCTACTTGGAGAAACTTTGAAATATCTATTTGCACCTAGAAAACTGGACATAGCAATAACACTTTATCTGTTGCTTGAAAATGATCAAATGCTGAAGGCACTTGAATTTTGCTCAAAAGAGATTAAGGACGCAAAGACAAGAGAGATGTTTGGCAAAATTGTGGCACAAATAGTGATGGAAGAGGAGCAACCTCTATTCCCAGAAATGAAGGACAATGAGACTCAGGTAGCGAAGACGCATTTGTTGACGACTATCTTAGGAACCTATCGTGGGAGGGGGGGTATAGATGCAGACAGATTGGACTGGCTTGTAAGGGACGCACATCACGCAAACTTAGGTGCAAAGCTTGACGCTGCGACCTTACAGAAGTACGATGCATATATGGAATTAAACAAGACAGACAATTTCAAGGTGGGAATTGAAGACTGCGAGTTCGCGTTCGTAGATGATCCGAAATTCAAAGATACAATGACTGAACTTCGAGAGAAAATATACTCAGAAATATATGAAGGAATTGAAAGATCATTCTCGGATTCCTTGTTGATGCGCTTGGCATATTCTGCAACGCACGTCATTAATACTGTTGGCAACAGTTTTGCTAGTTCTTCCATCACTGCAAGGACGATCATGGGATATTTGTTAATGTATGACAACTTGATGAAAGAGTTCACTAGTGATATTCTACAATTGTCCAAGCAACACGGTCAGCTGCTAGGGTTGCCTGATCCAAGTGCACGTTTCACATCTAAATCCTATGACTTGTTCAGGCTGTCTGAGGACATTAAATACATAATGCACTCTCTGAGTCCGAAGACTATCAAAGAAGAGTATCTGGAGAGTATGAATCTTCACTTCAACTATGTGGAACTAGAGCAAATTGGCAAGAAACTAATTATAACGACTGCTGAGGCTTTTTCAAATCTGATTGAAAGAGCCTTTAACGCAAGCAAGGCAACAGATGCATGTAAACTAGCAATACTTTTCCAAAATATCCTAGCTGCCTCGCGAATAAATGCAATTGGCGCAATGAAGGTTTACACGCTAGAAAGCACGTTACAGGATAGATGCAAAGATGCAAATATCTGCCTTCTAGTGAACTATTACTTCTTCCGAAAATTTGATGACTGTTTCAAAGAAGTTCATGACTTAGTCAGTTTAAAAGAAGTGTTGCAAAAGAACTTGAAATCCACACCGATCTTTTTCATCATAACCAACAAGATGGACTCAAGCAAGACTAAAGAGATTTTCGAAGAGTTATGTGGTAACATTCTTGCCAACTTTCTCGCGCATTTTCAATCGATAGAGACAATAAAATAGTCCTTGCTTCTCTTTTGAAAAAAGGGATCAAATGAATCGGACAATAATGGTGAACTACAGAAAATCACAAGACCGTCCCACTCTGCGCCATCACCGATCCAAACTTGGGGCGCCATCCTAACTAGGGTTTACTCATAGCCCAAGGGCAATCCGAGCTATTACCAAGCACATATTAGCGTATTTTTACCGGTAAATTGGTGTTCAAATCCCGCCCGGAGCACTCAATTTACAGCTCATTTTGAGCTTATTTTAGCTAAAAAGCCTCAATTTAAGTAGTTTGCAAGTCAAGCCAAAATTGGAACACAAATTTACTGGCAAAAAATAACGCTACTTAATAATCTAATGTCACTTTATGATTAGAGTT
>Ga0172364_10002890_pt1 | contig 13708 bp, 15 predicted proteins | sample LakKivSesite10cm_FD_114545 | JGI IMG/M metagenome (GOLD analysis project Ga0172364, IMG submission 114545) | Sediment microbial communities from Lake Kivu, Rwanda - Sediment site 10cm | ecosystem: Environmental > Aquatic > Freshwater > Lake > Sediment | place: Rwanda: Western Province, Lake... | reverse complement strand
TTGAAATTTTCTAAATTTGTGTAAAAATAAATATAAGATTTGGAAAAACAGACAGGAAAATAAGTAATTGAAGCAAGAACTAAATTTATTAACCGATTCCGAGATAGAAATGAAGGGGGAAGGTTCAAATCAAGCTGAACATAGACCGTTTAATTGGTTTCAAGGTTTAAAACTGGGCGCTAATTTTAATTATTTAACAAAGCCTTTCCTGAAGTTTTTCAGAATCTGAATCTCTTTCCTCGTCTGTTTTTCTCAAATCCCGAGATAGGGATATGAGAAAAAATTTGAACACAGACAAAGACCTAATCCGACGCCAGTTGCTCAAGAAGAGGCTGGACTTAGACCCGGTTCTGGCGCGATTATTCAGTGAGCGGATTCAGATGCATTTTTTGGGCGCGCAATGTTATTTAAACTCTTCTCGGATTGGGCTTTACGCTCCAATTGATAACGAGGTGGATACCAGAATGATATTCATCAAGGCCCGAAAGGAAGGAAAACAGGTGCTATTTCCCAAGATAATCTCTCCTGGAGAAATGCTATTTATGGAGGTGAGTGAATATCAAGAGATGGTTCCCAATCGGTATGGGATTTTGGAGCCAGATTCAAAGGCAGAACAAGTTCCAGTTGCGAAGTTAGACCTGATAGTGGTGCCGGGAGTGGGTTTTGACCGGAGGGGCTATAGATTAGGATTTGGAGGTGGATATTATGACCGGGTTTTAGCGGGTTTGAATTCTCGGACTATTACTGTGGGATTTGCTTATTCTTTTCAACTGTTAGAGAGGTTGCCCCGCGAGCCACAAGACCAGATGGTGAAGCGAATCCTTACTGAGCAAGGATTTATTCAGCTTTATAACAAAAGCGAACTAAATGAAAGAAGATAAAAAGGAGAAATTAAAATGGAATGGCTAAAACTGATAATTGGATTAGGAATAGGGCTATTGCTCGGAGCTGGCATAGGCTTTTTGATAATCTATCTTGCGCTCAGAGCTTATCAAAGAAGGGCGAGGGAGAAAGCGGATAAGCTGATTAAGGAAGCGGAGAGACAAGCGGAGAACAAAATTAAGGAGGCGGAGCTTAGCGCCAAGGGTTATCTTTTTCAAGCTCGGAGCGAATTTGAGAAGGAGAGCAAACAGGTTCGGGCGGAGCTTCATCAGCGCGAGGAGCGGATTAGACAAAAGGAAGGCAACTTAGACAAAAAGGTGGAATTGCTGGACCAGAAGGAGCTTGAACTCAATCGCCGGGAGAAGAGAATCATTCAGCAGGAAGACAATTTAGCTCGGATGGAGCGGGAGACCAAAGAAAAGCTGGCAGAGGTAACAAAGAAACTGGAGCAAATTTCCGGGGTAACCGCTCAGGACGCAAAGAAAATGTTAATGGATAGTATGGTAGAGAGCGCCAGGCATGAGGTTGCGGTAAAAATCAAGCAGATTGAGGATGAAGCCAAAGCAGAAGCGGAGAAAAATGCCAAGCGGATTTTATCTCAGGCAATTGAGCGGTATGCGGGTGAATATGTGGCGGAATGCACGGTTAGCGTGATTCCGCTTCCTAACGATGAGATGAAGGGAAGAATCATTGGTCGGGAGGGAAGGAATATCCGGGCTCTGGAAGCGGCCACTGGCGTGGATTTGATTGTGGATGATACGCCGGAAGCGGTAGTGATTTCCAGCTTTAATCCGGTTCGGAGGGAAGTGGCGAGGATTTCGCTAGAGAGGCTGATTGCGGACGGAAGGATTCATCCGGCTCGGATAGAAGAGATGGTGAAGAAGGCGGAGAAGGAGGTTGATGAGGCGATTAAGGAGGCGGGTCAGAAGGCGATATTTGATATTGGCGCGCATGGGATGCCCCCGGAGCTGATTAAATTGGTGGGTCGGCTGAAATACCGCACCAGTTATGGGCAGAACCAGTATCAGCATTCTTTAGAGGTTGCGTTTTTAGCTGGGATTATGGCTGGGGAGTTAGGACAGAATGTTCGGCGGGCTCGCCGGGCAGGATTGCTCCACGATATTGGCAAGGCGGTTGACCATGAATATGAAGGTTCGCATGCGCAACTGGGAGCGGAGCTGGCAAAAAGATACCAAGAGCATCCATTGATTGTCTCTGCGATTGCGTCTCACCATGATGATGAGCCTCCCACGATTTTAGGAAATATCATTCAAGCGGCTGACGCCTTAAGCGGAGCCAGACCCGGGGCAAGAAGGGAGATGTTAGAGACCTATGTTAAACGGTTGGAGGATTTGGAGAAGGTTGCGATGAGTTTTTCTGGAATCAGCAAGAGCTATGCGATTCAAGCCGGGAGGGAGCTCCGAATTATGGTAGAGACGGATAAAGTTTCAGATGAGGAGGCAACGGTCTTGGCGCGAGATATTGCTAAGAAGGTGGAGACCGAGCTCACCTATCCGGGGCAAATTAAGGTGGTGGTGATAAGAGAGACCAGAGCGGTAGAATTTGCTAAATGAAAGGATTTAATTTTGAGGATACTATTTTTCGGAGATATAGTAGGTAAGCCCGGAAGAAAGGCGCTGGCAAGGGCTCTTTCTGAGTTTTGCGAGCGGTATCAAATAGATTTAGTGGGCGCTAATGTGGAGAATTCCGCCGGGGGGTTTGGGTTGACTTTAGAGGTCTATGAGCAATTGATTGAGATGGGAATAGATTTTATGACCAGTGGAAATCATATCTGGGACAAAAAAGAGCTTTTGGAGAAGATTGATGAAATGGAGCGCCTGGTTCGGCCTCTCAATTACTCTCCGCTGGCGCCAGGTAAGGGACTACTGATTTTAAATAGCCCAAGCGGACCAATTGCCATATTCAATCTCAGCGGAAGGATATTTATGGAGCCAGCAGAATGTCCGTTTTTAACACTGGAGCAGGCGCTTAAGAATCTACCTCAAGAGATAAAGATGATTCTGGTGGATTTTCACGGAGAGGCGACCAGTGAGAAGTTGGCTTTTGCCTGGGATATGGATGGCAGAGTTTCTGCGGTGATTGGCACCCATACCCATATTCAGACCGCAGATGAGCGAGTTCTTCCCAAAGGAACCGCTTATATTACGGATGTTGGGATGTGCGGTCCGATTAATTCAGTGATTGGAATTAAACCAGAGCAGTCCATAGAGCGGTTCCGCACCGGAATTCCATACCGGTTTGAGGTGGCGAGCGGACCACTTTGGATAAACGCAGTGGTGATTGACCTTAATCCCAATACCGGGAAAGCAAACTCTATCCAGCGGATTCAAAAAGTTTTGGAAGCCTAAGGAGGGGAGATGGCTTTGAGGAAACTTTCTGAGCAGGCAAAAATCAGGAAAAAGGATGAGCTGATAGAGCATCTTTATAAATTTCATCTGAAAATCAAGCCTTCAGTAGGTATCTGGTATTTTGCCCCAGGCGGAGGCAGATTTCATGACCGGTATGTTCCAGAGGAGACCATAGAAGAGAGATTGGAGAGGGCGCTAAAGATGGCATCGCTTGGGGTGGCGGGGATAGAGGCTCATTATCCTAATGAGGTCAATGAAGAGAACATTCATCTTTATAAAAAGTTAGAAAAAGAATGCGGAATCCGCTTGATTACCATTATTCCTAATCTGTTCTGGGACGCGGATTTTGAGTTTGGCAGTTTATCCAATCCCCTCTCTGGTCCCAGAAAGAAAGCCATTGACCGACTTAAACAAGCGCTTTTAATGAATAAAAAATATGGCTGTGAATTTTGCGTCATCTGGCCCGGGATAGATGGCTATACTTATCCTTTGGGAACGAATTTTTACGAGATGTGGGGGTTATTTGAGCAGGGAGTAGCAGACGCAATGGATAAGGCGCCTGGGGTGAGAGTCGCGCTGGAACCCAAGCCTTATGAGCCTGCGCCCAATAATATCTATCGCAATACCGCGGATGGTCTTTTAGCCGGTCTGGATATAGAGAAAAGACTAAAGAATCCTAAAAATAGGAAAATTTTGGACCAGGGTGAATGTCTGGTCGGACTCAACCCGGAAATCGGGCATATTCGGATGGGATTTGAGGAGGTCGCTTATGCGCTGGCTCGGGTCTTGAGAAAAGGCAGGCTGGTCCATACTCATTGGAACTCTCAACCGTTGGGTAATTATGACCAGGATTTAGATGTGGGGGTAGTTGCGCCGGAGCAAGCCCTGGCCGGATTGTATGTGCTTAAAGCCTATGGGTATCAGGAGTTCTTTGGAATTGATTTAAATCCCGAGCGTCTGCCAGTTGAGACCGCGGTAGAGGTCTCTATTGAACTGCTCAATCTTTTTAACGAGAAAATCAATCGCCTGCCCCACGAGGAGATTGTCAATGCTTATTTTTATCCAGACCAGAATAGAGGAAAGTTAGAAAAAATTTTGCTCAAGCTCTATCGGTAATCCACCAGAACGCTGAGCTTTCAAAAAATTTGGTTAATTAAAATTTTTTTACTCAATTAACTTTTTCCAGCTGGTCCTCTCTAAAAAACTCCCTTCAACATTTCTCTCCATATTTAAAAACATCTTCCAGGGAACTGTAAAGCTCAAAAGCTCCTGACCTAACTGATTCTTGATATTGTTCCGAGCTGATATATCTGTCAAACCAAGCACCGCTTTAGGAGTTTTAGCCTCTACCTGCTTAAAGGCAAAAATCCCAATCTGCTGACAGCCCGCGCCCATTGGCACAATCACACTCTCCTGAGTATCCCGGTCATAATGGGATAAAACTACCAGCGCAGAAATCTGGTCCGGATTAGATAAAATCACCACCACCTTGGGCGTCTCTTTTTCTGGGTGTAATTGATTAAGTGGTTTGAAAATCACATATTTCGCAGGAATATCCATAATCGGCAAAGATTCCACAAATTTCTTCACCAGCTCCGGGTTCTTCACATACCTCTCCCCCTCCAAAAAATCCTCCATTGCTTCTTCAGAAAGCCGACCAGATAGCTTCTCAAGCGTCTTCCTCACCTGCCCATCATTTTTATTGCCCGTGGACAAAAATCTATAAAAGCATTCAATCCCCAAGGGCCATTTTTCATACATATTGCCAAAACCTAATCCCACTGCTCCACCAATACAGCCAAAGGTTTCCCTATCAAACACCGCGGTCTTTCCCTTGACAGAACTCGCTAAAAGCATCATCACACATCCCCACCTGCCCTTAGCAAATTGAAGAGCTTTTTCTGGCTTTTCATCCGACCATAAAATCGCCACTGGCTCATATTTTAGTCTTAAAATTTTTACCAATTTGCTCTCCATCATCTCCTCGCTTAGCTAAACTCAAACAAAAGCCAGCCCAAACCTTGATTTTTTTATTTCTTCTTCTTAAAATCCGGCTTGGTGTAAGCGCCATTGGAATCTATCCGCTTCTTCACCGCATCAAGACTCACTGGCAGGTCTTGCCGAGTTAATATCTCCTGGATGGATTTCGGTATCAATCCACTCAACACAAAAATCGTCCCGTATCTTGCCAGAGTGTGATTCTCATCCACTTTATAAAGCCGATAATACCCTTCTAAATGCTTTAAATCATTGGGGTAGTCCGGATCCAGCGCCCAGAACATATAATAGTTCTCATCATCAAAATTATGTTTCACCCGGTAATCTATATTCACAAACAAAACCTTAATGAAAAAATCTATTTTGTCCCAGTTAGCCTGCCGTTCAACCAATTCGCATTTATAAAGTCTTGGCAAATATTCATCCTGCTTTTCGGTCTGGTGAAGCAATTGCCAGACCACATCAATTGGCTGATTGAAAAGAATCGCAGATTGAATAAATCTTTGAGTGTCTCCTTTGGAATCCTGGTCCTTATGCAAAATCACGACCTCCCCAGCTTTGACCGCTTGGATTTGCTCCGGGCTTAACCCCTGAAACGCCTCTGGGTCATCAATGGTAGGGACCCGGGCTAAAGCTGGAATGGTTATCAATAAAACCAATAAACCTACAAGTTTCCCTAACTTTTTCATTCTCCCCCCTTTTTTGTCAAACTATATCCTAAAATAAAACTCCTTTCAAACTGAATCAGAATTTTATTTTTTCCACAGAAAGGTGGTAAATATAAGCAAAGTTGTCAGCCTTTTTGAATACCTGATCCAGCTCATAACTAAGTAGATATTTTTGGTTTTGGAATTCCACCACTACTTTTCTATCATCGCCTTGAGAAAGAAAATTAAAAAAATCATACTGCTGAAGCATATCCGAGCTCCAGATAAACCAACGCGCATCTTCCTTTAGGACTTTTTCCAGCACAAACTGGTTAGGGTGTAGCTCAGGTTTAAGCTTTATTAAATTCATAGGGTCAATTCCATATTCAAACTTCCCGAGCAAGGCTTTGGTAGAGATAATCTTGCCAGTTCTTTCTTTTTTCAGAACCTCAAAAGCCTCCATAATCGGGTCCGGACTGGTTGCCAAAGTTTTTTTAGTAAAAATTACCCCTAAAACCAGCTGTTCCCCAAGAGCCAATATCAAAAGCGCCCAGACCAGCCCGGATAATCTTGGCTTGCGCTTTTTTATCAGCTCAAAGATATAATAGATTCCGCCTCCTGCCCATAAAAAGAGCATCCAGACCAAGGGCGCATTAAACCGATAATGCCCCCACCACCACCAACAATGTAGAATCGCATAAAATAGGAAATATAATCCAGTTAATAATCGGTCTGATTTAGCAAGAGTGAACCATCCCACCACCGCAAGCGTTAGAGCCACAGGACCAACAATTCGGAAAAGGTCTGAAAAAAAATTTAATCCGGTATGTTCTTGGAAAAAAAATTCAAATAGATAAGAGGTTGCTCCGGGGGCACCAAATTTTATCCAGGTCCAGACCAGCCAAGGAGAATTGACCAAAAAGTAGCCAAACAATAACACCGCTATCTTCCTCCAGCTTTTAATCAAAAAAAGGATTACGCAAAAAAGCGCTAGTAGCCCCTCCGGACGAGTTAATCCCGCCAATCCCAGAACCAGTCCCGAGAAAAAAATCCGGTTTCGCTTGAACAAAAGAAACCCACTTAAGGTTAAAAAACCTAACAGAGTAGTATTTTCCGCATAGGAGCTGAAAAGCAGGTCAAAGCCAGAGAAGCTAAAGAGCAGAGCGCTCAGGACTCCGGGCAGAAAGCCGAAAGAACTTTTCCCATACCAAGAGAGCAGAAGAACTGGCATCAGCGAGCTTATCACCAGGTTAAGTAGGCGGGCAGAATCAACAAAATTTAATTGAAAAATTTGATGAACAAGAGCAATCAATAAAGGATAGAAAGGAAGGAATTTAGAATGGGGTTCTCCATATAACTGATAGCCAGTCTTAAAAAAATTGTCCGCCAGCTCCATCATAATATAGGAATCCGGTTGAAGGTTGCGGGGAACAAAATAAAACCCAATTCGCAAAGCCAGCGCAAGAAAAAAAATCCATAAAGGAAGATATTTTTGATTTGGAAAACAGTCTTTTATCCCTGAATTCATCTCTTATTCAAAACATTATATGGTCTAAGCCAAAACCGGTCAAAGTCCCCGGTCTCTAATTTCCGAAAATTTAGTTGAGCTTTTCGGGCGAGTGATTTATCATTAGTAAGATGAGCCGAGCAGATTACTCAAAGCCAGACTATTATTCCCGGCGAGCAAAGGCAGAAGGTTATCCTGCTCGGTCAGTTTATAAATTAAAGGAGCTGGATGAGCGGTATGGGATATTGCGAGTTGGGAAGAAAGTTCTGGATTTAGGTGCGAGTCCGGGTAGCTGGATGAAGTATTGTTCAGAAATAGTAGGAGACAAGGGGTTGGTTGTTGGAATTGATAGAAATGAGCTTAAACGCGCGGTCTTAGAAAATGAGGTTTTTATCCAGGGAGATATATACGAGTTAGAGCCAGAGCAAATAGGGAGGGAATATGGAAAATTTGATGTAGTCTTAAGTGATTTGGCGCCGGAGACAATGGGGAACAAATCCACAGATGCGGTTCGGTCAATAGAGTTATCTGGGCGGGCTTACGGCTTTGCTCAGGTTTTGCTCAGGTCAGGCGGGGAATTTTTGGTGAAGGTTTTTCAGGGACAGGGATTTGAAGGCTTGGTTAAGAGTTTGAGAAAAAGTTTCAGTTCAGTAAAAACCACCAAGCCCAAAAGTTCAAGAGCCAGTAGTCCAGAGATGTTTATTTTTTGTTCTGGATTTGGTATAGGTAAAGCAGGCAGGAATTAGGGATGGGCAAGATAAAACGGATTGGGGTTTTGACCGGGGGAGGGGATTGTCCGGGACTGAATGCAGTGATTCGCGCGGTGGTGAAAAGTGCGATACATAATTTTGGGATGGAAGTGCTTGGGATTGAAAATGGCTTTGAGGGTTTGGTTTTTCCGGGCAAGATAAAGCCCTTGGGGTATGAGGAGGTAAAAGGGATATTGCCCAGAGGAGGAACTATTCTTGGCAGTTCCAATCGGGCAAATCCCTTTGCGATGCCGATAAAAAAACCAGAGGGGGAAGTGGTTCTGGATTGTTCAAAGCAGGTTATGGCGAGGTGTGATGAATCTGGGATAGAGGCGCTGGTGGTGATAGGCGGAGATGGCACCTTAAAGATAGCCAAGGAGCTAAAGGATAAATTTGGGCTAAAGCTGGTCGGTATTCCCAAGACTATAGATAATGACCTGTCAGCGACAGATGTGACCTTTGGATTTGATAGCGCGGTTCAAACTGCGACTGAGGCAATAGATAAACTTCACACCACTGCGGAAAGTCACCATCGGGTGATGCTGGTGGAGGTGATGGGGAGAGATGTGGGCTGGATAGCGTTACATTCGGGGCTGGCAGGAGGAGCGGATGCAATATTGATACCAGAGATACCTTATTATATTGAGAAGCTGGTTAAAAAGATAGAAATGCGGGAGAGCAAAGGCAGGATGTTCAGTATTGTTGTGGTCGCAGAAGGTGCGAGACCAGTGGGCGGAAAAATGAGCGTGATAGAAAAAAAGCATTTACCCTGGTCTCTGCCCAGGTTAGGAGGAGCCGCGGAGAGGGTTGCGGAGGAGATTGAGCGGTTAATGGAAAAGGAGACCCGGGTGTCGGTTCTGGGTCATATCCAGAGAGGAGGCTCGCCAACGCCTTTTGACAGGAATTTAGGAACGAGGTTTGGGGTATGTGCGGTGAATTTGATATCAGAGGGGAAATTTGGCCAGATGGTCTGTCTTCGGGGGAATGAGATTAAATGGGTGGAGCTTCCGCAGGCGGTAGGGAAAAAGAAGCTGGTTGAACCCAAAGGTGAGATGGTGATGAGCGCCCGAGCGGTTGGGGTTGATTTTTGCTCTGCGCCGGAGAAATAAATGAAGATAGCGATCGCCCATCCTGCGTCCACGGTGATTTTGGTTCGGGAGAATTCTGGATTAGAGGTTTATATGACCAAGCGGAATGTAAATTTGGGTTTTTTAGGTGGTTTTTATGTATTTCCTGGGGGAAGGAGGGATGAAGCAGATTTTAGTGAGGAGGCGCTCAATCGGATGTGGGCAAGGGATTTAGAGACAAAAACTCGGGCGATAGAGAGCGATGAAAAAATAGAGGAAAAGTTAGGGTATTATGCGAGTGCGATTCGGGAGGTTTTTGAGGAGATTGGGATTTTGATGGTTTGCGATAAACAGGGGAAAAGGGTTGAGCTGAACTCGGAGTTAAAAAATGAATTGACAAGAATGCGAACTATGCTTCATAAGCGGGAGATTGGTTTTATGGATGTCCTCAAGGAGTTCGATTTTTATTATGATTCGGATAGCTTAATCTGGTTTGCGCACTGGATAACTCCCAAGACCAGCCCGAAAAGGTTTGATACCCAGTTCTTTATTGGGAAAATTCCCCAGGGACAAGAGCCCAAGTCTTTCTCAGAGGAGATTGATTTTGAGCTATGGATTAAGCCAAAAGAGGCTTTAGAAAAATGGAGAAAAGCTGAGATGCATATGATTCCACCCACCATTGCCAGCCTTGACCGTCTAACCAGATTTTCAGGCGTTAAAGAATTAAGCCAGGCGCTGGCTTTGAGTTAATTTTTGGGCTCAGGCTTAATCTCTGGCTCTTCTTCTTTGTCCAGGAGGATTTCCTCCTCGGAGACAGAATCTACCTTCAGGGACTCCAGGTCCTTCAGGTTCGGGTCGCTATCCGGAAAAATGTTTTTTGAGTCCCTCATTTTTCCCTCCTTGGTTTCGGACAATTTTACTCTGCCACATTTTAAAAGCGCTGTCAAGTAAAATCTGTAGAGGTGTTGGGAAAGGGAATAGACATGGTATCCCCCTGGTAAGGATTAAGGTGATGGGGAAGGAAAGATGGGAGGGGCTGAAAAAGGAGCTGAACCAGTTCAAGGCTCGGTGAGCGTAGCGAACCGAGCCTTGGGCGCAAAACCTCAACAAACACTTGAGGCACATGGCAAACCTCTGGCAAAATTATTTTTATCAAAAACCTCAACCGGAGGTAGCCAATGTGCCCTTATCCATATTACGAGATTATGAGGAAAAGTAAAGACCAAAGCTATCTTCGCTATCGGATGGCGCTTTCTGCAAAGGAGATTGGGATTAAACCCACCGCTCGGCTTTTCGGAACCACTCCTAAAACCGTTAGGAAATGGCTCAATCGCTTTGAGAAAGATGGCTTTGAGGGATTAAAGGATCAAAGCAGGTCGCCTAAACATCCGCCCTGTAAAATTAGTCCTCAACAGGAGGCGGTAGCAATTGCCCTGAAAAAGCAACTGCCCAGCTTTGGAGCAAGAAGAATCAAAATTCTCTACCATTTGACTATCTCTGAAAAGGCGCTTTTGAGGATTTGGAGAAAAGCGGGACTGATTCGGAGAAAGCGGAAAAAGCATCAAACCAAAAAAGACCTTCGGGAGATTAAATCCAAATGGAGATTGTTTGAGCAGGTGGAGATAGACACTAAAAATTTAGACGACATCCCGGAACTCTGGACTCAAATTCAAAGGTTGAGCTTGCCCAAAATTCAATATACCTTCCGAGAGGTGGTCAGCGGTCTTCAGTTCATCGCCTTTGCCCAAGAACGCTCCATCTCCTTCGCAACCCTCTTTGCCCAACTGGTCTTGAATCATCTCAAGGAGTGTGGAGCTAAATTGACCCCCGGAAGATGGCAGACTGATAATGGCTCCGAGTTTATCGGCGCCTGGAATGCGAAACAGGATTCCATCTTCACCAAAACCATTGAGCAAATTAAAGGATTGGAACATCACACCATCCCCCCTTCTGCTCATCGCTGGCAGGCAGATATTGAAACCGTCCATCGGTTGATTGAGGACGAGTTCTACGAGGTGGAAAAATTCAAAGCTAGAGAGGATTTTTTAGCCAAAACATATAGCTATATCCTCTGGTTTAATCTGGCTCGGAAGAACTCTTACAAAAAAGATAAAACCCCTTGGGAGATTATGCATAACCGAGACCCGACCATTTCAAAAAAAATCGTAAATTTCCCTCCGGTTTTCTTGGATGAGCTTTTCATCCAAAATCTGGACAAAAAGCGACAAGGGGGATACCATGTTATTCAGCATCCCTAATCTCAATCACATCGGGAAAAAAATAATTCAGCCCTTCGCCTCCTTTTTTCCCCATTATCTTAATCCTCATTAGAGGGATACCGGATTTGGTCCGTGTTCCAATTTTAAAACTATTTTTGGTGGAAAGGGGGCGAAATTTATGGTAGAATTTTTTACCAAATGGCTATTTCCAAGAAAAAGCTCAAGCAGGCGAAAAAGCTCTATCCGGAGAAATCGTTAAGAGAGATTGCGGGCTTACTTTCCTTGGATATGAATGAGTTGGCTCGGGCTTTGGAGGAAGAAGGTATAGAGGTTAAAGAGAAGGGGACTGAATTTTATCAGTCCGGCTTTCCCTTTGGCAAGGTTAATTGGTTGGCTTTGATTATAATCGGGCTTTGTGTAGTTGCGGTTTATCTGAATAGTGCCCAGAACGAGTTTCATTATGATGATTATCATTCATTGACCCAGAACCTTCATATTCGGAAATTGGCCATCAAAAAATTTTTTACTGACCCTCAGACTTTTAGCTCCAAGCCCGGAGTAAAAATGGTGAGACCAATACTCTTGACCAGTTTTGCCTTAAATTACGCCTGGACTGAATACAAAGCCTGGAGCTGGCTATTGGTCAATGTTCTGATTCATCTATTTAATGTGCTATTGGTTTATGTTTTTTTGGTTCATTTGAGCGGGAGTCAGAAATTTGCGGTGATTGCCAGTTTAGTGTTTGCGCTTCATCCCGCTAATACGGAATCGGTCAACTATATCAATTGTCGCTCCACGCTTTTGGTGACAAGTTTTATTTTGCTTTCGCTTTACGGTTTTGTTCGGAGCCTGCTTACTAAGAGCTGGGTCTGGTGGGGATTATGCTATTTATTTTTTGGATTAGGATTTTTGGTAAAGGAAGAGGCAATGGTGGTTTTAGCTTTGGGGTTGGTGCTTGACTGGCTTTTTCTTTGGAAGAAATCAACTGATAAAAATTTGGCAGAAAGATTTGCTCGGTATTATCTTCCATTTTTGCTGGTCACCGTTCTTTATTTCTTCTACCGACATTGGGCGCTGAGTTTTCTAATTCAGGACCGGGCGCCGAGGCCATTTCTGGAGAATTTTTTCACCCAGGCTCGGGTTTTGGTGCACTATTTTAATGTTTTAGCCTTTCCGATTCATTTGAACGCCAGCTATGAGATTTTTATTTATCGGGAGTTTAGTCCCGTGGTGATGTTTTCTATGCTATATCTTTTGCTCTGGCTGGTGATGGGTTTATATTTCTTTAGAAGATTTCCGGTTTTCAGCTTATTCGTGTTATGGTTCTTTATCTCGCTTGCGCCGACCACTTTTATCCCACTCAACGCGACTCTGAACGAGCATCGGCTCTATCTTCCCGTTCTGGGGCTGGGCTTACTGTTCAGCTCTATAATTCTCAAACTGGAAAAGGGATTTTCTATAAATATAAAAAATTTTGTCCGCGGTTGCCTGATATTTATTTTTATGCTCTTCAGCTTGTTAACTGTAGTAAGGAACCGCGTCTGGCTGACTGATATGAGCTTATGGAGAGACACTATCCGGAAATCTCCCACCAAAGCCCAGGTGATTAGTGATTTAGGCAATGCCTATTTCCGCTCCCGACCACCGAACCTGGACCGGGCAGAGAGTTTATATAAATGGTCTATCCGCTGGGACCCTAATTATTTCAAAGCCTATCATAATATCGCTATAGTTAATTATAAAAGAGGAGATGATGTTGCAGATAAAGACCCAGAATTGGCTAAGGAGTATTATCAGAATGCGGTGGGCTATTTTCAGCAGGCGATAAATATCTTTCCCTGGAACCCGGATTCCTGGTCGGATTTAGGCTCTGCTTATCGGAAGCTCAATGATTATGCCAATGCGGAAAAGGTTTTTCAGCGGGCGATTCAGTTAGACCCATATAATATTAAATCTTATTTTAATCTCTGTTATGTGTTGGCGATTCAGGAAAAATTTGCAGAAGCAGAAAAAAATTGTCATCAGGCAATCAAAATTTATGACCAAGACCCGAATCTATGGATGGGCTTGATTGATGTGCTGATTAAGCAGGAGAAATATGCTCAAGCGCTCAAAGCTCTTCAAGAGATGCTGAAAATTAATCCTAATGACCCCAATTTAAGGAAAACCTATGACAGAATTTATAATATGATTTACCAGGCTCAACATTCCTTACCAAAATCCGGGGAATGAAGTCTATAAGCTATAAGTTAATTCTGGTCATCACCCTT
>Ga0172364_10002889_pt1 | contig 13713 bp, 12 predicted proteins | sample LakKivSesite10cm_FD_114545 | JGI IMG/M metagenome (GOLD analysis project Ga0172364, IMG submission 114545) | Sediment microbial communities from Lake Kivu, Rwanda - Sediment site 10cm | ecosystem: Environmental > Aquatic > Freshwater > Lake > Sediment | place: Rwanda: Western Province, Lake... | reverse complement strand
GTTCGGGAACAGGTTGGGCGTAACTAGAAGAATCGTTTACTTCACCGTTTTCCTCTTTGAGCGCACCCACCACAAATTCCTTTGACTTCGTTACGGAACCGGATCTGACGATTACCAGAAAAGAGCCCTTTTCCAGAGGAATAGACAAAAAATAAGAGCCTGCCGAGTTCGTGGAACTGGTTCTGGAAAAAATTTCTTCATTTTCGTCCATTATGTTTAGAGAAAAAGGCGTGTCTGGGGGGCCTGTAATGCTTATAGTCACAGGCTCTTCGTAATAAAAAAACTCCTTTACGCTTATTTCAAAATTTTCTGAAGAATTGGCAAAACTGGAAGCTATTATCAAGATTGACAATAAGCAAGCTATGAATATACATTTAGCTTTAAAACTAATTCCCCACACGACACCCAACCTATCTTAATATATCGCTATATCAATATATAAATATTTTCTGCATCATACGAAAACTTTAAATATCTAGTTATACAAATAATATTCTTGGTGGGGGTAAAATTATCTGTTTCTCAGAATATGGGGGTGTTCTGAGTGGCTTTATGCCTCCCCACCTTTTTTACCTTTTAGAAATTTTTCAATAGTCCTTTGTTCTATCCACCACACCATCCTTTTCTTGCTCTTAATCATCTCTTCCTTGCTTTTGACCATTTCTTTTATTTGAAGGTCCTTAAGATGGATGTTAGCAGTAGACCATGAAATATCTATTTTTTTAGCTATTTCATAGGTGGAGAGGGGCCCCGAACTTTCCCTGAGGATTTTGAGGATGTCTTCATCCATCTGAGAAAGTTTGGGGGCATTCATGATTAAATTAGGTATATATTAATATATAAATGTATTGATATAAAAAAATAGAGGTAAAAATAAATAAAAAAGGGAATTTTTTGTTTTTACTTGTGTTTTTATGTTGTACTTCCTATCACGTAAAGAGTTCCTGAACCTAGAGCACCTTGCGCTACACCATATGACAAGTAAACTGTTATGTTAGCTACCGTCGAATTTCCTGGATACAATGTCCCTGTATAGAAAGTCTCGTCGTTGCTTGCTGTACCTGCTCCAGGTAAGTCCTGGTTCCAATGAGACCATCTAACCCTGTCCAGAGTGCTATTATCCACGGCTATAACGTAACTGGCTCCACCGATGTTTATGTCTGCATAGCAATCCGTTGCTGAGGCCGCTGAAAGAAGTCCTGACCTGCAAGATGAACCAGGTGCGTCGTTTAGAGCACCAGAACAGCTTGAGAAGTCTACGCTGCCTGTTACGGTTTGCGTGTGGGCTACGTCACCTATATAGAAGGTTATTTGGTCACATACGGGATTCGACTTGTCGAACATCCAGAAATAATCTCCGCTTGCATTTCTGAACCTTCCGTAAACAAATTTACTTGCGTTAGGTGGTGTATTTGAGTCTGGGTCTTTGAGGTAAACTAAGCTTCTTGATTCATTGAATTCCAATCTGTCTACTGCGTAATAGTTTCCTGTTTCCCTTGCTATCCAAACGAAGTTTCCTGCATTATAGTTTGCACCGCTACCAGTGCCGTAAGGGTTGCTTGCTGGTTGTGTTACATTGAACCAAATACTTGAAAGATTTGTTGAGCCGATGTTTTCTATCTGCGCCTGCCTTATAGAACCGATGTCTCCGGGATTCAATCCGGTCCATGAAAAGGATGCAGGCGTCAAGTCTATCAGGGTTTCTTCTCCTACGTCTAGCGTTATCGTTGAGCCTTCTGCATCTTCAGCTGCTGGAACTAGTCGACTGAAAGCTATTACTAATGCGCACACTGTTAGTATAGAAATCAATAACTCTTTTTTATACTTCATTCTATACACCCTCCTTGCTAAATCCCACTAAATTGGGGATGTTTGAGCTAGTAATAGTAAGAATATACTAATATATAAATGTAACGATATATCGAGATAACTTTATATATAACAAAAACAAAAAAGTTTAATTGGTGGGGAACAAAACGTGTCATCGTTTCCTCTAATTCTTTAGAGGGTGTTCCAACCCCCCACCTTTTATTTTATTTCATCCAGCACGATGGTATAATTTATCAACTGGCTATCGTAGTAAAAAGAACGCCTTCCAAGAAAATATCTTGCCGTCGCATTTATTTTTAGTTCGAATCGTTCCTTTTCATAAGGCGTGTAAAAGGCTGGCTTTGGCGTTTCCAAAATGAAATTGACAGGGCTGGATTTTACAAATCCGTCTATGCCTTCTATTTCTATGTAATTCACATCTTCAGGATATTTTGTAGGTTTGACCAGCTGGGGCTCTGAAGGTTCTATCTTTACACTCATGTTTATAGGGTCTTTATCCAAGGGTTTATACAAATGGAGAGGCGGTTCGAATTCAAATTTCCACGGCGGTTTCTCTACGACACTTAACTCTATATAATAAATTTCATTTCCGTTTATGTTATAGAAGAAAATAGGCTCTTTAAGAGTCTCGCCCCTTTTAATTGTTATTTCTTTCCGCTCTTGTTTTATTCCGAAAGGGATTGTTAAATTTGATTTTAAAAATTCTTGAGTTAAGCAAGTTATATCACCGGTGGAAGGGTCTAACCAAATAATCATGCTTTTGTTTTCCTTCTGTTCAATGTATTCAAATTTCCAATATTTTTGTTCCTTGAAATCCTGTCCGCATTCCTTTCTTATATTTTCAATTTCCTTTTCCACAGTATTTTTTGATATTATATATCCCTGTATTTCCGCGTCGGGATATGTGTCAAGAAAATATTTTGCCATAGGATTTTTTATTCCAACTTCTAATACATTCCAGGTCTTTTCTTCTTTCAATTCCAAATAAAACAGAAAAAGAAACGATGAGAGAATAAATATTACAATTAACATTACTATATTTGACCAAACAAGAAACTTCATATTATATTCTATGTGAGTTAAAAAAATATATAAAAGAAAAGGGGGAAGTAGGAATTAACTAGCTTCCGTGTTTCTTGCCACTACAGTCAGTATTCCCTGAGTCAACTGACCCTTTGCCACTCCATATGGTAAGTAAATCTTCAGGTCTGCCACAGTAGAGTTACCGGGGTATATAACTATTTGCGAGAAGTACTGGCTGTTTGTTCCTTCCGTGTGGTCTACCCCACCCGGTGCCTCAACTTTCCAGTGGTACCATCTTACTCTGTAACCGTTTGTGCTGTTTTGTACAGCCACAGTATAGTTTCTTCCACCTATGTTTACGTCAGCATAACACCAGTCACTTACCGATGAAGCTGCAAGAGTTCCTGACCTGCATGTTACACCAGGTGCATTATTTAAACCCGCAGCACATGATGAGAAGTCTATGGTACCTGTAACTCCCTGGCTGTGCGGTAGGTCACCTACGTAGAAGCTTGCTCCGTCACAATCTCCACTGCTCTTGTCATAGAACCAGAAGTATTCGTAAGAGGTGTTTCTGAACCTTCCGTACGTATAGGTGCTGTGGTCAGGCGGTATGTTTCCGCTCGGATCTGTCAGATAAATCAAGCTTCTTGTTTCGTTGTATTCCAGGTTGTCCACCGCGAAGTAATCGCTGTCAGCTGTTTGACTTTCCCTTGCTATCCATACGTAGTTCGAGGCAACGTAGTTGCTGTTTGAACCTGTGCCGAATGGTCTGTCTGAAGGTTGCGTTACATTGAACCATATCCACGTGAAGTTCGTTGAGCCGATGTTTTCTATCTGCGCCTGTTTTGTCGTGGTGTTTGTTCCGGGGTCAACACCGGTCCATGAATATTCTGCGGGGTTCATGTCTATTAAAGTCAAAGTTCCAACGTTTACGTCTATTGTTGCTGTATCCGTGACATTTACTGCTGTTGCACTTGGTACGAATCCTATGAAAAAGGATCCTAACACGAGAATGCTGGTTGCTAATATTCCTAAAGCAATTCCTAATACTGAATATTTCATTATTTCTTCACCTGAGGGTGTTCCTATCTTTTTTAGAACTTGAGTATATTTAAAGATTTCGCTTTTTTAATCCTCGTTTAAAAAATAAACCGAATCGTTTTAAGCAAAGTAGTTTTTTAAAAATAAAACTCAATTGGTTTAAAAATTAAAAATGGAAGAAAGAGTTTGTGTATTATATAGTATTCACAAGCACTGTTATAGTCCCTTTTATCTCTGGGTTGGTTGCGTTGTAAACTACACCGTAGGGAACGTAAGGAGCCACCCTTGCGTAGCTTGAAGCTCCCGGCACGACGTTACCGGTTGCAGTTCCGTTAACGAAATACTTGGCGTTGGAACAGCTTTCAGCTCCAGGTGCGTCCATGTTCCATTTGAAGAACATCGCTTTGCTTCCGTCATAGTACATAGCCACGCATATTTGCAGTCCTGCTACACTAATTGGCGCAACACCCCAGTATCCTGCTCCGCTTCCGGTAGTAACCATTGACAAGGTATTGGGAGAATTGTCGCTCAGGTCCGCGTCACCCGTCTGGGTTTGAGTGTGTGGAGTGTCTCCTATATAAAAATTACCAGTAGTATAGTTTGTCGCTCCGCTGGTCACCGCCCAGAAATATTCACGGGAAGCGTTTCTGAACCTCCCATAAGGCACCTGCGGCGGGGTATTGCTGTCCGGACCCTTCAAATAGATTATAGGTGTGCTTTCATTGTATTCAACACTGTTTGGGAAGTAGTATGGCTGGCCGTCCGTGTTGTTGGATATTGTCATGAAGTTTCCTGAATCGTATGCCGTGGAAAGACCTGTTCCGAAAGGTCTGGAAGAAGGATAACTGTTGTTGAACCAGATGTGTGTAAGGTTCACCGAGCCCATGTTCTCTATTTGTATATACTTGTAAGCGCCTTCAGAGCCAGGGTCTAACGGAGTGCTCCAGTTAAGGCTTGCCGGTGATATGTCCACTATGCATTTCTGGTTTATTGTAACAGAAACATTGACTACATCTGTCGCGTTTGATTGGGCCGCATCTACTTCTGTAATGTTGAACCCCAGTGTAAATGTGAATACTAATAAAATACCTAGGATTAAAGCATAAACTAAATTCTTTCTTATTCTCATTTTTACACCGTGGGGATGTTCCTAAGAATTTTTAAGTGAAACCTTATATTTAAAGTTTTCTGCATTTCTTCAGCTATTTCTTTCGTTTGAAACAAAGGTAGAAATTAAGGGTTAGAGATATGGCCAGAGCAACGGATACGGACAAGAATAAAACGTATCCGTATTCGTCCCAAAAATATCTTTCCTCTTTCAAGGCAAAATCTATTTTTTCCGAGGAATATCTCCCGTCAAGGCTGATTGCCTGCAGATTTACCGATTCTTCGCTCCATACGGAAGGCTCGTATTCCAGTTCTATGATTTTTTCTTCTCCAGCCTTTACGTCGCCAACGTTTTTGGAATTAAAAACCCAGCCTGGCGGATAACTGCTCGGTACGACAGCTACGTTTTTTATGTCTCTCTCCGCTTTTAATCTTACCTGAATTTTTTTCTCAGGCAAATTCTTTGCTTCTATGCTTATGGTTTCTTCCGGTTTGGGAACCGAACCTACAGTAAAGTTTATCATATTACTTTCTATTATATTCTGGCAGTGGTGTATGGCTATAATTACCAAGTAATTGCCTTCATGGGGGGGAATCCAGTAAGCCTCAAAATATTCACTGATTCCTGGATGCATTTTCTTGGGTTCGGACCAGGCTGATTCGACGTAACCGTTCTCATATATCTTGAATTCAATCCTGCTCAGGCAGCTGACCGATTCGCTGTTATACCACTGAAGCCTGAAGGCCTGGACCGAGTCCACGGATTCGTTCATTTCAAAATATTCTATATTTCCCCCGATTTCGCTTTTCACATGAACTTCTATCTCAATTGCAGATGCTACGGAAGGAATCAGAAAAACACAAAGCAAAATCAATCCAGTTTTTTTCATTAAACCAGCCCCATAAGCCTTTCAGCCAAAACGTTTTTCGGTATTATGTTCCTTATCAGCAGGGTCCCCGTGAAATTTCCCATTTCGGTTCCGTTAAAGGCTATTTCCATTTTTTCCTCACCTTTTATGTAGAGGCTTTGGGGGAAAATCATGAACGGAGTTATGTTTCCAGAGACGTAAAGCTCCGTCTTTGCAGGATTGCTTGAGTTCAGGTTTATAAATTTCCTTGTGGAAGAATTCTGGGGAATCCTGCCGAAGTTAATTTCATAGGTTTGCCCCGCTATGCCTATCGGTATGGTCTCATTTCCCATCGGTATAACCTGCCCTTTCAGGGGATAAAACCATTTTTCTTCTTTAATCATGAAGTTTTCACTTGACTCGAAAGTAAGATTTTCCACCGATTTCATGTTTACGGTATAAGGCAAAAGAATCACAGGCAAAAAAAGCACCAATAATGCAACAGCAACTAGCGCAATCGGTATTGTTATGTTTTTGTTCATTTATCTCCTTCTCCAGTATACATAAAGAAGCACGATGCCTATTATCAGGATAATTATCCACCAGGGAAATTCCTCCATTTTGATTTCTTTCATTGGCAGTACTTCTGCTTTAGGTATGGTTACCATCGCTTCCTTTGAAACTGTTCCTGTTAAATAGTCTACGTTAGCTTCCACCCTTATCGTTTTTTGCTTGTCTTTGTTGTCATCAATCCAATAGACCTTAAGTATTCCCGTGGTTTTCGGCGGAATTTTTACATAACCGCCTTCTATGGTGTTTACGTACTCACCAAATTCGTCATATATTTTCAACGATTTTACCCTTGCGCTTATGGTCACTGTTCCGGCGTTTCTGAAAAGCACATCAATTTCAGCGTTGTTGTTTTTTGACCTTGCTCCAGCCACGCCTTCTATGGAGCCTTCTCTTTCCGCTTTACCGGATATCTTGAATATGAAAACAGGTCTCGTCACTCCGATAGTAGAAACTCCAACGCCTCCCGCTCCTTTGGCTGAAATTTCTGGGCTCAAAACAACTTCAAAATGATGATAACCAGCTTCTGCGTCTGACGGAACGTTTATTATTAAACTAGCCTTCTCGTTTGCGTTTATTATGCTCCCGTCCGGAAACCTTACGGGAAAAGAGTTTTTGTCAGAAACCACCATTTTGCTCCTTACGAATTTCACCCATTGAGACGTGTCTTCTTCAGAAGTTTCGTCAGGCACGAAGACGTAAGGACTAGAAACGTTTTTTTCGAACATGGATTTTTTTCCTTCTCCGTAACTGAGGGTAGTTACCAAATCTGTGGGGGAATTGGTCAGGAGATAGAAGTTTACTGAGTATTCCTTGCCCTTTTCCAATTCCCCGATTTCCATCACGCCTGGCGCTGCTCCAAGAGAAATGGCTTTTGCTTGGTTGGACATGGCTAAAAAGATTGTTAAAAATAATGCCAAAAACAATATTTTTTTAGTCAATTTTAACCACTTTTTTTGGCCTTTTGGGAGGAAATATTTTATATGGATATATAAATATACTTATATATTAAGACATTATAAATTTAATCAAGGGGGTTCAATGAGAAAGGTAATCAGTATAGTTTCTGGAAAGGGTGGTGTCGGCAAAACTGCCACGACTTCTAATTTGGCTCTGGCACTTCAGGAATTTGGCGAAAAGGTTATAGCGATAGATTGCGACATAGCCGGCTCTAACCTAGCTCTACACTTGGATTTGCATCCAAATCCTGAAAGAAGTTTGCAGAGCGCTCTTGACGGAAGAAAAAACGCCATTGAGGCAATAACCCTTCACAAGACAGGGCTCATGGTAATGCCGTCTTCTCACGCGATAAAAGACGAAACGATGGACTACAAGAAATTCAAGAAAATATTGGACAGGCTGGATGGCATAGTTCTTATAGACGCCCCACCTGGTCTAAACGAGAACCTTCATACGATAATAGACCTTTCTGACGAAGTGTTGGTGGTGACGAATCCGGAAATACCCGCCGTGGCAGACGCAATAAAAATCGTGGAAGTCGTGAAGAAGAAGAAAGGGCATGCAGAAAATTGTTGGTGTGTATTGGCAAAGGCAGATGAAGTGAAGCTTCAGCTGAACGAAGGAGAAATAGAAATGGCTTTGGAAATTCCTATAGTTTCTAGAATACCCTACGACAAGGAATTGAAAAGAAGCATATTCGAGAGGATCCCAGTTGTCAGGTACAACCCCTATTCCAGTTCTGCAATAGAATATAGAAAACTAGCCGCTTGGCTCATAAATCAGGATTACGAGCCGCCAAAACTCGCTCCAATAATGAGAGTATTGGGAAAGATAAGAGGCAAGTGAGGATGAAGTTAAAATTTTTTGCATTTACACTACTCATGTTTTTAGTAATCTTCTCAGTAAACGCGATGGCTGTTACAATAACAGATTTCAACATACAATACAACGAGCGATACATAGGCGACACTTCTTTTCAGGCTTCTTTCAAATGCAACGGAGTTTACGGAGGAGCACAAATAAACATAACCAAGGGAAGCTGGTGGTTCTCGCCTTACGATTTCACAGTTACACCACTTGAGGAGAACGTAACGCTCATACAGTACAACATAGACCCCGACGGACTGGATGGAACTGGAACTTATACGTTTCAAGCAACTTGCTTGGGGGATGCGCCAGACAGTGAATCGGCTAATTTCGACATATACGATTTTATTCTCAGCATTCTTTCACCTTCAGAAACCACGGAAGTGGTTCAGGGAGAATATGTAACAACCGTTTTTACTTTCAAGAAAATCATAGGTGCTTCGCAACTGGATGTGGATGGCGCAAAATTCAACGTCATAATTTCCAGAGAAGGGGAGGAATTGGTTTTGGCAAACGGAAAGACCCCGAACAAAGTCAGCGGCAATCTTGAGATTAAAGCCCTTGTTTACCAGATACCGAGCAACGATTTCTACGGCCTTAACGATTTGGTCGTTGAGTACAGCTCTCCACCGAACACAAAAGACACGATAACCGATATAATAGATTTGAAGAAAGCCTTTGAGATTTATTTCGAAGACTTGAACCCCATACAGATGAGCTCTGGCGGAAGCCTTGACGTTCCAATTTTTGTAAGTTCACCTCTTTTAGACAGCTCGGAAAAACTTTTTGACCTAAGTTTTGACGTGGAAATAGACGGCTCTCACGAGACAATAGAAGGAAGCGAGATAACATGCTATCAGAACGGCGTGGGACTTTACAGGTGCGTTCTTCCGCTTTCCGTCCCGGACGAATCGCCGGGAAGCTACCAGCTTGAAATAGAGGGGCATTATCAATCCTATTACGACACAATAAGCAAAGAAATATATTTCACAATACCTTTCACAGGCACTCTCACTTACGCGTCAGGCCAGATAGTTGACGCACAAATCGAATTGCAAAACTTAGAGACGGGGAAGTGGTACAAAACGTCTGTAAACAAAGGAACAGGTGAATATTCTCTTGACCTTTTGCCTGGGGAATACAAATTAAAACTAACTTGCCCTGAAATAGACAAAATAGAAATAAGCGGGTTGGAAATAAAGGAAGGCAATGAAATGATTACGGCCAACAGTCCCCTTTCTATAGACAGTTTTGGCGGAGGGAGCAGCATAGCAGGCATAGATTCTGTAAAACTTGTCGTATTCCAGCTTGCCCTCAATTTTGACGACGCAGAGATATGGATGAAATACAATGATATAGACGTGACAGGCAGCGAGGAAGACATGGAACTTTATTCCTGCCATGACTGGAATTACGGAAAAAGAAAATGCAACGGAGATTGGACAACACTAGATTTTGACATAAACACGGTCACGAACATGGTTCATTTTAACGTGACGGAATTTTCAGCTTTCATACTCGGCAACAAAAAATCCATCAGCCTCGAAGTTTTAATGGACAAAGACGAATACTTTTCAAGAGAGCACGTGACTTTCACAGGAAATGTGATAGACAATGAAGCTTCTCCCCTAGAGAATGCAAAGATAAGCTACAAGATAAGGGACACCGGCCTTTCCGGTTACACGTACACGGATGAGAGAGGACATTTTGTTGCAGCAGACCTGGTGGCACCGGAAGAAGAAGGAACTTACATAATGGAAATAACCGTTGAAAAAAATCCTTACAAATCCTTCACAACAACTTATCCCATTAAAATAGCAAAGAAGATAGAATTCACGATTGTAGTTCCTGAAGAGGTTACAATTAATCTTGACGAAAGCATTCAGGCAAAAATAAGCGTCTTAAACACAGGTCAGAGGGATTTCAATTCCATAAGCCTTAGCATAAAGGGCATATCCACGGAATGGTACAGCATGGTCCCGATGACCATAAGCAACCTTACGGTAGGTTCGGAGAGAGTTGTTACGTTGAGCTTAAGAATTCCTTCCGAATACTGCGAGGAAAAATGCCAGATATACAATTTCGTGGATGTTACGGGCAGGTCAGAAAACGGTTTGGAGCAGACGAAATCCTTTACCTTAAGAATAAATGAAAACGTTACAGGCGTAGTCCCTGAAGTAGGCTTTTCATTTCCATCGTTTCCAACCGGAAACATAATAGAAAGCGTAACAAATCCTTACGTGGCTGTCGTAATCTTCATAGCAATAGCTTTCGTAGTTTTGTTTTTCATCAAGAAAAGAGAGAAAACTCCGAATTACAAAAGATATGACAAGAAAAGCTCTTTCGGAGGCTCTTTGCAGGCTCCTCCCCTTTTCAAAAAAAGCTACATAGACCCGGCAAGAACAGCTCCGTTCAAGAGGGACGTTTTTAAAAGCGCTCCAAGAGAATCCGTCATCCCGACCCTCTACGAAGTTAAGAAGAGCACAAGGGAATGGAGCAGCTAAGGCAAAGTCTTATACTTGGTTGCGCCTAGTGCCCACTCTATCAGGAGCAATATTGCAGCGATAGCCAGCAAATAGAACGTGGGTTGTATGGTTATTATGCTGTTTTCCAGCACGACTTCCTCGTATACCTTTTCTAAGGTTTGTTCATCACTCACTTCATAAAACTTTCCAGCGGTGCTGTTTGACAAATAACTCATTATTGTTTCATTGTAGGTTTCTTCCGTTGTTATGGTTACAGTCCCTTCTATGTTCCTGTATTCCTCAGGTATTTCGATTTCAGTTTGATTCGCTCTGGTGCCTATTCCTATCGTGAATATTGTTATGTTTTTTCCCAGGGCAAAGTCCAAAGAATCGTTGATTCCTATCCCTGCGTTGTTGTTTCCGTCAGTTATCAGTATCAACCCCTTTTTCTTTTCCACGTCCTTAAGTTCAGTTCCTCCAAGAACTATCGCGTCACCGATTGCGGTCCCTCCCTTTTCCCCGAAGGTTATGTTTTTTATGCAGCCTTCCAGTTTTTCCTTATCCGTTGTCAGGCCGCATTCGACTTTCGCTTCCCCGGAAAATGTCAATACGCCCATTTTGGTTTTTTCAGGAAGTTTTTCCATCAGTTTCAATCCCGCAATCTTTGCGGCCTCGAGCCTTGTGGGCGCCACGTCGGGATTGAGCATGCTTGAGGAAGAATCCAAAGCAAGAACAAAATCCATATCGCTTTTGTATCCCTTGAATGTTACGGTAAAATCGGAAATGGCAAATATCACCATGGTAAGCACAAGCATCCTTAGTATGAGAGGTAGGAGGTTTCTTTCCCTTGCCGCCCCTTTTCCGATAAGCTTTTCCAGAATCTCGTAGTTTGAAAACTTTATGGCCCTCTTTTCACTCCTCTTTATCGTCAAAACGTGTATGAGAACCGAAAGGCCAATTACGACTAGTAGCAAATTAAGGTTTTTATACGAAATCGCGTATTCGTAAAAAGTGATGTCTGAAAAAGGTATGGTGAACATACTTATCGCAAGTTTATTTTAAGCCAGGTCATTTATTATTCTCTCGGCCAGCTCGAATGCTTCCTTGAAGTTTACCTTGACTTCATCGTTGTATTCCTGTATATGCATGTCCTTATAGAATTGTATTATCTGGTCAAGATAATCCACGGGTAGGTGGAAAGTTTTCAATTTTTCTATCAGCTCCATGTAAGTAAGCTCTGTTTTACACTGCATTTTTATTTCAAGGAATTGCTTGAGGACGTGGGCAACCAAAACAGAAGCCTTGTCATAGTCTTCCAGGTCTTTGCTTTTGGAGAGATTTTCAAGCGCTGCTTCTTTCAGGGATTTCTTTCTTTTCTTCTTTTCTTCTTCCTTCTTTTTGGACATTGATGAAAACAATCCCTGTTTCTTCTCGTCTTTCTTTTCTTCCGTCACTTTAAGGAAATCTTCCTTCAAGTTTATCAGGTTGAGTTCCTCCGCGAGGTTGTGTTCTTTTTTTATTTCCTTCTTTTCCTCTCTGTCGTCAGGTTTATCTTCTGATTCACTGGTTTCAGTTTTTTCTTCTATTTTTTTTGAGCCTAAATTCTGGTCCATTTTCCTCTCTAGGTCTTCTAGTCTCTCCTCGACAGAGGGTTTGGGTTTGGAATCCATTTTCCTTTCCATTTCTTCCAGTTTCTTTTCTATCAGAGGCACGGCAAGCTTGCCTCTCTGCAAAATCTTTTTCTTGCCTTCCGTCTCGTCAACCAAAGACAAGTCAAGAACCAGCTTCAGTTCAGGACCTCTTTTTATGTTTTTTATTTCCCCGTTGCTGAAAATTTTGGAAAGGTTTTCCGGTTCTATCTCCCCGCATGTGTCTGTTATTTTAACTTTCATATTCTCTTCTGAGATGTGGTTGATTTTGTTAAGCTTGAATATCTTCTTGTCCGTTTCGGAAAAATTTCCGATGATTAGCTTTGGCTTTTGCCCGATTAGGAAGTTCAGGAAATCCCTCTGGTTGTTTTTGACGTAAATTATTTCATCCCTCAAATCCACCACTTTCTTCAGTTCTTTGGCCTGTCTGATATCATTGATTTTTATTATCGGGATTTTTCCTTCTTTCCTTATGTTCTCCATTTTCTGTAAGACTTTGATGCCTTCCTTTATGTCGTAAACGTCCTTTTCTCCGTTCGGCTTTATTTTTTCCATGAACTTTTCTAGTTTACCTATTACCGTGGTTCTCTGGTGAATTAGTTTACCTACACATTCCGTTTCCAGATGCGAATCCAAAGATTTACTGCTGTCGAAATCTAGACCACAGTACCTGCATTTAAATTCCTTCCTTTTTTCCATTCAATCACAGCTGTCTTAAGAGGGTGTTCCACTTATTTTTGAACTAGCTTATTTTTAAATCTTTCTTTTATAAATAAAATCAAATCGTTCTGCTCATGTAAACTCCTTCAAGTCCGTATCCCCTTTTTCTGTAATATTCCCTGACGCCGACGCCGGAAATTATTGCAATCTTTTCCATTCCTTTTTCTCTTGATATTTCTTCGGCCTTCTTTAGGAGCCTTTCTCCAAATCCCCTGTGCTGTATCTGGCCTTTTTCGCCCAACGGAGCCTCAGCTCCGTAGACATGAAGCTCCCTCACTATGGAAGTTTTTTTCGTTATCTCAGGCCTGAAAGGCATGAAGGGAAACCTGAGCCTCAGCATACCGGCCATCGTTCCCTCTTTATCCTCGTAGCTGAGGAACAGCTCCTCTCCTCCGGAAGCCTCGTAAGCCATTTTCCTGAAAACGAAAGGGCTGCACGCTTTTCTGTGTCCGGCTTCCCTGCACCTCACACATCTGCATTTCATTTCATTTCTTTTCATTTCTTCATGGACTATTTGCCTCAAATTGGAAAACCTGCATCCTGCCAGTATCTCCGCCGAGGGCACGTCCCTCTGAAGCCTCATAACTCTCACGTATGGCGGCAGTTCTTTCTTTATCCTGCAGAGCAAAT
>Ga0172364_10002888_pt1 | contig 13718 bp, 10 predicted proteins | sample LakKivSesite10cm_FD_114545 | JGI IMG/M metagenome (GOLD analysis project Ga0172364, IMG submission 114545) | Sediment microbial communities from Lake Kivu, Rwanda - Sediment site 10cm | ecosystem: Environmental > Aquatic > Freshwater > Lake > Sediment | place: Rwanda: Western Province, Lake... | reverse complement strand
ATGTGCAAATGCATCGTGAATCAATTCCACGTTTATTAATCACTAAAGTACATTTTATAAGATAATTAAATGAGTTGCAGCATTTGGGGTCAGCAGCATTTGGGGTCAGTCTCCTCTTTTTGTATAACTTAATTACTTGATAATTTTCCCTGCGTGTTCCAGTATCTCAATCACCCCACTTTCATTGCGCTTCCTTATAAGATGCGTGAAAAAACTCCTTCCCTTCAATCCCAGATAATGGGCAATCTGCTCCGCCGCCCATGGAAGATGCTCCCTCATTAATATCGCTGCCGCCTTCCGCGCCAGACCTGTCTCACCATGAGCATAACGCATATTTCGTATACTTTCTGGCGCAATACCTTTATATTTCCCCACCGCTTTCAGGATTGCATCCGCCTTTCGCAATTCCGCCTCAGATATCCGCTCTTCCCGCACCTGCCGTGACTTGTCCGCACGGCTCCCCTCGATTGCCAGTTGCCCTATCCGCTTTCTTACCCGGTCTGCAAAAGGTTTACCTCCGACAAATGACTGCTGGAGAATTTCCAGTTTTACATCCTGCGTCAATCCTTCGCGCACATATTCCGCGTATTTCTGACGATCCCCTTGGAACCACGACAGTGTCTCCGCCGTATACAGATAGGGTGGCTCGCCGCCGTGTATAAAATAGCGCAGGCTGGAACCTTCATAAGTTTCGGCGTCATTAGGATTGGCAGTCAGCGCGGGATTGAGATGGATGTATCGTGAGACTGCAAGAAGATGGGATGCTTTGTCCACAATGAGGCTTTTGTAACGACCCTGAAAGAGATGCCCGTGGCGTTGGTGGCGGCGATTGAAATAGACTGTGTAGGCTGTGAGCAGGCGCTTCATGAATTCTGAGAGGGCGGGGCGCTCACTATTTTCAAGAAGCAAGTGGAAGTGTGTATCCATAAGGCACCAGGCATGGACTCGGAATTCAAACAGGGTGGCATATTTCGATAAATAGGAGAGAAATTTCTCGCGGTCGGCGGAGTCGCAGAACGCCGTGCCGTCCGTGTTTGTCCGCGAGAATACATGATAAAGCGTAAAGGGCAGGTTAATGCGTCTCGGTCGTGCCATAATTGAAACCTCGCACAACCTCGCATTTTATGTCAAGCAAAATTTATACAAAAAGAGGAGACTGACCCCAGATGGGGGTGACCCCAGATGGGTGTTTAGACATAAACCCTTGGGACGCGTGAACCGAGGGAGCAGGTAATATCATAAGTGATGGTTTCCGCCCACTGAGACACTTCCTCAACCTTCAGTACATCTTTCCCCATCTTGCCCCAGAGGAGAACATCATCCCCCACCTCCGCCTCCGGGATGTGTGTGACATCCACAAGGGTCTGGTCCATGCATACCTTGCCAACAATTGGAGCTCGGCGACCGCGAATCACCACCTCGCCCCTATTTGAATACTTTCTCGATAAACCATCGCCATAGCCAATTGGAAGCGTCCCGATGCGGCTTTTTCGCGGCGTCTTCCATGTTAGACCATAACTGATAAAGCGCCCTTTTGGGTGCTGTCTGATTTCCACCAGTTTTGTTGTCAATGTCATGACCGGTTCTGTTGGGACGGTGGAGCTTGTCTTCGGGTCCGGGAGCATACCATAAAGCACAACTCCGGCGCGCACCATGTCATAATAGGTGCCAGGATGCTGGAGTATTGCACCAGAATTGGCGGCATGAATGATGTCAAATCTGACCATTGCCCTTGCGGCGGCATCGAGAAATCTCCTGAAATTGGAATTCTGCCAGCGGGTATATGAGGGGTCGGCAATATCCGAGACCGCAAAGTGTGTGAAGACGCCTTCAAGGTGAATCCCCTTAATCTTTTTCAATCCGCCTAAGGCGGATATCAGGTCTTTCCACCAGAACCCAAAACGCCCCATGCCGGTGTCAACCTTGATATGCATGCGCGCCTTTTTCCTGATTCTCAATGCTGAGCGTCCAAGGGTGCGGGCGAGGTCAAACGTGCCGACTGCAACAGAGATGTCATTTGAAACACATATCTCCGCCGTGTCAGGAAATGTGGGTCCAAGGATTAGTACCGGTGAGGAAATACCCGCCTTCCTCAAGGCAAGCGCCTCATCAACCGTGGCAATACCGAGCCATTTCGCTCCCGCCTTAAGCGATGCCCTCGCCACCTCGAGCATCCCATGACCATAGCCATTTGCCTTCACCACCGCCATGACCATGGAACTTCCTACCTTCTCCTGAATGGCACGGACATTGTGCCGCACTGCTCCAAGAGAGATAGTTGCAACCGTTGGACGGTATCCGTTCATACAATTTTCCCCTTCAAAATTTGCTTCCAATTAAGAATGTATAGAAAAAATCATCCTGAGGGTGCATAAATGTCAAACATTTCCAAAGAAAAAAGCAGGGACAAAAAATCCCTGCTATTTTTTTTAAGAGTTCAAAAAGATGAGCCGGACAGACCTTACTTGGTGGGCACGAACAGCATGGAGCCCGGTCTGGGTTCTCTCCCCTCAGGGATGGGATTCTTGGCGCGGATAGCGGCGACTGTCGTCCCATGAGCCTTGGCTATGGATTCGAGCGTATCGCCTTCTTTAACTTTATACTGAATGCCTTTTTCCCGCACGGGCTGTTCAGTCTTACGGGCTTCACTCGTTTTCTTTTCCACCGCCGTCTCAGATTTCTTTTTCACGGAAAGGGCACTCTGGAGCCTTGAAACCTCATCCTCAAGGTTTTTGATTTTGGACTTCAGCTCCTCTATCTCTGCAGGCGAGACGCCACCTGCCGCGGCTGGGTTTTGCTTGAGATTCGTCAGGTCCTGCTTCACAGTATCCATATCTGCATTCGTATCCTTGATACTTGCCTTTAACTGGTCGACCTGTTCTGCCAGCTCAGCAATTTTCTGGAACTTCTCCTGGATAATTGGATTCTGTTCCGGATTCTGTGAGCATGAACCCAGAACCAACGCCAGCGCAACCACAACCGCTCCAAGCATCAGCATTCGACTCTCCATCTCAATCCCCTCCTTCACTTCAATTTATACTACAAAACTCTTACTACCTACTATTAATGAGCCAGCGAGGGCACCAATGGAATTTCTCCGTCAATTTCTGATTATCAACCGACAAGAAGACTCTCCTCTATGTTTTCAAACTTGACGGAAACCAGCTTGGAGACCCCAGGTTCTTCCATTGTCACTCCGTAGATGGTGTCCGTCAGCGCCATGGTCTGCTTGTTGTGAGTGACAATAACAAACTGCGTATTATCGGCAAATCTGCCCAGCAGTTCCTTAAAACGCTCCACATTGGCATCATCAAGGGCGGCGTCAATCTCATCAAGCAGGCAAAACGGACTTGGCTTATACATAAAGATGGCAAAGAGGAGCGCAACGGCGGTGAGAGATTTCTCGCCACCTGAAAGGAGCGAGATGTTCTGCAATTTCTTCCCCGGCGGCTGCGCCACAATATCGATACCCGGCTCCCGCTCCTTATCCTCCTCATCCTCAACAATAATGATATCCGCCCGCCCGCCGCCAAAAAGGGTGCGGAAGGTCTCAATAAAGTTCACACGGATTTTCTCAAAGGCATCATTGAATAGCTGTTTGGTGGTCTGGTCGATGTGAGAGATAGTTTTTTTCAGTGATTCCTTCGCCTCAAGTAAGTCTTTCTGCTGGACTGTGAGAAACTCATATCGCTGAATTGCCTCCTGATACTGGTCGATGGCGGCGGCATTGATGGGTCCGATGCGGTCAATTTTATCCTTCAATTCTCCAAGCTGGTTTATAAGCTGGTCGCGGTCGCCGGAGACCTCCCCCACCTCGCCGCAGATTGTTTCAACCCCTTTCTGAAATTTCTCCTCCGCCTGCTGGCTGAGACTCTCTATCTGGGCTGAGTATTGTGTTCGTTTAAGGTCGAGTTCATGAAGTGTGTTCTGAACCTCGTTGAAATCTCTCTGCAGAACGGTGAGTTCCTGTCCGAGTTTCTTCAGATTCAGGGTAAGGGTTTCTTTTTCCTGCAGGCGAATGGTTATCTCACGCTCCATCTCCTCCCTTTTGCATATGAGCGACTGGAGATTATTTTCCTCCTCCTGCATGGAAGCAACAAGTTCCGCCTTGCGCATGGAGAGATTTTCCATCTCTTTCATCTTTTGCTGGATGGAGTGGTCACTGGATTCAAGGTCGCTTTCAGCGAAGGCAAGGCGTTCGCTGAGGGCATGAAAACGCTCCTGCTGGCGCGTCCGCTCGAGGAGTAGACGGGAGACCTCTTCATCAAGTTTATCCTGCTCTGCCTTATTCACCTCCAGTATGGTTACCAATTCGCTGATTTTCTTTCTCACCTGCACGATGCGTTTTTCAAGACCGGAAATCTGGCGATGGTTCACCTCTATGGTTTCGTCATATTTTGCCAGTTCCGCCTTGTGGAGAGCCAGTTTCTCCTCCATTGAATGGACAATGATTCGATTATCCTGACAATTTTTACCGGCGGATTCCACATCCTTCAGCAGGGAGGCTTGAGTGAGTTCTCTTTCATGGAGGGTAGATGTCAGTGATTCAAGGGCGGCGTGACAGGTTTCAATTTCTTTTTTTGCAGAGGCAAGTTTTACCTCCATTTCCTGTGCGCTATTTTTTAAAGTGACAACCAAATCAACAAGTTCGCGCGACTCACGTTCACGAGAAAGAATGCCGGACTTCTTATCCGAGCCCCCCATGATGAAGCCATTTTTTTCAATGCAATCGCCCTCAAGTGTGACATAGCGTGCATGCTTTCCCTCACTGAGAAGATGACGCGCCGCCGCCAGATTTTCCACAATCACCGTGTCACCAAGGAGGGCGTCTATGAGCTTTTTTTGCTCCGAACCGCTCTCCACCAGGTCACGCGCAAGTCCAACCACGCCTCCGGACTCAAGGATAGATTTCATGTTGCCATTGGAGGGTTCGAAGAGTACGAGGTCGCGCGGGAGGAACCCTGCCTGCCCCGCCTTTTTTTCCTTGAGGTAATTAAGCGCCTTCTCAACCCTGTCAGATTCCATAGAGATGATTGCCTGCAGACCGGAACCAAGTGCGTTCTCTATCGCCCGCTCATAGCGCTCTGGCAGGGTGATACAGGAGGCGATGATTTCGCCCACGCCATCCACCTCCCCGCTTTTTGCGGCTTTCATGATGGTCTTGACCCCGCTCTCAAATCCCTCATAGTTTCGCTTGAGTTCCTGCAGGACACCGAGCCGGGATTCTACATCCTGAAGACGCATGACCATCACCTGAAAACCCGCGCGGTCGTGCTCAAATACTGCCTCGCACTTCTTGAGCTCCCTGTCCGCGGCGACCGTCTTTTTACGCAGGGCGGCAATATCAGATTCGCAGGCAACAAGGGTCTTCTTACGCTCATTCAGAAGCGCCTCAAGTTCGGCAAGGGTGGAAATCTCACCCGACAGCGCCTCCTCATCTTCCTTCATCTGCGCCACAATTTTTCCCCGCATTGTCTCCGCATAGCGAATCTCATTCAAAAGGTGCGCCTTTTCAGAGAGGCAGGTGCTCTCCTCATTTTTATGTTCCTCAAGCTCAATGAGCTTTTTCTGATGAGACTGCCTTATGTCTTCACAGCGGGATTTTTTATTTTCATAGGTCTTTTCAGTTTTGTGAAGAGTGGTCTCTGATTCCTTGAATTCCCTTTTCAGGGCGGCGCCTGAGTTTTTCAATTCTTCTGCGTGTTTCTTATCCACCTCCAGCTCGCTCGCCAGTTTGGCGCTGGATTCATCTGTGTTACTAACGCGCTCTTTCAAAAGAGATATCTGGTGACGGCATTTTTCAATATCCGTTCCAAGGTTAAAGGCAAGTCCCTGTGATTCGGAGAGCCCCTGGGCGAGAAGGTCGGATTGCGTCCGTTCCTCCTCACTTTGCGAATTTATGGCGGCGATTTTTGCAGAGAGGGAGGCATGGCGGTCTGCCACCTCAGCATGCTGGGATTCAACAAGGGCGGAATGTTCCCGCAAAAATTGATAGCGGAGGATGATAAGTCTCTTCTCAATCTCGTTCTGTTCTGAGATAAGACGTTTGTAACGCTCAGCCTTTGATGCCTGGCGCTTGAGGGATTCTGCGCTTTTGCGCACCTCCTCAATAATATCCGCAACACGGAGGAGGTCTTCTTCAGTGCGGATGAGTTTGCGAAGCGCCTCCTCCTTGCGACTTTTGTATTTCGAGATGCCCGCCGCCTCTTCAAAGATATAACGCCTCTCATGCGGCTTGGCGCCGATAATCTGGTCAATGCGTCCCTGCTCCATTATGGAATACGCCTCCATGCCCACGCCAGTGTCCATGAAGAGTTCCACAATGTCTTTCAGTCGGCAGAGAACTTTGTTCAGGATATATTCACTCTCACCCGTGGAGAAAAGGCGACGCGTGACAGAAATTTCCGAGAAGTCGAGGGGAATCCTGCGGTCCTGATTATCAATAACGAGCGTGACCTGTGCATAGGAGAGTGCCTTGTAGGAGGCGCTTCCAGCAAAGATAACATCATTCATGCGGCTCCCGCGAAGCGATTTGGCACTCTGCTCGCCAAGAACCCATCTTACAGCATCGAATATGTTGGATTTGCCGCACCCGTTCGGACCAACTATGATGGTGATTCCCGGAATGAATTCTACGGAGGTTTTGGTAGCGAAGGATTTGAAACCGGTCAATTCAACACGCTTCAGGAACATTCTGCCACCTCAGTAACAGGAAATGGAGCACTTCACAACATCAAGAATACTACATCAACGGGAACAAGAGCATTTCAGAACCGTGTTTTTTCAACCCTTTTCAAAGCGTATTTTTAAAATTGCAATTAACTAACTCTATTCAATATTGCAATCTCATTTTTAAATTAAAAAAATATTTAAAATATCCATCCCTGCCTGTCAACACTAAAAGAAAAAAAATACACAAAATTTTTTACCATCCTTTTCATCCATTATTCCTGCCTTTCCACATAGCAAATCAGGATGCCCTTGACACCTCTCGCCTGTCATGAGAACCATAAAGTCATACTATATACCGGCGATTTCATAAATCTGCGGAGAACCTTTTTTTGAAAAAAAGAATAATACCTGCCGCGATTGTCTTCATATTGTTCCTTTCCTGGACTGTTTATTTATTTTTATATTATGGGCATCAGTTCCCATTAAGACTTGTCAGCTATTTCCTGGATTTTCCAGAGCAGTTCCACCGCCCTTTCGTCAATCTTCTCCCGCTTTTGCCACACCTCATAAGTGCCGTATCCCTGATTATTATCGCACGTTTCATCGGGATATGCGCAATCCGCATGATTTTTAAGAATCAGTCCATTCCGACGGATGTTATAAATCCCCTCGCCTGCCTGCTTGGATTTTTCGCTCTCGGAATGATGACATTTTTCCTTGGTGTGGTGGGACTTCTATACAAGGGGGTATTTTTTACTTTAACCATCCTATTATTCATAATGGCACTCTACGATTTAATCAAAACCCGGACAAAACCTCGTGATAAATCCTACAGCCAATCGGCATCCTGGAACTTTGTGCCATTTTTAATCTTCCTTGCACTGGCAATCGTATGCCTTGCATACACCATGACGCCCCCCATCCAGAGTGATGCCCTCCGGTATCATCTCGCCGCACCTCAGGAATATATCAAGCGTCACAGGATTCATTATATCCCCCTCTCGGCATTTTCCAACTTTCCCTTTCTGATTGAGATGTTATTTCTTTACGGGATGCTCCTCACAGGTGACCTTCTTGCCAACCTGATTCACTATACATTCTGGGTTATATCATTTTTTATTCTTCGCGGATTCATTTCTCATTTCTGGGATGCGGGTGGCAAGAAAGAGCATGGATTCCTCACAATAGACTTTATCGCAACACTGTGTGCGCTTGTTTTCGTTTCCATCCCCGCAGTCGCAATCGTTGCATGCTGGCAATTTATCGATATTGGACTCTCCGCATATTTTTCAGGATTCATCCTCTGTTTTTGCCTGTGCCTTGAGAAACGTGAGCCGGGTTACATCATCCTGACAGGCATCATGGGCGGCGCCCTGATGGGGATAAAATACACAATGATTCCCGTGGTTCTTTTCGGATGTTGCCTCCTGGGAATTATGGAGCAGAGGCGCACTGCATTCGAGGATATAGGAGTTCCATTATGGAAGCGTCCCTTTTTTATGAATTCCTTACGACTCGGCATGATAGCCCTTCTTTGCGCCATGCCGTGGTATTTAAAAAATATCCTTTATACCGGCAATCCCCTTTACCCGATGTTATACAGAATTTTCGGAGGGCGGGACTGGAGCACCGCTAATGCGGCATTCTATGCGGCAAAGGCATCAGGCAAAGGACTGGGCAAAAGTCTGGTACATTTCCTCGTCGCACCTATTGAGTCTACTCTCCAATGGAGACTTTTTGAGGAGTTCAATCCCGGTCCATTCCTTTTATACTCTTTCCCGTTTCTTCTTCTTTCATCTGAACTCCTCTTCAAAAAGTGGTGGCGGAATATATTTCTTGTACTTTTGTCACTTGCCAATATTTACTTCATTCTCTGGTTCCTGGGATATCCGAGCAAGCGGTTTCCCAGTATTTTTTTTCCGCTCGCCGTCATTATTTATCTTGTATTGCTTTTAGCACTCAGGGAAGCGCACATCATCAAAAAGAAGCGACGGAAAATATTTATCGCACTTTTGTCATTTGCCGGCTTTTACTACATTCTCTGGTTTTTCGGATATCAGAGCAACCGGTTTCTCATACCTTTCTACGGACTCTCCGCCCTTATTTTTGCCGGATTTATCATAGAACTCAGGAAATTAACAATCGCCGGAGGATATGTCCTTTCTGCAGGGCTCCTCTTATGTGCGCTTTATTCTTCCGCCTGGAGCGCACGCTGGATTCTGACGGAGACTCAACCACACCCACTACCGGTCTTTCTTGGAATGCAATCCCGCGAGGAATACCTCTCCGAGGCGCTTGATTATTACCCGGCAATCCGAGCGGTCAATACAGATATGCCGCCTGATGAAGCCGTCCTCTGCATCGGCGAGCACCGCGCCTGTTATTTCAAACCACGACTCATCATCAGCGACTGGTTTGATACACCCGCCATCCTTGACCTTATCCGCAAAACAAAAGATAATAACGAGATTTTTTCCCTTCTGAGCAAAAAACATTGCACTCACATCTTCTTCAACAAAGGGGAACTTGACAAATATCATGACCTATTTTTCAAGCCACGCTTCTCCCCATCGGAATATCAACGTTTCTCAGATTTCATGAAATCACCAAGACTTCACTTGCGTTATCAGATAGGAACGGTTTTCATATACAGGATTGATTTTGAGAAGGAGGGATGATTTATGAAGTCAAAGGTTATGCAGATATGTCTGATGGCACTTGTTACATCTGTGATTATTCTGGCGGCGCAGGTCATACTTTCTGACCGGCTACCTGCCCTGGAAACCCGCGCCCACGCCCAGCAGATTTTCACTGGAAATCTTTACACCCTCAATCAGGACACATTTGTCATCACCAGTAGTTCCACAGGCTCCGACATCTATGTGTTCTATTTTGACGCAAATCCGGAAGTTGAAAAAAGCACAATCAAGTTCATCACAAGGGCACAGGCGAGATGACAACACAGAAAGAACTTAAACTCCTCACCGTCACGGAGCTGACGAATTTCATCAAGGACACGCTGGAGTCCATGGTGGGACGCGTGCGTGTGCTGGGGGAGATTTCGGGTCTGCGCACTTCAAGTTTGGGTCATGCCTATTTCACCCTGAAAGATGAAGGGGCAACGCTTAATTGTGTCATGTTCCGCCATGTTGCGGCGAAAATCGCCATCCTTTTGAGAGATGGACTCAAGGTGGAGGCAACAGGCGAGGTCACGGTCTATTCCTCGCGCGGACAGTATCAATTGGTTATCGAAAACATTATCGAGGCGGGCATCGGGGAACTTTTCCAGCGATTTGAGGCACTGAAGAAAAAACTGGCGGCAGAGGGATTATTTGATACCGCACGCAAAAAGCCAATCCCCTTTCTCCCTTTGCGTATCGGGGTTATCACAAGCCCAACAGGCGCCGCCGTCAGGGACATCATCAATATCATGACACGGCGATTCCCGCATCTCCACATCATCTTATACCCCACGCTCGTTCAGGGGAAGGAGGCAACCTCAGAGATTGCGAGAGCCATCCGCCGCATGAACGAACTTGACCTCGTGGACGTCCTGATTGTCGGGCGCGGTGGTGGCTCCTTAGAAGACCTCTGGGCATTCAACGAGGAGGAGGTGGCGCGGGCGATTTTTGCATCTCAACTCCCAATCATAAGCGCTGTGGGACATGAGACAGATTTCACCATCGCCGATTTTGTCGCCGACCTGCGCGCCCCGACACCCTCAGCCGCCGCGGAACTTGTGACGCAGAATCACCAGCGGCTAATGGAAACCCTTTCCGATATTGATGAACGCCTCGAACTTTCAATAGAGCATTATATTGAAGTCAGGCGACTGCATCTCAAGCAACTCACCACCAGCCACATCCTCCACTCCCCTGTCAATCGCCTGCAACAGTATCAACAGCACCTCGATGAAGTATTGGAGCGGCTCCGTCTGCGTTCAAGAACACTCATAGAGCAAGCAAAGCGTCATCTTGACCTCATCATGGCACGCCTGGAGGCGCTTAGTCCGCAGGCTGTCCTTGCCCGCGGTTACAGCATCGTCACAAAACCCGAAACTGGTGAGGCTGTGAAAAACGCACAACAGGTGAACGAATCTGAACAACTCGCCGTGAGATTACATAAAGGAAGTCTGGGCGTTATTGTTGAAAAAAGAGAGCTGAATAACAAATTATAAACCACTAATCGCCAAGAGGGATTTTTATGAATTCAAATCTGTGCACTTTTCGTGAGATTGCACTTGAGGATAAGGAAATTATTGACGGTTTTATTGCCCGTTATGATAAACAGCTTTCTATTTATAATTTTGCCAACCTTTTCATGTGGGGACACCTGCACAAATACTGGTGGATGATTTATATGGACAGACTCGTCCTTTACTCTGACATAGATGACTGCACAATCATGCCCCTGGGCGAGGCGCTCACCACTGATGATTTGCTCCGGCTCTCAGACATCTTGCAAAAGCAGAGGCGCAAGGGAAATTTCTGTTTTGTTCCCATCCAATTCGCTCAAGAGCACAAGCCAGAACTGGAGCGATACTTCACCCTGAAAATGGACGAAGACAATGCGGATTATATTTATTCTACGCAAAAGCTCTTTGAGTTGAAGGGGAAAAAACTCCACAAAAAGAAAAATCACCTTTCACAGTTCCAGCGCGAAAACCCCGATTGTCTCCGTCAGAAACTCGAACCCCGATTCTTCGGCGAGTGCATCGACCTCTCCGAAAAATGGTGCAAGGATAAATCGTGCGATATTGTCGCATACGCTTATGAGACAGACGCACTGCGCCGTGGATTTGAATATTTCGAACCACTTGGTCTTGACGGACTTGTCCTGCTCATCCGTGAGCACGTTATCGCCTATGCAGTCTTCAACCGCCTGAACAAAAACACCGCCCTTGTTCATTTTGAAAAATATAACAGGGACATCAAGGGCTCAGGACAGGCAATAAACTGGGAAACCGCTCAATACCTTATGGGAGAATATGAATTCCTGAACCGGGAGCAAGACCTTGGACTGAAGGGACTTCGCCAGGCAAAACAATCCTATGAACCGGACGTGTGGGCGCTCACCTATCGTCTCATCCGCAAAGGGACATGATGCGCAAACGTGAGCAATCCACTGTGGAAATAATTCACTTGCCACCACACATTCCTTATGAAAGAAACAATCCCATTAAATGAACGGCAAAACACGAAAATATTCCATTTCACTGATGTCTGAGGACAGACCCGGAATCGTCGCCGCCGTATCCGGTAGTATCCTGGACATGCAGGGAAATATTATTGCCATCAGTCAAACAGTCGTGAACGGGTATTTCACCATCATCCTTGTTACCGAGTTTCCCGAAAGTGTATCTCCAGAATCGCTCCAGCAAAAACTCATCGACTCAGGCAGAGCGGGTGAATACAGCGTCATGGTGCGCAACTATGCAGAACCGCATGTGGCGCCGAGTCTCCAATCCGGTTCATCACAGTATGTCCTGACGGCAACTGGTCCCGACACGAGTGGCATCATCCACCTCATCAGTGCAAACCTTGCACGGCGCGGAGTGAATATCTTAGACATTTCCGGCTATCGTGAACACGACCAGTTAATCCTTGTTGCGCAGTTAGATGTTCCGCAGGATGTTGACATCCTGTGCCTGCAGGATGAGCTTGCCGCACTCGGCATGAAGAAAAATATCTCCATCCATCTTCAGCACATCAATATTTTCAAGGAAACTAATAGAATTTAAGAATCGGTGAATGAGAGAAATGGAGAGTGGGGGAAAGAATTCATAGTTATAAGGAATTACATGTCTATCAGAATGTTATGGATGCCGCCATGGATATCTTTAAGTTAACGAAAAGATTTCCGCTTGACGAAAGATTTTCAATGGATGACCAAATACGCCGTTCATCTCGGTCGGTTTGCGTTAATCTTGGAGAAGCATGGCGCAAGAGGAGGTATAAAGCCGCATTTATTGCAAAATTAAGCGATGCCGAAGGCGAGGCATGTGAAACCCAAATCTGGCTCGAATTTGCACAAAAATGCAATTATCTAAATAATGACGATATGGATAAATTGTATAACTTATATAATCATATTATCAGTCAGATCGTGGTAATGATTAAAGAGACGGATAAATGGCTCATTAAATAATTTATCCCCGATTCCCCGTTTCTCCCCCTCTCCGATTCAATACTAAAAAGGAGTAAGAGATGGGCGTTTTCACAACAGAAGAAATAATGCGGACGGTAGAGATGATTCACAAGGAAAACCTTGATGTCCGCACCGTCACGCTCGGAATTAGTCTCCTCGATTGCGTGCATCATGACCCTCATCACATGCAGGAACGCATTTACAGGAAGATTGTGGAGAAGGCGCGGCGTCTCGTTCCCGTCTGTGAGGACGTTTCGCATCGCTATGGCATCCCGATTGTGAATAAGAGAATCTCCCTTTCACCCGTGAGTCAGCTCCTTGAGGCGCATGACGAGGTGACAGCGGTCGCCCTCGCAAAAACAATTGAGCGTGCCGCACGCGAGGTAAATGTGGACTTTGTCGGCGGCTTTTCTGCCCTTGTGGAAAAGGGTTGGACGCATGGCGCAAAAATTCTGATTGATGCCATCCCCATGGTCCTATCCTCCACTGAGCGCGTGTGTTCATCAGTGAACGTTGCATCCACGGCGGCGGGCATTAATGTGGATGCGGTGAAGAAAATGGCAGAGGCGATTATCGAGACGTCGCGTCTTTCATCCGACAGGGACGGTCTTGGGGCGGCGAAGCTGGTCGTATTTGCAAACATCCCCGCTGACAATCCCTTCATGGCGGGGGCATATCTGGGCGCGGGCGAACCGGAATGTGTCGTGAACATCGGCGTATCGGGACCCGGCGTGGTCAAGCGTGCACTCGAGGTTCAAATCAAATCTCGAAAGATGACTTTCATCGAGATTACCGAAGAAATCAAGAAGACTGCCTTCCGCGTTACTCGCGTGGGCGAATTGATAGGACGCGAGGTCGCTGAAAAGTTAGGCGTGCAATTCGGGATTGTTGACCTCTCT
>Ga0172364_10002884_pt1 | contig 13724 bp, 14 predicted proteins | sample LakKivSesite10cm_FD_114545 | JGI IMG/M metagenome (GOLD analysis project Ga0172364, IMG submission 114545) | Sediment microbial communities from Lake Kivu, Rwanda - Sediment site 10cm | ecosystem: Environmental > Aquatic > Freshwater > Lake > Sediment | place: Rwanda: Western Province, Lake... | reverse complement strand
TAGGTCGCTTGAGGTGGCGGGTAACCGCCATCCTAGATAGATGGCCACCGCCCCGATTTCTGTCGGGGCACAGAACTCGGCTTACAGGTTCTTTTGTCCCCCTAATGATGATTTAACCCATGAGCGAAGAGCAGCTTTCCATAGAATCGATCCGCGATGCACTTGAGACGAAGTACGTCGGACGGCCGACTCTTTACTATCCTTCTGTTACTTCAACGATGGATGTTGCCAGGAAGGCCGTCGCGGGTGGTGCCTCCGAAGGCACCGTCATCCTGGCCGATGAGCAGACAGCCGGGCGCGGGCGTCTCGGGCGTGAGTGGGTCTCGCCTCCGGACAGCAGTCTGATGCTGTCGATAATTCTCTACCCCAAGCTGGAACAGCTCCCCCGCCTCACGCTGGTGGCCTGCCTGGCCATAGCCCGCAGCATTGAAGAGGTTGCCCTTCTCGAAACATCCATTAAGTGGCCCAACGATATTCAGATTGGCGGTAGGAAGGTGAGCGGCGTTCTGCTGGAGAGCAAAGTAAATGGAGAGAAGGTCAGTTATGCCATAGTCGGTCTCGCTATCAATGTTAACCTGGATACCAGGGCTATCCCTGAGATAGCGTATATCGCTACCAGCCTCAAGAACGAAATGGGTGTCCCTGTCTCGCGCCTGGAGATGTTAGCGGCGCTGCTAAGCGAGTTCGAAAAAGTGTACAAGGATATGCGCGATGGAGAGCCGGTAGAGCTGGAATGGAAGCGAAGGCTGAACACGCTGGGCAAGAATGTGACGGTGCGTTGCGGCGATGTGGTTCACAAAGGCATTGCCGAGGATGTTGACAAGGACGGAAACTTGCTGCTGCGCCTGCCCAACAAGAGGCTGGAGGTCATCTCCGCCGGCGATGTCACACTGAAGGTGTAGTAGTAGCTTCTTCCAGCTTCGGTTCTCTCCATATGTGTAAGTACCAATAAACCGGATTAGCGATCATATTTCCCAGTAGAAGCAGAATAACCCAGACAATCCGCAGTTCGTTTGGTGGCTTGATGGTCCTCAGTACATGGATAATATTGAATATGATCATTGCCCAAATCAGGAGTATCGTTAGTACATGCAGTACAATCAAAATAATGAAAGGGACATTACTTGATGTAAGCTCAGATATCACAAAGGCGTAAATAACAAAGAAGACAATATATACTAAAGGCCAGATGCTTAGTATCCCTAGAATTATCTTCTGCGATTTCGATAGCTTCAAGTTTCACTCTTCTTTTCAGAGAATGGTAGTGGCGTATCGCAATACGCCACTACACAACATTTCGAAATGACGATAGTTACTTTTTCTCTTTCGGCATGAACGCGTGCAGCATCTCCAGTGGCAGCGGGAAGATCAGCGTGCTGGTGCGCTCGGTGGCTATTTGCGTCAACGTCTGTAAGTAGCGCAACTGAAGTGCCGCGGGCTCTTTAGCTATGATGTTGGCGGCCTCGGTGAGCTTCTGGGCGGCCTGGAACTCGCCGTCAGCGTGCACGATCTTGGCGCGCCGGTCGCGTTCGGCTTCGGCCTGGGCGGCCATGGCGCGCTGCATTGTTTGCGGCAGCTCAACGTCCTTGATCTCCACCACGCTGACCTTGATGCCCCAGGGCTCGGTCTGTACGTCGATGATCTGCTGCAGCGTCTGGTTCAGCTTCTCGCGGTGCGAAAGCAACTCGTCCAGGTCGGACTGGCCCAGCACGCTACGCAGTGTCGTTTGAGCTATCTGGAAGGTTGCCTGCATGTAGTTGTAGACCTGGATGACGGCGGCCTCGGGGTTGGTGACCTTGAAATAGACCACGGCGTTCACCTTGACGGTGACGTTATCGCGCGTGATGGCCTCCTGCGCCGGCACGTCCATGGTCACGACGCGGGTATCAACCTTGCGCATCTTGTCGATGAACGGGATGATGAAGCGCAGCCCGGGCTGCCTTGTGTTCTGATACTTGCCGAGACGGAAGGTCACGCCAGCTTCGTATTGGTAGACGATTCGAATCGAAAGTGAGAGCAGGATTATCAGAAGGATTACTATTACGGCTATTGCATAATACAGACCTGTCATCTTGCGCCTCCTGTGTCGCTTTATAAACCTGTAACAATCGATCTCTGTGGAATTTAGAAGTATTTTGTATATTTGGGTTTAAACCGAATTGCGGCAGTGTCATTATAGCTACGTGGCATCTTTTTTTCAAGGAAAGGAGAGGTTGAGTAGGGGCAATTCATGAATTGCCCCTACGGGAATTGGCAGACAGGACGAGATTCTTCGTCGTTCATAGGCAGGACTCAGAATGACAGATGAGCTTGACATGGTTCCAGCGTGGGCATTAGAGTAGTGAAGCGTAAGTCGCACGATTCTGGTGGAGTATTTAAGCCGGAGAAAGTCTAATGAAGTTGTCACGGATTATGATGGTATTAATAGTGAGCGCCCTGCTGGCAGCGGGGCTGGCATGCGGTAGCGGTTCTGTTACCTATCAGCTGACCACTGTCGTCGAGGGGCAGGGTAGCGTTTCTCCGAGCTCCGGAGCCTTCGCCTCCGGGAGCGCGGTGACGCTGACCGCCAGCGCCGCATCGGGGTGGAAGTTCAGCCATTGGGGAGGGGGCGGAAATGGCAGCATGAGCGCGCTCAGTATAACTATGGATTCCGATAAAACAGTATTCGCATACTTTACAGCTAATAATGCATCGGCCCCGACAATAACGCCTGCAACGGGATACGGGGAGCTGGTAATTCAGTCCAGCCCCAGCGGCGCGGATGTTTACATCGACGGATTGGACTCCGGTAGCAATACGCCGTATGCCTCGTCTCAGATTTCTGTTGGAAATCACTCGGTCAGGCTGGCGTATGCGCACTACAAATGGCGTACTGAAGAGGTCACCATAAATGGCGGAGAGACTGCTAATCTTAACTGGGTGCTTGAGTGGGCCCCGTCAGTGGATGTAGTTATTCAACCCGATGGGAATGCCGGCAAGGATTCCTATGTGTCTGCCTGGCGGCAGTTTGATAATTACGGTGATAATTCCAGCCTGAATATCGGAGGCAATACTGCGGGCACAATATATAGAACGTTTATTCAATTCAATATCAGCTCCATCCCGCCAACGGCTGTTGTAACTGATGCCAAGCTCGGATTGCACTATGACTGGGCCTATGAAACGACGACTGAGGGACGAATAGCTTTATATGATGTGAAACAGGCCTGGGATGAAGGTGAGATAGAGTGGAACGGTCAGCCATCAACAAGTCCTATTTCATGGTTCATTACCGCAATTCCGGGTTACGCAACAGAGGATTTCCTTTATCTAGATTTAGGCATCAGTAATGTGCAGAGATGGATTAACGGTTCGTTAGAGAATTATGGCGTTATGATTCGAGACTACGAGGAAGGTCATCCGGAGGGTCTAAGGTCATTTGCTTCATCGGAGAACGTTAATGCCGATAGCCGTCCCAAGCTGGTTATTCAGTACTATGACCCTGTTGGATGGGTTCCGTTGTCTTTTGCAGAGGCACATCCTGAGGAAGCGGCCTATATAGCTGTTCATGATGAGATACAGAATGCCGTGACGACCTATATCGCAGATAATAATGGGACGCTTCCAATACTTTTAAGCGCCCATCGCACAGTGGACGAGTGTTCAGATTGTCATATCATTGATATGGGCGCTCTGCTTGCCCCGAACGGCGGGTTGCTCGTGGATATCCCAGAAGGCTGTTATGGAAGCAACGCGGGAGGAACCAATGACAATTGTGACGGCGGCTTCGGCGTCACGGGATGCTTGCCGAGTAATCACTATATTTGGCTTGTAGATTCGGAAGGATATGTTTATTCCAAGTGCGAGGGTGAAGGTTGTGCCTCTCATAGCCAAAGCGGATATCAGCAGGTATGGCCGTAATTTTCCCTCACAGTTTCCTTTTGAAATCCCACATTTCGGAGCCCGCGTTGGTGGGCGACGAAACGTGCCTAGCAGCGATTCTAAAGTTATTGGAGTAGTATTTTACCATGTATCTAGATATAATTATCCATGTACCAATGAAGAAATAGGCTTGATAGCTCATATTGACCTATAGGGGTTTGTGATGAATACCGATAACTTTTTTACCAAGATTGATGCACAGTTAAAGAAAGAATCTGAAACTAATGCTGCCACCGCCACAACTGCAGCTAAGAATCGTCAATTCCTTGAGAAGGTTATCACACGACTAAATCCAACGGTTAACACATACATATCAAAGCTTAAAAAGCGCGGTATCAATGTTGAAATTGACCAATACCCCACAGAGATACGTATCAAACTGCGATACAAGAGTGGCGATTTCCAGGGTCTGAGCATTGGAGAAGATGTTAAATCGAACCGAATAGAATTACGTACACTCTTCAGAGAAGATAGGAAATCCTATATTTCGAGTGATACAACTTATGATCAAAGCAACTGGGAAGATAGCATTTTCATAGATGGGTTACAAAAACTAATTGAAGATTTCGTGTCAGATGCAGATAAGCATGGCGGTATTTAAAATTTATAAAATTGTACAAATCAGATGTTGTAACCTGCTGTCAAACGATTCTTCTAGATTATTAGCACCCCGAAGACAAGCGTGATTATCTCTTTGATATTTCATATAGACGGACGAGTTGAATAGGCAACTCGCTAGTATGAAGCCTCGCTCGATAGACTCAGGAAGACTCTAAAAGATATTAATCAACGCCGCAAGAGATTGTGATTCGACTCCTAGTATTATCTCATCGTCTTGTTGACATGCATTAATCCCTCGTTTAGGATTGATTAATCACTGTTGGAGGTAAGATAGTCTCTCCGATATGCTGGAGGATATGATGAGACTAACAAGAATGGGAATAATAGCACTGCTCCTGGTTACTCTTGTCTCTACTGGCGCTTGTAGTTCCACTGCTGAACGGGAACCGACTCCTACATCTACACTTATACCGACATCGTCACCTACCTCTACGCCGATCCCAACGTCTACATCAACTCCTTCCTATACATATTCCTATCATTGGATTACAGGTACATGGGGCACTTGTTCAGCGACCTGTGGTGGTGGAATGCAACTACGTCAAGTTTTCTGTATTCGTACCGATATTAACGATGTAAGTATTACAGTGCCAGATATGTTATGTCCGGAGTCCAAACCGCTCTATACTCAAGCCTGCAACACGCAAGCTTGCCCGACACCGACATCTACACCAGAACCAACAACACAAGTGCCAACGCATGAATAATGCGGTTAATACAGAGCGCTTCTTGGTAAAGAGAGGCATAATGAGACTAGCAAGAATAACTGCAATAGCGCTACTGGTTGCGACTCTAGTCTCTACTGTTGCCTGTAGTTCTAATTCTGGTCAAACAGGAAGTCCACATTTTGTATTCTATATAGCAATAGCATTTTTAGGATTGATATTAGCCATCGTTATTGCTTTGATTATCAATATGCGAAGATAGGCATCAGCGAAATGAAAAGAAGAGCATATCCCTGCGAACTTTCGCATATTATAATCCTCTCGGCATTTACACTGCATATTCACTAAGACCACGAATGTCTATTAGGCTCCGTGCTTGACAGTCACTATATCTAGCATTAAAGTAGGTAACACCTTATATATCCCCATTTGACCTACATAGGTTACTTTTTAGGAGAGTTCAATGATACGAACAGGAATATCTTTAATCGTACTACTTAGTGTAATTACGGTTTCTTCAGTCGCTTGTGTGTTTGGCAATTCTCTAACTCTTACCGGCTCTGCTATGGAACCAACTTTACATGATGGACAGAAATTTACATATCAACATGTAGATTTAGATGATTTAGACCGTTATGACATTATTGTTTACTACAAGCCGCAAGATCAGAACATAAAGCTGGTACATAGAATAATCGGACTCCCTGGTGAAAAGATTGAATGTAAAGATGGGATAGTATATATCAATGATGAACCGATAGATGAACCCTATGTGCAGGGAACTACTTCTACATTCGCAGCGATAATACTTACTGATTATCAGTATTTCGTTCTGGGAGATAATCGTGAATACAGTGCGGACTCTCGAAGTCGTGGGCCGGTAGATGGGGATGACATTATAGGATTAGTAAAGGAATGAGATTCTCGCATTCCATATTGAGTGACTAATGGAACTCCAAGCTAATAAGGATAGATAATGGCGAGCGAACAAGAGAAACCAACGAGGCCGAGAGGACGCCGGAAGAAAATAACCGGCATAATTTTGTTCTGGGTGGGCTTCGCAGGTATTATCAACTCTTTGATTATGATTTTTGTGGTAGGATATGGGCATTATTCTGAGGAATATGTTTATGTTGGAATCCCAATAGGAATAGTTTCATTATTAATGACAGACGTTGGGGTATTCCTGTTTATCGAGGGGAGGAGTGAAGAAAAGAGCCGGAAGAATCGAAAAGTCCTTCTAGGCGTCATTTTGTTAGTGATAGGAATAGAAGTACTGGGCTCCTGTCTCTATTTAGCCTTATTTGGATGCTATGATGTCGAATGCATAGGATTTGCCATTTTTATGCTTATTGTAGCAGGAATCGGTGGAGTCTTGGCTTTAATAGGTTTAATTTTGGTCCTTATAGGGAAGAGCCAAGAAATATCACAAAGGAATCAAAACACCTTTCCAGCTTGAGGATGGATTATGACGGACGAGCAAGAGAAACCAGCGGATACCAATAGCCATAAGAAAAAGCTTGCTAACAGCTATCTATACTGGATAGGGGTAGCCGGGATTGTTGTTTCCATTGCAATATACATAGTAGGAGCCCTATTAGGAACTGGAACAGAATCCTGGCCCTGTATCGTGATTGCAGTTTTTGGGTTACTAGTCTCCATGCCGATGATGGCAATAGGTTGGGGCCTCAAGATGACAAGAATACCAGCTATATCCTTAGCCACCCTGGTGTGTGGTATATGTGGCGTCATAACACTTTATTCTCTAGTATTGTTCAGTATGGGATTTAGCCTGTTAGCTGTAATATTCGGCGTGGCGGCGCTGGTAATGATAAAACGTAATCCCTCATCAGGTGGTCTGAAAACGGCTATTGCCGGCCTGATACTGGGGGTCGTTGTGCTCGTCATTATAATTATCGTTGCTCTTAATCCGGTATACTGAGGCAGAGATATTCTGCTTGATATATTCTTCCCTATTCATCGGCTATTATTTGACTGCATAGTGATTGAAGCTGGCCTTTTATTATTGTAGAATAGCTTCATCTTTGTTTAAGGCGGTAGAGATGAAGGTGCAGCGGTGTAAAGGAATGCGCGATATTCTGCCGGAGGACATGGCGAAATTCCGGCATATCGAAGATGTGTTCCGTAATTCTACTTCGCGCTGGGGCTATGAAGAGGTCAGGACCCCTACGCTGGAGTATCTGCACCTGTTCACCGCTACCGGAACATTGACACCGGGGATGCTGGGGCGCGTATATACCTTTCTGGACTGGGATGGATGGAGCGGGGAGCGCGTTGTACTGCGGCCTGAAGGCACCATTCCCATAGCCAGGTTGTTCGCAGAAAAGTCACGCGCCGTCAAAGAGGGTAGCGTAGCGCGCCTCTCCTACGTTGGAAATGTGTTCTCGTTCGAGGGGACCGGGAAGGAGAATAGGGAGCAATGGCAGTGCGGTGTGGAGCTCATCGGGGGAGGAGGTGCCCTTGCCGATGTCGAGCTCGTCAAGCTGGCATCTGAGATCATTGAGGCCCTTGGCATCGGAGCGCTAGAAGTCGGCCTGTCTCACGCCGGTCTAATCAAGGCACTCATAGCAAAGCTCGGGCTCGGGGATGAAGAACAGACCAAGATATTCGACCAGGTGCTGGAGGGGAACATAAAGGCATTGGGTGGGGTCAAGACCAGGGATAAAGAGCTCAAGAAGGCACTTAATATTCTACTAGACATAAAGGGCGACTCGGCTGGATATCTTGAGAACATAAGCGCCGTAGCCGGAAAATCGCTGGCCGGGCTGGAGCCCAGCTTGAACGACTTCACGCAGGTTGCAAAGATGCTTAGCTCCGCTGGCTGCAAATATCATATAGACATAACGTCAGGCAGGGGTTTTGAATACTATACCGGGGCCATGTTCCAGTTCTACGTTGCCGGGAAGAAGATCGGCGGGGGCGGCCGGTACGATGACCTGATATCGCTGGTGGGGGGGCCGCATATGCCGGCCTCCGGTTTCGCCCTGTATGTAGACCGGCTGATAGATATGCTGAAGTTCGAGGAAGAAACGGGAGACAGGTTGCTCCTCAATATCGGTAAGGCCAGGGACGAGGAGGTATCCGCCTGTCTGAAGCTGGCGCAATCGCTACGGAAATCAGGCTGTATCGTAGCCTTCGAGCTGAAAGGGAAGAGCGCTGATGACTTCAGGTGGATAATCACCCCGTCCGGCAAAGGCCTCTTCAAGCTTGTCGATAGAAGTACATTGAAGCAGATTGAAGTATCGTCTGAGTCCGAGATAAAGAAGGCGATAGAGGGCACGCGGTGAAGCTGGCGTTGCCCAAGGGGAAGCTTCAGAGGGAAACCGCCTTACTTCTTGACAGGGCTGGTTTCGGCCTCGATGACTACAATGAGCGTTCACGCTCTTATCGACTGAAATCATCGCGTTTCCCCGATATGTTCATAAAGGTTTTCCGCGAGCGCGACATACCTATCCAGATAGCTATCGGAAACTACGATATAGGTATCTGCGGCCTGGACTGGATGGGCGAGCTCATGGCGAAATACCCTGCGAGCGACTTGATGAAGCTCAGGGACCTGGGCTACGGCGGGTTCGACTTGTGCGCCGTTGCCGGCAGGAGGAGCGGAGTAGCATCAGCCCGGGACTTGAACAGCTGTTTTGAAAAGGTGCGCATCGTCAGCGAGTACCAAAACATAGCGGAAGCCTTCGCGCTGAAGTACAGGCTCAGGCGCTTCAGCATACTGCCGATACTGGGCGCCGGCGAAGTCTATCCACCCGAGAGCGCCGATGTGGCTATCATCCCCAAGATGGCGGCCAGGAAGCTGGCCTCTTTCGACCTTGCGCCGATAGCGGAGATAATCACCTGCGGCGCCTGTCTCATAGCTAACAAGAAGAGCATGAGCCGCGTCAGCCTGAGCGAAATACTGATGAGCCTTAAGCCATATATAACTGAAGCCCAGGTCGTTGAGGAGTTGAAGATCGAGGAGAGGGGTGGGGGTAAGGGCACTGTCTCATGCGCTGAGATGGCCGACGGTGACGTTCGATTGGCCCTTCCCGATGGACACCTCATGAAGACCACCGCTGAGCTGTTGGGCCGAACCGGCATGGGCATCGAAGGCTACAGCGAAGATTCGCCGACGCACAGACCGACTATAGATATGCCAGGCGTGTCCATTAAGATGATTCGGCCGCAGGACATGCCGCTTCAGGTAGCCAATAATAACTTTGACCTGGCGATCACCGGCGAGGACTGGCTGAGCGATCACCTTTACCGCTTTCCTTCAAGCCCGGTGAGCAAGGTGCTCAAGCTGGGCTTCGCCAAAGTAAAGATAGTGGCGGTGGTCGGGGGAGACTTTCCGGCCAAAAACATCGGCGAACTGCGCGAGATGGTGCGTCGTGGTGAACTTGGCTCGGTGCGTGTGGCCTCGGAATACGTGAACGTCGCCGATAAGTACGCGCGCGACAATCGCCTGACAGGATGCAGGATTATTCCTACCTGGGGCGCCAGCGAGGCCTTCCTACCGGAGGATGCCGACCTTCTTATTGAAAACACCGAGACTGGTGAAACGCTGCGCAAGCACAACCTTCGCATAATCGATACATTATGTGACTCTACATCGTGCATTATCGGTAATAATAATGCGCTTGCCGACTCGCGAAAGAGAGATCGCATCGGCCGTCTGGTCAAAGCTATCGAGAACGCTATAAAATAGCAATCGGAGGGGTCTATTTCGAAAGATCCCCTCTGCAATAATCAAAGGTCTTGGGGATGCCGTTAATCTATTATCATCTTAGCATTGCCAGCGAGGCAGCGGAAAAGCTGGGGAGCCCGATACTGCTCGATAATATTGAGTACTATCTCGGTGGGGCCATCTCGCCCGACGCACATTCCCTGAGCAACGTATCGAGGCAGCAGACCCATTTTTTTGATTTGGCAGACTATGATGAGCAGAGCGGGCCGAACCTGATGTTTCAACAGCACCCCTGTTATAGCGACGGCAGTGAGCTCGCTGAGGGGACGCGGGCTTTTATTGTCGGCTACGTCTGCCATCTTATAGTCGATGACACATGGGTAACGGATATCTATCGGCCGTTCTTCGGCAGGAAGTCGCCGTTGCACGGGGATACGGCGGCCAATATGCTCGACCGTTTGCTGCAGTACGAGGCGGATCGCCGCGAGCGGCTGGACAAGTCCAGGCTGGCTGCGATAAGGGCCAAGATTCATGCCTGGAACGCCGATATGGATATCGGTATTGTGGATAACACAGCTCTGTGCAACTGGCGCGATTTCGTCTGGGCTACAACGGTGCGCGAGGTGAATTACGCCGACCTAAAGCTGTTCACGCAGAGTTTTCTGGTCTCCAGGGAGAGGGTCAGTGTGGAGCAGGCGGAGGCGTTCCTCAAGGATATGCCCGACAAGATTGCATGGGTGGTAAAATATGTCGGAGAGGAGAGGCTGGCAGCCTTTCGAGTGAAATGCATCAACCGTTCGGTGGAGACGGCGAGGGAGTATTTAAAATGAAGATAGTCAAGGGTTTCGATGCGGCTGTAGCTGCTTTGGAGAGGCCGCCCTTGGCCTCCGCCGAGGCGGCGCACAGAATTGCCGTCGAGAAGATAATAGCCGATGTGCGCCGGCGCGGTGATACTGCTCTAAAAGAACTAGCAAAGAAGTTCGATGGCGTATCATTGAGAAGCCTGACTGTCACGGACAATGAGATCGCTGCGGCCTATCGGATTGTTAATCGTGAGCTGATCGATGCTCTGAACACGGCGGCGGAGCGCATCCGGGCTTTCCATCTTACGCAACTCCGCCACAGCGTCAGGGAGTTCATGGAGGAGGGGGTTGGCCAGATTGTGAATCCAATAGAGAGGGTGGGGGTCTACGCCCCCGGCGGCACGGCCAGCTACCCCTCCACCGTCCTGATGACCGTTATCCCGGCGCGCGTTGCCGGGGTGAAGCATATCATAGTCGTAACACCTCCAGGCGAGGGCGGCAAGGTGCCGCCGGCGACGCTGGTCGCAGCTGATATAGCAGGAGCTGACGAGGTATTCAAAGTCGGCGGCGCGGGCGCCGTCGCGGCGCTGGCATACGGCACCAGGTCGATACGGAAGGTGGACAAGATATGCGGGCCGGGCAATATCTTCGTTACCATCGCCAAGAGGCTGGTCTACGGAGAGGTGGATATCGACGGCCTGGCCGGGCCCACGGAGACTATTGTCATCGCCGATGATGCGGCTTCGCCGAAGCACTGCGCGCTTGATTTGCTGGCGCAGGCGGAGCATGATATCTTATCATGCGCTATTCTGATAACGACGTCATCCAGGCTGGCATCGGCGGTCGAGAAGGAGATCGAGAGCCAGCTGAAGAAGCTGGAGCGGGCGGATATCGCGCGACGTTCGCTCAAGGAGAGGGGCTGTATAGTTATCGTAGATGATATGGAGCAGGCCATTGAGCTGGCCAACATGTATGCGCCGGAGCACCTTTCACTGCTGACGCGGGATGCCTCGCTGTACGCCGAGGACGTGCGCAACGCTGGCGGTATCTTTATCGGGGACAGCTCACCTGAGGTGCTGGGCGACTACGTCGCCGGCCCGAGCCATGTCATGCCTACCGGAGGCAGTGCCAGATTCAACTCGCCTCTCAATGTTAACGATTTCTTGAAGACGACCAGCGTTGTGGCACTGGGCGACGATGACCTTGATACGCTGGGCCCCGCGGCTTCGCGTATCGCCCGTTCCGAGGGGCTCACGGCGCACGCGCGGGCGGCGGAGATAAGGTATAAGAAGAGCAAGGAAAGATGAAACCCATTGACATAACTAAACTAATAAGGAAAAGCGTATTGAAGATGAGGCCGTACACGCCCATCGTGCCGCCCGAGGTGCTGGCCGAGAGGGCAGGTCTCACCATGGACGATGTCATCAAGCTCGACGGCAACGAGAACCCGTATGGCTGCTCGCCTCGAGTTGGAAAAGCGCTGGCTAATTATCCCTATTTCAGCATCTATCCCGATCCGGACCAGCGCGAGGTGCGCTCGGCGCTATCGCGGTATACGGGGATCGATGCGTCGTGCATACTGGCGGGAGCGGGGAGTGATGAGCTTATCGACTTGATACTACGATTGTTCCTTGAGCCGGGCGACGGCGTGGTGAACTGCCCGCCGACCTTCGGGATGTACCCGTTCTGCACCGATGTCTGCGGCGGGCGCACCGTAGAGTTGGCGCGCGGTAAGAAATTCGCCATCGACATCCCCGCTGTGGCTAAAGCGCTCGACAGTAAGGCCAAGGTCGTTTTCATCGCTTCGCCTAATAATCCAACAGGCAACCTCACACCCGAGGCCGACATCCTCGAATTAGTAAAGACTGGCAGGATCATCGTCGTCGACGAGGCCTATTACGAGTTCAGCGGTGTTACTGTGGCTTATCTGGTCGAGAAGTACAGCAACCTCATCGTGCTGCGCTCGCTGAGCAAGTGGGCCGGGCTTGCCGGGCTGCGGCTGGGCTACGGCGTCTTCGCGCCAGCCATCGTCGAGCAGCTGATAAAGATAAAACAGCCGTACAACATCAACGCCGCGGCGCATGTGGCGCTGCTGGAGTCGATGGCGGATATCAAATATCTCAAGGGCACCGTGAAGAAGATCATCGCGGAGCGCGAGCGGCTGTATGAACAGCTGTCGAAACTGAAGTTCCTGCAACCGTACCCGTCGCGTTCCAATTTCATACTGTGCGCCGTGACCGACGGCAACGCCCGCAAGATGCATGAGGCGCTGCGCAAGAAGGGCATCTTCCTGCGCTATTTCGATACGCCGCTGCTTAAGAACTGCATCCGCATCAGCGTTGGCAAGCCCGAGGACACCGACGCTGTTATCAAGGCGCTGAAGGCGGCGCATAAAGGCAAATGAATGTAGGGGCACGGCGCGCCGTGCCCCTACGTGGATTCCGGCGAAGGCCGGAATGACGGATTGTGTAGGGGCGAGGTCATCTCGCCCGATGTCGGGGGTGACCCCATTATCGAATAGGGGAGGTAAACCATGGCAGGCAAGAGATCAGCGACCGTGACACGCGAAACAGGTGAGACCAAAATAAGCGTTGCGCTCTCCCTGGACGGCACGGGCAAATCCTCTATAAAAACCGGATCCAAGATGTTCGACCATATGCTGGATCACGTGGCCCAGCATGGTTTATTTGACATAACGGTTAAGGCTAAAGGCTGGGATGAGCACCACCTGGCTGAGGATGTCGCCATCGCGCTGGGCCAGGCGCTGAACAAGGCGCTGGGCGATAAGAAGGGCATAGTGCGCATGAGCCATGCCATCGTACCCATGGACGAGGCTCTGGCCACCGTTGTTATCGATATCTCCGGCAGGGGATACGCCGTCCTGGACCTGCAGTTCACCAACAGGAAGATCGGCGACATGGAGTCCGATATGATACGCCACTTCCTCGAGACCTTCGCCGCCGAGGGCAAGATGAACCTGCACGCCCAGGTGCTCTACGGCACCAACGAGCACCACAAGGT
>Ga0172364_10002880_pt1 | contig 13737 bp, 15 predicted proteins | sample LakKivSesite10cm_FD_114545 | JGI IMG/M metagenome (GOLD analysis project Ga0172364, IMG submission 114545) | Sediment microbial communities from Lake Kivu, Rwanda - Sediment site 10cm | ecosystem: Environmental > Aquatic > Freshwater > Lake > Sediment | place: Rwanda: Western Province, Lake... | reverse complement strand
TAATAGAACTACCTGACGCTGCTAGGCAGATATGGTCGGAATTTTTGTTAGGTAAAAAACTAATTATCCCCAATATGGAGAAGCTTACACTAAACGAGCTTAAATTAAGGGTCTTACACAAACACAACCTTAATGATGATTATCCATCAAAGATTATCGGTCCGAGACCTGGCGAGAAGATGAGCGAGAAATTAACATGGGAAAGAGAACATGAACTTAAATGACTATGTAAGAGGGTGGATTATAGGGGACTTTAACCCTAGTGTACTAAAAACAAAGGAACTTGATTTCGGTGTGATGTTTTATGAGGCGGGAGAGGAACACAAACCTCACTATCACAAGACATGTACGGAGTACATCGTGTTTGTCAGCGGAAGACACAGAATAACTGGCACTATCACCAAAGAATACTCTAAGGGTGATATTTGTATTATTGAGCCTTATGAGAAGACTGGATATAAGTGTTTGGAGTCAGGGGCTTTGGCGGTCGTGAAAGTCCCCTCAGGGAAAGGAGATAAATATGAAGATTAACATCTTAATACCGATGGCTGGTATCGGTAGTCGTTTCAAGACTGCTGGGTATGTGGATCACAAACCGCTAATCGAAGTCGCCGGTGTTCCAATGATTCAGAGGGTCATCAGAAACCTGACCCCAAGATATAGGGATTATCAGTTTGTATTCGTTACCCTATCAGCGATGACCGATGAGAGACTCTCAAACATCCTCCGGAACCAAAGAGGCGTCATCATTGAACTACCCTATCTGACTGATGGGGCGGTGCAGTCGGCTCTCAAAGCTGAAAACCTGATAAACACCGATGAGCCACTACTGCTCTCATCTTGCGATCAGTTGGTGGACATCCCGATTGACGACTTCATTGATGCCTGCTGGAAGTACGATGGCGGGATTCTAACCCACCCGCAGAAAGACGGACACTTCAGCTTCAGCTCCATCTACAAAGATGGCTTCGTGACCGAAGTAGCCGAGAGAAAACCGATCTCGACTCACGCTAACATTGGTCAATTCTTCTTCAAGCGAGGCTCAGAATTCGTGTCGGCAGCCAAGCAGATGATGGCTGAAGACTACCGAGTCAACGGAGAGTATTACAACGCTCCAGTATTCAACTGGCTGATCAGAGATGGCAAGAAGATTGTCATCCACGAGATCACGCAAGAACAAACTCACATTCTGGGGACACCAGAGGAGCTAGAGAAGTACCTACGGGGCGAGTAGTTTCCGCCACTAATTTACAATTAACCTAAAAAATATGATCACACAAAAACAATTAGATGAATTAGTTAGGAAATGGGGCGAACCCAACTTAATACCACAATATAGGCGACCCACTTGTGCCAACTGTGGCAAAACTATGTACTTTGGTATGTGGCACTGTTTTATAAAAGAGTATGGATATAAAAGAGAGGTGCACTTATGCAAAAGATGCGGGAAGAAATACAACTTAAAGTAATAATTTTTAGCTACAACAGACCAGCACAACTTGACTTATGTTTAAGGTCAATTAAACGCTTCACTGACTTCAAAGATATTTATGTTACCTATATGTACGAACCCTCGTATAAAGAAGGCTACAGGCGTGTTATAAAGGAAAACCCTGATATTAGATTTGAGTATCGCAGAAAGAACCTCAAAAAATATGTTATGCGAGAGCTTACCGGCAAATATGTGATGTTCTGCCCTGATGATGATGTCTTTATCGGTAAGGTTTCACGCAGAGATAAACAATTTAGACAATTTGAGAACAACAAAGATATTCTGTGTTTCTCATTGCGACTTGGAAGAAACTGCAACTATTGTTTCGACAGAGATATACCAGTTAAGGTCCCTAAAATGCGATATGGGACTTGGAAGTGGCGAGAAAATATCCTTGATTGGGGGTATCCAATGTCATGCTCGTGTACTGTCTTTAGAACCGATGAAATTAGGGAGGTATTGGAGCGAATAGACTTTACTATCCCATCTCACATAGAAGCTCAGATGTGGCTAACTCCGATAGATAAGCCGTTAATGATGTGTTACAAGAGGCAAAAGGTTTTAGAGTGTCCAATCAACACAGTTCAGTTTGAGTTCTTGAATAACAGAACCGGTGATGTCGGGACAAAATACCTGAATAACGAGTTTATGGCAGGCAAGCGAATTGACCTGGACTATATCGCCAAACAAAAGTTTAATAGCCCCCAACAATTAGTAGATATACGAATGAAAGGATAATTATGTACCAAGTAGTTAATAAATTTGAGAAAGAAATAGCCAAATATGCTGGTTCTAAGTATGCCTGTGTTGTAGATTCGGCAACTAACGCACTTCTTCTTTGTTGCGATTATTTTAAAGTTAAAGAAGTTACTATTCCACACAAAACTTATGTATCAGTTCCACAAGTAATTATTCGTGCAGGCGGAAAGGTAAAGTTTGACAAAAGAAATTGGCAAAGAAAGGGATTATATCAGCTAAAACCATATCCAATATGGGATTCGGCAAGGCTATGCACTTCAAATATGCATCAGAGCGGGCAGTTTGAGTGTCTATCACTTCATTGGGGTAAAACCTTTAACCTGGGGCAAGGAGGAGTGATAATTCACGACTCTAAAAAAGCTCAAAACTGGTTAATAAAAGCTAGGTGGGACGGCAGAACGCCTGGAGTTAAGCCAAAAGACGATGTTATATCGTTTATCGGATGGCACTGTCTAATGAGTCCGAAAGATGCCGCTGATGCCCTTGTGAGGTTACATTTTCTGCCAAAACACAATAGACCACTACCTGTAGAGAAAAATTATGCAGATCTATCTGAATTTCCAATATTCAAATGAAAAAATTACTTTTATTACAAATAAAGCACTCACGAACCGAGGTTAATACCAATTGGAAAGTAAACGCTCTTGAATATCTCGAACCGCACATACAATACTTTGCCAAAAGATATCAGTACAAAGATATGAGTTTTGACGACTATTATCAAGAACTGGTTTCTCATATTTGGGACAAAATGGATAAATTTGACCCCGAAGGCAAGGCAAAAATCGAAACTTGGGCTTCTGTTGTTATGAGGAATAAGTGCATATCAATTTGGAGAAAAAGAACTGCGAAAAAGCGTATTGGTGATTTGCGTGTATATGGTTGATGGACAAAACTATTTCTCGCTATCAAACAGAATACAAGAAATGGCTTATGATATTGGACAAGTATCATAGGTTTCGTTTTGATAGGAACTGGCAACAATATACAGCTTGGTCTAACACAAAGGGGACTGAGTCAAAAATCTCTGACCCTATCGCTCCTGAACTTGTAGAGCGTGTGATTCAGAAGTTATTTGAAAGGCAACCCGTTTTCTACTCATACGCTAAGGGTAAGCAGATACCGAAACAAATAACTAATATCATATCGGCAATTCCATCATATTATTGGGATTGTCCCGAAAGAAAACAGTCTACTGGATCAATGAAAGCTAAACTAAAAATGGTTAGCAGAGAATTTTGTGTTACTGGTAATGTTGCGACTGAAACATATTACAACTCTGATTCTGAAACACCTGATTTCAGAAATATACCTATTGAAGATGTTATTTTTGACCCAACCGGTTCGCTTAAATCCTCATCAAGATATTACATCAAGCAATATGTGTCTCCCGATTATGTTAAAAGAATGATGGAAAATGACGATAGCGATTGGGACAAAGCTGTTGTCAACAAAGTATTAAATAAATACAAAGACCGAGATAAAGAAACCAATCAGTCGCTAAGAAACGACCCGACAGCATCAAGAATTAACCGATCTGGCGATGTTGTCTATTCACCTGTTGTAAATGATATTGAGCTTATTACTATATGGGATAAAAAACACTGTACGAGAATACTTGACTGGGAAGGAATAGTCCAAGAGTACGATAACGATATTTTAGACGAAGATCCGCTGGATTTTGCTATGGATATTGAAAAACCGAAAGAGCCATACGCTACCTCACTACTAGATCATATTTCAGGGCTGACAAGAGCCAAAGATATGATAATAAACCAAATTGTCGACTATACCGCTAAAGTGCTAAACCCGCCTCTATTTGCTGATCCAAATTTAGGACCGCTTTCAAAGAGAAGTTTAGTCAACGCCTGGAAGTTGGGCGGAATAGTTTGGGCTACTAGGGGTCAAGCAGAACATCAAACGATGCCAGCACTTTCACCAGTACCATTTGATTTGATGAATTATATTCAACAGCGAGCTGAGAGTGTTTCAGGGGTAGGATCATATTTAGGTGGTGTGCCAAATCAGGTTTCTGACAAAACGAAAGGAACAGCATCAGGTATATCACAAATGCTGGCGATGGCTTCCTCACCAGTGAAAGACCGTCAGATTACATTAGAAGAAGATATTATCGAACCGATTGTCAATAAGTGGCTAAAATACGCTGGTAAGTTAATGGGCGAAGATGAATTTAAGTACATACTAATTACAGGTGAATCACCAAGATGGGTTAAGGTTAGTAAGGGTCTGTTAACAGGAAAAATTAAACTCGATGACCTTGTTCAAGCCGAAATTATGGATATGGAAGAAGCGGCTATAACTGCTGCCGATATGATAGCCCAAAACAAGAATCCGCTAAAAGATTTATTATTTGATGTTGATTGGATAATTAGGGTCGAAGCCGGGTCAATGGCTGAAATAGATAAAAAGCAGGATTTGGAGAACTTTGACACTACAATTCAAATGGCACTGACTTTGCAACAACCGCTGGATATGAAAAAAGTTTGGATTGAAAGAGCACAACGATCAGGTATAAAAGACCCAGAAACTTATTTAATGGAGGTACAAAATGGAATTGGACAAACAGGACAAGGAATTGGAGCGAATCAGCCATCGATTGGCGGAGTTGGACAAATTGGAGCCGTTCCGAATATGGCGTGATGAAGTAGTAAAACCGATACTTGAGCAAATAGATCAAGAGAAGAAGAAATGCTTGGAGTATTCGGAAGGTAATTTAAAAGCCCTTATTATGTACGAGAATTTAATCAAAGAGTTGTTTATCAATGTCTTTGAGGAGTCGAGAATTATTAGGGAGCAAAAAGACAAAATTATTTAGTCATAGATTGCAGGGAGTTGCCTTATGGCACGGTTTTATATACCGCCTCCGGCTCCTTGCATCTATAACTAAATAATGGGACACGGCGCAAGCCCCCCAAAGGAGTTTTATGGACACAGAGAACACCCCCCAAGAACCTTTAGCTGAGGAAACAGGGGCTCAAAGTGAACAGGTTGTCGAACCCGAAGAATCGACTGATTCCCCCGCTGCTGCTGCGGAAACGGAAGAGAAGATTTACGCAGGCAAATACAGGTCCATAGATGAACTTGAACGAGCCTATGTAGAATCGCAGTCAAAGATGACTCTATTAGCTCAGGAAAAAGCGAATCTTGAGAGAATGAGACGTCAAGAGCCAGTAAATGAGGCTACCGCTGAGGATATTCCCCAACTTGACCCGACAGTTGTCCCAGCCCTTGATAATTGGCTGTCAAATCGTTTCGAGGATATGTATGCGAGACGAAGAGAAATTGACAAAGCCAAAGAGTTTGAAAAAACACATGCGGATGATTTAAAAGATCCGTTTGTCCGAGCTAGAACTCGTGACCTCATCATTGAGGCTAACGCCAAAGGTGAGTATGTAGATCAAACTGAGGCTTTGCAAAAAGCTAAAAAGGAGCTTGAACAACGATATACCCCACAGGTAAAAGAAGCAAAGGAAAAAGGGTTTCAAGAAGGACACGAACTTGCCAAAGCAAAAACACAAGCTGGTGCGGTCGGTGAATCTAAACACAGAGAGAAGATCGATCCTTCTAAATTATCCGCCGCCGAGTTTGCTGAGTATTACAACATCCCTCGCACATAACATCTTGGAGGAGATTAAGTCGAGTTATGCAGAGGACAATATAAGGAGTTACTATGGCTGATTACACAGGTACAGCTGATCTCGCAGGTGCAGTGCCAACATTTTATGGCAAGTCATTTTTAGAGAGATTACTTCCACAAGTTCGCATGATGGAATATGTGGATAAAGCTCCGCTTCCAGAGAACAATGGAACGGTAGTCTATTTCCCACGAATGACCACGCCTTCAACAACTGTTTCTGCTTCCAGAATCCAGTATTCTGCTGGTAGAGAACCAATTACTCCAGGGAATATCGTTTCCACACAGGTTTCGGCTACCCTTGAGAAATATGGTTATGCTGTTGCGGTACAAGATGTTACACAGCTTGCTGCGATCACAGGTACAATCACTGAGGTAACCAACAATATGGCTGACCAGGCTGCTCAAGTTCTTGACACAAGAATTATTGAGGAAGCCTACGGATCATCTTCAAAAGCTGTTCCGGCAAATATTCATTTCTCCGCTTCTTTAGTCAATACTGTTAGCGGTGAAGATTTGGGCACAACCAATACTGTTGCAATTTCGTCTTACTTTACAACTGTTGATGATGCTTCATATAAGATAACCGCTGCTACAATTCGTAAAGTCGTTAAAAGGTTGAAGGCTCGCAATGTCCTTCCACGAGACGATGGTTACTATGCTTTCATTTGTCATTCAGACACGGCTATGCAACTTCAGGCAGATTCTACATGGCAGGCTGCCTATCAGTACACTGATCCTGAGAATATGAGAAAAGGTGTCGCTGGCACATATGGCGGAGTAAAGGTCCAAATTGATAACAATATCAAATCTTCGGCTCTTGGCTCTGGTGGTGCTACCGTTTACTACTCTCTGTTGTTGGGTAAAGGTTCTATGGGCGTTACCGAGCTTAATAGTGTCAAATACTACACAGCTGCGGGCGGAGCTTCAAAATACGATCCGATTGATGAGTTTATTACCGTTGGTTGGAAAGCTTTGATGGTTCCGGCTGTCTTGAATCTATCTGCAGGGCTAGTTGTTATGACCACAGATGCTTAGTTGATTGTTTTGCTTCAACGCTTTGGAGGAGCGTTGAGCAAAGTAATTAACACGGAGGTTAAATGAAATCGAAGAACCCTTTTCAGAAGGAGCAAAAGTTGTTCTCAATTATTTCTCCTTGCTACAAGGATGATTGGAAACACTTGACTAAAGTCGCAAATTCTCTTAATGAACAAGAGTACAGGACTTTTGAGTGGATTGTAGTTTTCGATGGTAAAAACAAGCGTGGCGATAAGGAGATGAAAAAACTCCGATCAAAGTATGCTTGGAGAATAGACTATTACACTATTGAACACGCAGGAGCTCCAGCCGCTAGAAACTTTGGACAAACTAAAGCCAAAGGTGACTTTTATGTCTTTTTAGACTCAGACAAGTATTTGTACCCCGAAACTCTAAGGATGTGGTCTAACGCTTTTGAAAACCCTAAGATAAACCGAGTATGGGGGCTGTACGATATTATTACTCCTGACGGACCGCAGGGGGGATTTGGCACAGCATTAACATTTCCAAATGGTAAGGTCTGGTATCCGTCATTTAAGTATTCAAACTACTGTGATTCTACTTTCCCAATTAGGGCGACAGCATATATTCCATGGGATGAATCAATAAAGTCCTTGCAGGACTGGGACTGGGCGATAAGACAGCTTAAAAGAACTGATTTTAGGGGCGATGACTTTGAATATATCCCGCACTCGTTTTTTGCCGGTGAAAATGTCCACGAAGGTGGGATATCCCAAGACTCACATAGAAACTGGATTGAGAGAACGAACACTGTAAGAAACAAAAACGGTATTCCTAAGTCTGATATTTGTGTAGTTTCACTAGGCGCTGCTCATCATGGCTATCATATAGCTGAAAAATTAGGAGCTGATTATTTACCAATGCCATCATATAAGCCACACACCTACAAACTAATCTACCTAATTGGTTTCTATACCAAGGAAGACCCGAATAATCCGATAACTACAAGAGCACATATGATGGTATTTAACGACACTCAAGCCAAAAAGGTTATTCACTGGATTGGTACAGATGTCATACACTTAAGATGGAATTGCTCATTTGAGAAAATTAAAGCCATCAAAAACTGGATTAAAAAAGAAAAGATTGTCAACCTATCAGAAATTGACTTTATCCAGAAAGAGCTTAAAGAGGTCGGAGTTAAAACTAAAGTCGTGCCAATTCCACCGAAAGAACTCAACGATCCTATGCCACTACCAAAAAAATTCACTGTAGCCATCTACGACAATTCACAGAACCCGATGTATAATACCGTTTTGATGGAAGCTGTTGTCAAAGCGATGCCTGATATTCAATTCTACTTCTTTGGCGATGAACCGAGTAAGGGGAAGAAGGGCAAGAACTTTGAATACTTGGGATATGTCAATATGAAAGACTGGATGCCTAAGTTTTCTTGTAATTTAAGAGTTTCGGTTCACGATGGACTACCATTGCTTCCAATCGAGTTTCTAACCGCAGGCAGGCAGGTAGTCACCAATGTTAACCTAAAGGGAGTTATCAAGGTAGAGGACAATATAAAAAGTATCATAGAGGGAATAAGAAAAGCTCAAAAGAGCGGACTAGACCCGAAGTGGGGCAGATATTGGAAAAGAGAACTAAACTTCAATAAATATATTAAAAGAATTAGAAAACTAATATAGGAGGTCAAAATGATAAGTGTATGTATTCCGACATTTAATGGCACGGAGTATCTTGCGGCTTGCATTGATTCTTGCTTGAACCAGAGTTATAAAAATTTTGAAATAGTGGTTGTTAATGATGGTTCTACTGATTCAACTCAGGATATTATTGACTATTACGAAAAAGAATCTCCACGAATCAGGGGTATTAAAATACAGCACTCTGGAATATCGGTTGCCAGACAAACCGCAGTAGATAATTCCAAAGGCAAGTATATTGCTATTATGGACACTGACTGTCAAATGGATCCCGATAGACTTAAGGTTGAGCGAAAGGCGATAGAAAAAGTAGACATAGTCTATTCAGGATTTTATACTACCCTGAAAAGCAAACAAATAGGTATGACTATCCCGGAGGATATCGGAGGCAAGACCTATAAGGATATATTAGATCGCAAACACCCAAACTCTTATCAAATAGTACCTAACTTCACAGTTTTAGCTAAAAAAGAGTGCTTTAAAAATGTATACAGACCAGAGTACAAAGTAAATGATGATCTGATAATGGTTCTAAAATGGCTTGAGAGAGGATATAAGTTTAAGTTGGTTAAAAAACCCTTAGTAATGCACTTCGACACTGGATATAATGTTTCAAACGCAAGATATGAGGAGGTACACGATATTACCGAGAAGATCAGGAAGGAGTACAAAATATGAAAATAACTGGGCTTATTCGTCAGGATTCTGCCGTTGGATTTTATCGTCTAGTACAACCGATGAGGTTTCTAAAAAGAAAGGGGAACGATTGTCGAATGACCTTTTTCTCAGGTGATAATGTCTACGGTGAGAACTCCCACGGTCATCTAGTCGTCAACGAACAACTCTTGGCTAAAATATCTAAAGATGCTGATATTATCTGGTCAAATTTCACTGCCAACAAAGATGATATGGCTAGAATGCTTGATATTCGCAAATGGACAGGGGGGAAACTAATAATTGATATAGATGACAATCTTTATAATGCTTCAAGAGATAATCCTGGTGAATTAGCCAAAAAATATCGCAAGGAAATTGAACTTTCACTTAAAATCGCTGATGGTCTAACAGTATCTGTACCGAATCTTAAAAAACTTTATGAACCGATGAATAAAAATATTTATATTAAACCAAATGGGATTGACCTCAAACTATATCGTAGAAATTTAAAACCTCACAAGGGTATTAGAATTGGTTGGGAGGGGGCTTACGGGCACAGAGCTGATTTAGAATTAGTTTATCCCGCTATCAAGCAACTAATAAAAGACTATGGAATTACCTTTGTTGTCTTTGGTACTTCACCAAAGCATGGGTTAAAGGAGCCTGACTTTCCTGTTGAATTTCACGACTGGGTTGGGTTTTCAAAGTATCAGAAAAAACTAGCATCACTTCAGCTAGATATAGCGGTATCGCCCTTAATTGACTCATCATATAACCGATGTAAGTCTAATTTGAGAATACTAGATAACTCGGCTCTGCATATACCTGTTGTTGCTTCACCTGTCGAGAACCTAAAAGGGCTTCCCTGCCTATATGCTTCAAATAACTGGGAGTGGTACAACCAGCTTGAAAAACTAATATTAGACGGAAAAAAGCGTAAAAAACACGGTGAATTACAATATGACTTTATTAAAGAGAACTTTAGTGAGGATAAATTAGTAAAACCCCTCTTAAAGTGGTTTTCTACCCTTGAAAGACGAACCGACCTAGATCCTAACTTTCAAAGACGGTAGCGTTTGCGTGTATATGGTTGATGAAAACATTTGGTGATGTACAGCAACGCTATAACTACTTAATCGGCGAATCAACTTCAACAGCTGATGATGCCGGTAAATCCCACATTAACTGGGCAATTTTAGATATTGTCAACAGATACCCGTTTAATTGGAATATCGCAACAGCCGATTTGACTTTAAGTGCAGGTGCCGCATCGCTTCCGGCAGATTATAACGCCAACTACAAACTAAAAGATGCAAGAATAGTTACTTCAAGCGGCGCAGATGACGACAATGTATTTACTATGATTGATGTTTCTGAAAGAGACCAATATACCGAATCTGATTATGTTTATTGGATAACCTATAACTCACTAGCAAACGAATATACCTTTAATTCGCCTACTAGATCTGGAACAGTGCCTATTTACTATTATTTTGTTCCTAGCGAACTTTCCAGCACGGCTGACTACTGTATCGTTCCTGACGCTGAATCAGTAGCTTATCTGGCAGCAGCTAAAAACTGGGTTGGTGATGAGAGAAATACACAGCTCCAACTCGACTATATTGCCGAAGCCGACAAACGAATAGAGTGTATGAGAATAAATAATTTAGCTATTGACCCAATAACTGGAATTAACTTAAAATCATCTCTCGACTTAATTGGAGTAAAGAATAAAGATGGCTACCTTTTTAACAGTCAGAAAAAGAGTTAATCACCTAATTGGTGAAACTAACTACAATACCAAAGCAAAATCAGCGGTAATTGACTCGCACATCAACGCTTCAATTTTTGATATTTGCGACACTTTTCCCTTCTCGTGGAATATGGTTACTGATGATTTAACACTAGCAGCCGGAGTTGCTGACTTACCAACTGATTTTAATCCCAAATGGCGAATTTATGATGCGAGAATTGTTGGGGTTTCAACTGATAACGATGTGGTATTTACTGAAATACCTGTTGAAAACAGAAATAGCTTCCAGAACGAAGCTGTTTATTGGATAACTTACGATACGACATCCGGATTACATATTTTTAATACTCCAACTCAATCTGGAACAGTTGCTGTTTATTATTATTCCGTTCCCGCAGAACTTACAGCCAATAGCGATATATGTATCGTTCCGGACTACGAAGCTGTTGCTTATTTGGCTGCTTCTAAACTTTATCTAGGAAGCCCACAAAACGCACCAATTAAAGCTGAATTTAAGGCTGAGGCTCAAAAAAGGATACAAGCGATGTGGAGTTCGGATAATATGTTTGGACCAACCTACATTGAGAGATCAATAGCTGGAGATAATTTAAGTCAAAATGGTTAAACCCAATGAATTTACCACAGAATATCGAGATGACTTTTCCGGAGGAGTCAACTACTATTACGGCAGCCGTCAGGTAGCAGACAATGAATCACCTGATGCCGTTAATTGTGATTTCAAAGGTAAAACCGGTGTAGGAAATAGATCTGGTTACACTCAAGTAGGAACGGTAGGGGACTCACGAACTAAAATATATGGACTAGATGAATATCATACTTCTGCTCTTGATCAGATAGTTAAGTTTGCTTCTGACGGAGCGGATATAAACGCCTATTATTCAGTCGGGGCAGGCTGGACTGCGGCAACAGGTAATACTTTTACTGACGGATATAATGTCGACACCGTTCAGGCATTTTTGGCGGCTGCGTCTCCAACTCCAAACACTCCGGTATCCACCGATGGTTATCTGTTTACCTTCAATGGTATTGATGCGATGCAAAAATACAACGGTTCTACTTTGGCTGCTCACACTAACGGAACAAAGGGATATTATGGAGCATACTATGATCGCAGATTGTGGTGTGCTGATGACCAGTATAAAGATGTACTTAATTTTTCAACCCAAACGCCAGATGCTACAAAATGCCTTGACTTTGTTGACGATGGAACTTCAAGCAAACCAGGGACAGTAGTGTTTCGCCCCGGTTCTGGAGAGGAAATTACGGGATTAGTTAATTTCAAGAACGCTTTATATGTTTTTCTTAACAAATCAATATTTCGGGTAACATCTACCGCAACAGCCAATACATATCAAGTTGAGCTAGTAACAAACGCTGTCGGTTGTGTTTCTCACAGATCAATTTGTCAATGTGAAGAAGATATTATGTTTGCTTCTCACGATGGAGTTTATTCTTTGGGTGATGTTGCCAACTACCTATATGTCAGAACGACTAATAAATCGGTAAAGGTTCAAAGAATATTCGACTCTATATCAAATACGAACAAAACTAAATTAGTCGGCAAATACTATAACTTTAAATATCACTTATTCTATTCACTGTACGGAACTGAAAACGATTCTTGTCTAGTTTATGATGTTCGCTATAAAGCGTGGCAAGACTGGCGAAATATGTCGGCTAACGATGCGACACTTTATACTAACTCAACTAATAGTACTTGCCTGTATTTTGGTGAGGTTTCCACTGGTAAGGTCCACAAAATGGTAGGTGTTAATGATGATGGGGAAGCAATATCTAGTTATTGGACTTCCAAATCGTTTACGGAAAATCGTCCAGATATAATTAAATTTTATTTTGACACAACTTTTTCAATGGGATCACTAAATGGAACTGTCAATTTTTATGTAATTTTTGATGATACACAGGTAACAGCACCGGTGACTTTGAGCCAGAATAAACCTCAGGGCGGGTGTGGGCGTGATCCGCTTGGGCTTGTACCAGCAGGAAGTTCGACTAACTCGGTAACAGTATCTCAAGTTGTTAATACTCCTCAAAGATTAAAAGCTAAAGGCAAAAAATTTTCAATTCAATATAAATTAACAAGTTCGGATAGCTGGAGATTGGATTCAATATCTCAATATCTGATGTACTTCGATCACTTCGCATTCAGATCAGCTAATAAACTAAATTAAGGAGAATTATGTATCACGCACCAACTGGAGATTTTGTCACAAGCTCGCTTGATGGTGTCCTGGCAGCAGCGGCATCTTCGGCAACAATAGGAACTGGATTAGAATTACCACCGCTAAACGGAGTATTATCGCTAAGCTACGATAGTTCAGAGGCGATAGGGGCAACAAACGGACCAGAAACTATATCTTATACTTCATACAATAGTGTTACTGGTGCTTTATCTGGTTTGACACGAGGACTAGCAGGAACTGTTGATGTTGAGCACTCATCAGGGCAAAGTGTCTGTTCGGCAGTTTCTTCACTCCACTTTTCAAATGATATGTCGTGGCAACCTGCTAATCAAACTTGGGCTTACGCTTCCGCCACTACAATAACCGTTCCTTCGGGCGCAGCAGCAATTTATTCTATCTGTGATAAAATTAAACTCACTCAAACCACAGACAAATACTTTTATGTTGTCGGGGTTGCTGATACTATACTTACGGTAACT
>Ga0172364_10002877_pt1 | contig 13739 bp, 10 predicted proteins | sample LakKivSesite10cm_FD_114545 | JGI IMG/M metagenome (GOLD analysis project Ga0172364, IMG submission 114545) | Sediment microbial communities from Lake Kivu, Rwanda - Sediment site 10cm | ecosystem: Environmental > Aquatic > Freshwater > Lake > Sediment | place: Rwanda: Western Province, Lake... | reverse complement strand
CTGGTCGTCTACCCGGGCGACGAACCCCTGCACGTCACGCAAGAGATCACCGCTCTTCCCTTGCCCGCCTTGGCGCGCGAACTCGCCCGATCTTGAAGGGTATCTCCGCGATGTACCTCTGGACGCACGAAGTAGCCAGCACGGGGGGCGTCAGACGCGAGAATAGGCTGGGACATGGCGCCCGATTTGGTGTACTGCTTTTGCGCTGCCGTGATTTCGCCTTACACTGCCGCGCCGCAAACCGACAAGTCGGACAAGTCGATCGACGACGCGATCGTCGAGTTGCGGCGGCTCTATGCGCAGGGCTCCGAGCACGCCTCCGCTTGCGAGGCGCGCCTCCACGAGCTGCGCAGCCGATGGCAGGCCGCCCCGGCCAGCTTCAGTCCGGCTGCGGTGGCGGCCCTGCGCGAGATCGCCACCCGGCTTCGCGAGCGAGCCGCCCGCTCCGAGCACCTCGGCCGGGCGCGGGCGGTGCTCAGGGACGTCTTCGGCTACCGCGCCTTCCGCCCGGGCCAAGAGGACATCATCGCGACCGTGCTCTCCGGGCGCGACTGCGTCGGCGTCATGCCGACTGGCGCCGGCAAGTCGCTCACCTACCAAATCCCGGCGCGTCTGCTCGGCGGCACGACGCTGGTCATCTCGCCCCTCATCGCCCTCATGAAGGACCAGGTCGATGCTGTCAACGACGTCGGCATCCGCGCCACCTTCCTCAACTCGAGCCTCGACTACGACGAGAAGCAAGAGCGTGTGGCGCGCGCCGTGCGCGGCGAGTACGAGCTGATCTACGCCGCGCCCGAGGGCCTCGAAGCCTCGCTCGGTCCCCTCTTCGGTCGCATCAAGCCGCGCCTGGTGGCGGTCGACGAAGCCCACTGCATCAGCCAGTGGGGACACGACTTCCGCCCCGCCTACCGCAACCTGCTCGGCTTGAAGTCGCGCTTCGGCGGCCCGCCGGTGCTCGCGCTCACCGCCACCGCGACCGCCGAGGTGACCGCCGACATCATCCAGCAGCTCGCCATGCAGAGCCCGGCCAGCTACCGCGGCAGCTTCTTCCGGCCCAACCTGCACCTGCACGCCTACAAGAAGAGCAGCGACGGCCCGAGCAGCCGCGAGCAGATCCTGCGCCTGGTGCGCACCCGCCCCGGCAAAAGCGGGCTCATCTACTGTCTTTCCCGCAAGTCGACCGAGCTGACCGCGGACTTCTTGCGCGAGCACGGCGTGGCGGCGCGCGCCTACCACGCCGGCATGGACGCCGAGGCGCGCACGCGGGTGCAGGACGCCTTCCGCTGCGACGAGATCGACGTCGTCGTCGCCACCGTCGCCTTCGGCATGGGCATCGACAAGTCGAACGTCCGCTACGTCATCCACCGCGACATGCCGCGCTCGATCGAGGGCTACTACCAGGAGATCGGCCGCGCCGGGCGCGACGGCGTGGCGAGCGACTGCGTGCTGTTCTATTCCTGGGCCGACGTGATCGGTTACGACCGGCTGGTCGAGCAGAATCCCGACACGTCGCCCGAGGTGCTGGCCCGCCACCGCGAGCGGGTGCGCGAGATGTTCCGCCTGGCCGAGCGGACGGGCTGCCGTCACCAGGCGCTGGCGGCCTACTTCGGCGAATCGATCGGCGCATGCGGCGCCTCGTGCTGCGTGTGCGCCGGCTTCGACGTGGTCGCCGCCAGCAAGCCTGTCCCGCGCAAGGCCAAGCGACGCCAGACCGTCGCGCCGCCGACCATGCCCGAGCCGGCCGGTCCGACCAGCGACGAGGAGGCGCGCTTCCTCGCGCTCAAGGCCCTGCGCCGTCGCATCGCCGACGCCAAGCACATGCCCGCCTACATCGTGTTCAGCGACGCGACCCTGATCGCCATGGCCGAGCAGCAGCCCAAGACCTTTGACGAGTTGCTCGCCATCCCCGGCGTCGGGCCACGCAAGCTTGCGGCGTATGGCGAAGCCTTCCTCGCTTTGCTCCGGGGGCTCTGAGAAGCGGGCTGCCGACGCTTTCCACTCGCTCTTCGGGCGCCGTCCGCCGGGCTTCCGGCGCCTGAGGGCGCCGGCGGCCGACTGACCGGGTATTCCAACCGGAACCGTCGCACCGGTACCCGCGCGCCGGTCATCACGGACGACCGTCCGCAAGGCCAGTCCCGAGCGCGCAAAGGCGGCCGATCACTGGCGCCGGGGCGACACCAAGCCCTGGACGGAGGTCGCCCGGTCCTCGGGGCTCATCTCGTGCCACTCCCGCAGAGCCCGATTCCAGGCACGCAAGCCTGCCTCCGGTATGAGGTCTTGGTTTGCCTCGCTCACCAGGTATCCGGACCTGACATAGGCGTAGGCGAAGTCTGGATGTCCGATCTTCACCATCGCGCTGACCACTTGAGCAACTCGCCGTGGATTCTGGGCACGCCCCAACCGACCACGGTATCGGGCTTGTCGATGACGATGGCATCGGACCGACGCGACCAGATCCGGGGAAGGCCGACAGAGGAGGCGCGGTCGGCAGGACGAAGACGGCCCCGGGGTGTAAGGACCCGCTCGAAGATATCTGTGCGAATTTGGACGGCCGATCCATCCCGGTTGGCGTCGTTGCTCGTCGTCGCAATACGTCGAGTATTCCTCCTCCTCGCGCCTCGCCAGCCGGGCGCCTCGACCGCCCAAATTCACACATCTATCTTCTCGCGGGTCCTAAGGCGGCGTAGGGCGGCGAGTTGCTGGCGGAGTGCGAGATTCTCGAGGGCGAGCTCGGCGCGGGTGCGGAGGGCCGAGCGCAGCATGTGAAGGAGGGTCAGGAGCAGGGCGAGTAGGGCTGGATGCTGCATGATGGCAGGTGTTGCCTGCCAGGCCCACGCATTCGCGCCGCCATCGACGGAAAACCAAGATCCCGGAGGCAGGGCTGGCGCAGGACAGCGGAGCCCGCATGGGCTGTTCGTGCTATCGTCTGCCGCGAAGTCCGTGACCCCGATCGAGAAGAAGTTGATGGCAGAAAACCCGCTCCGAGCTGGCCGCGCATGAACGAGAACAACGCGCCCATACCGTCTTTGCGCGATCGCCAAGAAGGCGCTTCTCGCAGCGAGGTTCGCTCCGCGGTACGGGTGCGTCTGCGGAAGAGCGGCCGCATCGTCGATTGCGACAGCAACGGGCTGGTCTTGCGCCAGGGTGAGCAGGTGGTGGTTGATGACCGGCGCGAGATCGGGATCGGCACGGTGACGGCTGCGGCGGGGACGAAGCTGGTGCGCGCACGGGTCCTGCGCCGGGCCGAGGCACGCGACGTGGCGCGCGCCGAGCAAGAGCAGACGCGCGAGGCGGAGGCGCTCAACTACGCGCGTGGCCGTGCCCGGGCCTTGGGCTTGCCCATCAAGCTGTTCCGTGTCGACCTGGGGCAGACCGGCGAGCGCGCCACGTTCTCTTTCTCGTGCGAGCAGCGCGTGGATTTTCGCGCGCTGGTGCGCGACCTGGCCGCGTACCTGCATGCGCGCGTCGAGATGCGCCAGGTCGGGGTGCGGGACGAATCCAAGCTCACGGGCGGCATCGGCTCGTGCGGTCGCGAGCTGTGTTGCGCAACCTACCTGGCGCGTTTCGCCGCGGTTTCCATCAAAATGGCGAAGCACCAGCGCCTGGTCCTGAACCAGACCAAGATCGGGGGCCAGTGCGGCCGCCTCAAGTGCTGCCTGGTCTACGAAGACGACCTCTACGTCGAGATGTCCAAGGGGTTGCCCAAGGCGGGCAAGAAGGTCGAAACCCCGGAAGGCATGGGCCGCGTCGACGATCTCGACGTGCTGGGCGGCCGGGTGCGGGTGTCCTTTGCGGAACGCGCGCCCATGTTCTTCGCGGCTTCGGAGGTGCGCCTGCTTGCAGCCGAGCCGAACGGGGCCAAGACCCCCACCCCGCAGCCGCGCGACCTGCCGCCGCGCGACCTTCCGCCCTCGGACACGGAAGACGGCGGCAGCGAGGATGACGAGGGCGAGGGGCCAACGATTTGAATCCGTTGTGAAATCAAGCAGATCGCGTCGTTCTGAGAAGACTTGATGCTCCAGGGCACTAACCACAGAGAGCACAGAGAACACAGAGGCCTGAAAAGAAAGGCGTCGTGGGAAGTGCTGGGGTACAAGCCGTGATCCGCCTCGAAGTGCGCCACGGTGACACCCTTCGCGCCGTGGACAAGCTCAACGCCGCTCTCGACCGATCAAGCTGAGGCCTGCCGCCTGAAGCCTGCCGCCCGCTTCGGTTGCGGGTGAAGCCCGCGCTATGGGGCGGTACTAGCCCCAGCGTCATGCCGCGCCGAACGCGACTCTGGGGCGCATTCTCTGCTAGGGTAGAGCCATGGCTGACTCCTTCTACGTCACCACGCCCATCTACTACGTCAACGCCCTGCCCCACCTGGGTACGTTCTACACCACCACGGTTGCCGACGCGTTCGCGCGCTACCACCGCGCCCGCCGGCACGAGACCTTCTTCCTCACCGGCACCGACGAGCACGGGCAGAAGATCGAACGCATCGCGCGCGAGCAGAACCTCGAGCCGCAGGGCTACTGCGACGGCATCGTGGCCAAGTTCAAGGAGGCGTGGGCCAACGCCAAGGTGAGCTACGACCGCTTCATCCGCACCACCGACCCTGACCATCGCGCCTCGGTCGAGGCCATGTGGCGGCGCATGCAGGCCGCGGGCGACATCTACAAGGCCGACTACGACGCCATGTACTGCGTGGGGTGCGAGGGCTGGAAGACCGAGGAGGAGATTGTGGAGGAGGGCGGGGCCAAGCTCTGTCCCGTCCACAGAAAGCCGGTCGAGCGCGTGCGCGAGGAGAACTACTTCTTCCGGCTCTCGCGCTACACCGACAAGCTGCTCTCGCTCTACGAGCGGCCGGGATTCATCCGGCCTGAAAGCCGTAAGAACGAGGTGACCGAATTCGTGCGCTCCGGGCTCAAGGACTTGTCCATTTCCCGCGCCACCGTGAAGTGGGGCATTCCCGTGCCGAGCGACCCCAACCACGTCATCTACGTGTGGCTCGACGCCCTGACCAACTACGTGTCCGCCTTGGGCGGACCCGACGGGATTGCGGGCGATGCCCGCGCGCAAGCCCTGTGGGGCGCGTGCATCCACCTCATCGCCAAGGACATCCTGCGCTTCCATGCCGTGTATTGGCCGGCCATGCTCATGTCGGCCGGCCTGCCGCCGCCCAAGGGGGTGTTCTGTCACGGCTACATCACGGTCAAGGGCCAGAAGATCTCCAAATCCATGCCCGCCACGCGCGTGGACCCCACCCGCATCGCCGCGGTTCTGGGCGCCGATCCCCTGCGCTACTTCGTCCTGCGCGAATACACCCTGGGCAACGACGGGGACTTCAGCTACGAGGCGCTCTTCCAGCGCTTCGAGTCCGACCTCGGCAACGACCTCGGCAATCTCGCCAATCGCACCATCTCCATGGCGCGCCAGCTCGGCGACTCGCTCACCGAGCCGTACCGTCCCGCCTATTCCGGGGGCGATCCCCTCTTGGAGGAAGAGCTGGTCTTGCGTCGCTGCGCCCAGGAGATGGCCGCGGCCGCGACCAAGGCGTGGGACGACATGCAGCCCTCGCGCGCCCTGGAGGCGACGTGGACCATGATCCGCGCCGGCAACGTGTACCTGGATCGCACGGCGCCGTGGAAACTCATGAAGGCGGGGAACCGGGCCGAGCTGCGCGGGGTCTTGTCGACCACCTGCGAGATCATCCGGCGCGCGGCCCTCATGGTGGCACCGGCCATGCCCGAGGCTGCGGCCGAGCTCTTGCGCCAGATCGGCCGCGAGCAGGATCTCGGCGGCTGGCCTTCCTCGGAGTGGGCCGGCTGGCCGGGCGGCAAGCTGATCGAGCCCAAGCCCATCTTTCCCCGCGTGGATCGCGATCGCCAAAAGGAGATCATCGCCACCTGGCTCGACCAATCGCCGGGGCCGAAGACCGATTCTCCCACTGGGCCGGAAGCTGGCGTCGAGATCTCGATGGAGGAATTCGCCAGGGTCGACCTGCGCGCGGCCAAGGTGCTCGCCGCCGAGGCGGTGCCCAAGACCGACAAGCTCTTCAAGATGGTCTTGGAGATAGGCGGCGAGGAGCGCACCGTCATCTCGGGTATCGCGGGTGCCTACGCCCCCGGAGACCTCGTCGGCCGCACCGTCATCTACCTTGCCAACCTCAAGCCGGCCAAGATTCGCGGCGTCTTGTCGCAGGGCATGATCCTGGCCGCCGGCAGCAACCCACTCTCGCTCGCCTGCTTCGACCGTGACGTGCCGCCCGGCACGAAGGTAAAATAGCGGCCGCATGCTAAGCGACCTCCATATCGCCAACTTTCGTGGCTTCGAGGACCTGCACCTCGAGAACCTCGGCCGAGTCAACCTCGTCGTCGGCAAGAACAACACAGGCAAGACGGCGCTGCTCGAGGCGATCGTGCTGTTGGCGGACCCGAGTCAAACCGAGAGTCTCCCCGGCCTCTTCCGGGATCATCCCGGCGATGTTGTTCAGCGCTACTACCGCTGGTTGCGCAAAGACGACTCCGATCCAGAGCGGTCTCTCATCGACACCTCGGTAAACGGGGAGCGGCTGGTCCTCTCCCTATACCCGAGCAAGTACCTCACGGAAGAGGGAATGCTGAAGCTCTGCCGGTTTCGCAACGCTGCGCTCGATATTCTTCGGGCTCCCTCAAAGTACAGCTGGACGGTCAGGGCGCTCTCCGTTCACAATCGCAGCGCGAACGAGGTGGTGGCCGCCTACTCGAAGGCGGTCAGCCCCAAAGGCGGCGAAGAGCAAATCGAACGCCTCCTACAAACCGTGGACGGTCGCATCCAGACGGTCCGTCTGGCAACCGATGGACAAGGGAATCTCTTCATCGCCGTGGACATTGGCCTCAGCGAGCGGGTGCCGATCCTACAGATTGGGCAAGGGGTCTGCCGCCTTGTCGCGATCTTCTCGGAGCTTCTGGGGCATCGGCCACAGATCGCCCTCATCGACGAAGTCGAGAACGGCATCCACCATACGGTTCTTCCCCAAGTCTGGAAGGGCATCGCCGAAGTGGCCGAGCGCGTGAACGTGCAGATCTTCGCCACAACCCATAGCCACGAGTGTCTGGAGGCTGCTCACGGCGCGTTCGCCGAGCGGGCAAGCTACGACTTCCGTGTGATCCAGCTCTATCGCGTCGACCAGAGGACGGGTGGTCGCGTGCTCGATCGCAAGCTCATCGAGGCTGCCCTTGCCGGCGAGATCGACCTGCGTTGACCATGGCAACGGGGCGACGAATTTCCGACTATTCCTGCGTCCTCGTGGTCGAGGGCTACAGCGACCTACTCTTCTACGCCGAGGCGCTGGAATGGGTTGGCGTAGCCGATCGCGTCTTCATCAAACACTGCAACGGACGCTCTGACCTTGATTTGAAACTTCAGGATCTCATCAACCCAGGCTTTCTCGCCGAGAAGACCCACATGGGTGTCATCGTCGACGCTGACCAGGATGCGGAGGTGGCCGAGAAGCGCTTCGCTTCCTTGCTTGGCACGCTCACACGAAAGGAGACGCCTGGCTGTGGCTGGACGAAGGGCAGTCCGCGCATCGGATTGTGGGTCGCTCCTGGAGATGGGCTGCAGGGCGAAATCGAAAGCCTGGTTTGGAAAGCCTGGTCATCCGATCCCAAGAACGCGCGACCCAAAGCCTGCATCGAGTCCTTCATGGCTTGCATGAGCGAAGCCGGATGCAGCGCTAGGAGCCGCGACAAGGCTCAAGTCAGCTCCCTGCTGGCCATCCGCAACGACGAGGATCCGCGCCTGGGTCCAGGAGCAAGAGCCGGCTGCTTCGACTTCGCGAGGCCTGAGTTTGCATCTCTCCTGGAATTCCTGAAGGGCTTTGGCCGATAGCGTCGAGGGCTGAAGGCTGGATTTCGTTTTCTTCCCTATGCGAGCAACTTTTTCGGGCACTTGTCCGAGAAGATAGGCATGAGAAAAAGAACACGACATTTCCCCAAACACCACCGCAACCCTTCCCTTGCCATCGAGGTCGAGGAGGCCCCGCCGCGGCTCGTGGCCATGACCCTGGCAAACGACCTCGCGGCTGCGGTCAAAGCCGACCCCGAAGAACGCCAGGAGCTGATCGATGCCGCCCTGTGTGTAGGCCAGTGGCTGGCCGATCAGGGCGTGCCCGGCCGCTGGGACAAGATCAAGCCGGCCGATGTCCTGCGCTGCCTAGACTTCCTGCCGCCTCGCGAGCGCGAGAAGTTCCTCTTCTCCCTGGTCGCCCTGGTGGGCCACGCCGCTCTCTTCGGGCAGATAGCCGGCCGGGAAGCCAGGCGAACCCTGGAGGAAGTCGTCGGGCTCACCCAGGAAGACGCCATCCGCGAGTTCGCGCGCAAGACGAGCGAGCAAATCGACACCATGAGCGCCTGAATCGCGGTTTTCCTGAGTGAAGTCGTCCTTGATTGCGGTAAAACGCAGCCCCATGACGCAAATCGCTTCTCCCCGGCCCATCATTCCTTTGGGCGGTGAGCCCATGACCCTGGGCAGTCAAGGGGTTCTGCAGGTCCCCGACCGTCCCATCCTTCCCTTCATCGAGGGCGACGGCACGGGCCCGGACATCTGGCGCGCCTCGGTGCGCGTGCTCGACGCCGCGGTGGAGAAGGAATTCGGCGGCCACAAGAAGATCGCCTGGACCGAGGTGTACGCCGGCGAAAAGGCCAAGCGACTCTTCGACACCTGGCTGCCGGATGAGACCTTGCAGGCATTCAAGACCTATCTCGTCGGGATTAAGGGCCCGCTCACCACGCCGGTGGGCGGGGGCATCACCTCCCTCAACGTGGCCATCCGCCAGATGCTGGATCTTTACGTCTGCCTGCGTCCTGTGCGCTACTTCCGCGGCGTGCCCTCGCCGGTCAAGCGTCCCGAGAAGGTCGACATGGTGATCTTCCGCGAGAACACGGAAGACATCTACGCCGGGGTGGAGTGGCCGGCCGAGTCCGAACCGGCCAAGAAGCTCATCGCCTTTTTGCAGAACGAGATGGGGGTGAAGAAGATCCGCTTCCCCGCCAGCTCGGGCATCGGCATCAAGCCGGTGTCGCGCGAGGGCTCGGAGCGGCTCTTGCGCGCAGCCTTCGACTACGCCATTCGCCACGGCCGCAAGAGCGTGACCATGGTGCACAAGGGCAACATCATGAAGTTCACCGAGGGCGCCTTCCGGGACTGGGGCTACGCCCTGGCCAGGCGCGAGTACGCGGGCCGCGTCGTGGGCTGGGACGACTGCGGCGGCAAGCCGGGGGCGGGTCAGGTCCTGCTCAAGGACTCCATCGCCGACATCACGCTGCAACAGGTGCTGACCCGGCCCGACGAGTTCGACGTCATCGCGACCATGAACTTGAACGGCGACTACCTGTCGGACGCGCTGGCCGCGCAGGTGGGCGGCATCGGCATCGCGCCGGGCGGGAACATCAACTACCTGACCGGTCACGCGGTGTTCGAGGCCACGCACGGCACCGCGCCCAAGTACGCCAATCTGGACAAGGTGAATCCGGGTTCCCTGATCCTGTCGGGGGTCATGCTGCTCGAGCACCTGGGCTGGAGCGGGGCCGCCAAGCGCATCGTGGCCGCGATGGAGAAGACCATCGCCGAAAAGACCGTGACCTACGACTTCGCGCGCTTGACCGAGGGTGCGACCGAGGTCTCGTGCTCCGGGTTCGGCGCGCGCATCATCGCGAACATGTAGCGGTTGTTTCACCACAGAGGACACAGAGGACCTAGAGACGGACGAGAATGAGTTCCTCCCGGATCTGGATGCCAACAGTCCTCTCCTCCGGCTCTGTGTCCTCTGTGTTCTCTGTGGTGAATCCTTCCTCCGGGCCTCGTCTTAGCAGAACGCGTCGCTAGCGCCCCCATGCCGGCCGCCATCGAAAAGCTCCTCGCCTCCCTGCGCCGCGCCTGCAAGCCAGGCGTGTGGTCCTCGGGCGTGAACCTGGTGCGCGCCGGTGCCGTGACCCTGGAATCGCGCAGCGACGAGGAGATCGTCCTGCGCGTGCGCGCCGGGGGCCGGGCGGTGCCGACCCAGGTCGTGCTCTACCCGGGCGAGGACGAGTGGGACTGCGACTGCCCGGGTCGGGTGAGGCCCTGCGAGCACCTGGCTGCCGCGGCCATCGCCCTCGGTCATGAAGAAGACGAGGGCGAGGCCAAGCCGGTGCAGAATGCGGCAGAGGTCTGGGCGCGCATCGCCTACCGCTTCACGCAGGTCGAGGGCGGCCTCACCCTGCGCCGGTTCATCGTAGCCGCCGACGGCGGCGAAATCCTGCTTGAAGGCACTTTGTCGGCGCTGTTGTCGCGGCCGGCCGAGGCGCGCGCCCTTCAGGTCGAGCAGTGGGATCTGCAGGCCGACCGCCTGCTCGAGCTTTCCGCGCGCGGCACTCTGCCGCCCTCCAAGCTGGATGCCCTGATTCACACGTTGATTGGCTGCCGTATGGTCTTTCTCGACGGTCGGCAGGTGGCCATGTCAGACGAGGAAGTGCTGCCGCACGTCGTGGTCATTGATCGCGAAGACGGCGTGGCCATCGTCATCCGCCGCGATCCGCGCATCACGGCCGTGCCCAGCCCGGGCGTGGTGGTGGTGGCCGACGAGCTGGCCCGCCACGGCGAGATCGAGCTGGTCGGCGGTTTCTTGCAGAACCTGCCCATCGTGCGTACCTTTTCCGCGGCTCAACTCGGCGAGGTGGCCACGCGCATCCTGCCGGATCTGTGCCGGCGCATGGCGGTCGAGGTACGCACCCGCCGCCTGCCGAACATCGCCCGCGGCATCGCCCCGCGCATCGTGGTCGAGCTCAGCCAGGTCGGCGCGTCGCTCGCCGCTTTGCCCACCCTGGTCTACGGCAGCCCCCCTTGCGCGCGCATCGACGACGGCGCGCTGGTGCATCTTTCCGGTCCGGTGCCCGTGCGCGACCAGGCGGGGGAGCGGCGCCTGACCGAGAAACTCCGTTCGGATCTCGATCTGGTGTGCGGCCGCCGCACCACCTTTGTCGGCCCCGACACCGCGCGCTTCGTGGACAAGCTCAAGCGTTGGCGCGGGGAGATCGCGGGCGACGGGGCGAAGGTGGTGCGGGCGCGCGTGCGTCTGGACGCGAACCTGCGGGTCGAGGGCGACGCCGCCGCTCCGTCCGGCGTGCCGAGCGCGCGCTTCGACCTCGACTTCACGGTCACGGCCGAAGACGGAAACCGGTCGCTCGGCACGGTCAGCGCTGCCGCGGTTCTTTCCGCCTGGCAGGAAGGGTTTGGCCTCGTCCCGCTCGAGGGCGGTGGTTTCGCGCCCTTGCCCGAGGCGTGGCTTGCCAAGCACGGGCACGAGCTCGCCGCCTTGCTCGCGGCGCGTGCCCAAGACGGCCGCGTGGCGGCCCATGCCCTGCCGGCGCTCGGTCGCTTGTGCGAGGCTCTCGACCAGCCGCCCCCGCCCGGCCTCGACCGCCTGGCACCGCTGTTCGCGAGCTTCGAGCGCCTGCCCGAGGCCGAGCTGGCGCAGGAGATCGCATCTACCTTGCGCCCCTACCAGCGTATCGGCGTCAACTGGCTGGCATTCTTGAAGAGCGCGGGCCTCGGCGGAATCCTCGCCGACGACATGGGCCTGGGAAAAACCCTCGAGGCCATGGCCGTCTTCGGCAAGAAGGCCCTGGTGGTCTGTCCCACCAGCGTGCTGCCCAACTGGCGCGCGGAATTGGCGCGTTTCCGTCCCGGCCTGCGCGTGAGCGCATACCACGGCCCGACCCGCCGGCTCGACGATGGCGCGGACGTCACCTTGACCACCTACGCGATCCTGCGCCTCGACAGCGAGGATCTTGCCCATCGCCACTTCGAGGTGGCGGTTCTCGACGAGGCGCAGGCCATCAAGAATCCGCAAAGCCAGGTGGCACGCGCGGCCTTCGCGCTCGACGCCGACTTCCGCCTGGCCATGACCGGCACGCCGGTGGAGAATCGCCTCGACGAGCTGTGGAGCCTGATGCATTTTGCCAATCGCGGCTTGCTCGGGGGTCGGCGCGAATTCGATGCGCAAGTGGCGCGGCCCGTGGCCGACGGCGTTCCCGGCGCGGCAGAGGCCCTGCGCCAGCGCATCCGGCCCTTTGTCCTGCGTCGCCGCAAGGCCGAGGTCGCGCCCGAGCTACCCCCGCGCAGCGAGGCCACCCTGCGCATCGAGCTCGACGAGCGCGAGCGCGCCATCTACGACGCCGTCCGCGCCGCCACGCAAAGCGAGCTTCTGGCGGCTCTGGGCGGCAGGGGCGAGAAGTTCGACACCCTCAAGGCGCTCGAGGCCCTGCTGCGCTTGCGCCAGGCCGCCTGCCACCCCGCGCTTCTGCCCGGCCAGAAGGCGGCCTCCTCATCCAAGGTCGAGGCCTTGGCCCAGGCCCTGGTCAACGCCGCCGAGGACGGGCACAAGGCCCTGGTGTTTTCCCAGTGGACCTCGCTTCTCGACCTCATCGAGCCCGTGCTCACGCAGCTCGGCGTGGAGTTCACCCGCCTGGACGGCAGCACGCGCGACCGCGCGGCCGTGGTCGATGCCTTCCAGGCCGAGAGCGGCCCGCCGGTCATGCTGGTCTCGCTCAAGGCGGGTGGGACCGGGCTCAACTTGACCGCGGCCGACCACGTGTTTCTCTGCGATCCGTGGTGGAACCCCGCGGTCGAGGATCAGGCTGCTGACCGCGCCCACCGCATCGGCCAGGAGCGGCCGGTGATGATCTACCGCCTGGTCGCGGCCGGCACGGTCGAGGAGCGCATCATCGAGCTGCAAGCGCGAAAACGCGCGGTCGAATTTGCCGCACTGGGCGATGCGGCAGCGGCGGCTTCGCTGACACGCGAAGACCTGCTTGCACTTTTGGCCTGATCGGCGCTAGTTAGGGGCTTGGACCGAATCACGAGCCGTGCCAATATGGCACCCTCCAGGGAGGAACTCTCGATGCGAAAGATCACTGGCCTCTGCTTTTTGACCGCGACCCTGCTGGCCGGCTCGGCCCATGCTCAGAGCCTTTTCATCGAGAAGGGCGACCCGAACGCCAAGAGCGCGATGATCGGCGGCGGGCTGATCAAGGATGCCTGGGGCATCACGCTCCTCGGCGGCTTCTCCTACCGCGGCGTGTTCGACGTGGGACTGGACTTCACCCGCTATGCCTACACCGGGGGAGACAACAAGAATCTGGCCGGCTACAGCGCGATGCCGTTTGTCGCCTGGCACCCGCTGCGCACGGATATGGAAGGCATGCCGATTTCCCTTTCGCTCATCCTCGGGGTGCAGCGGGTCTTCTATTCCGGCAACGACCCGTACGCCAACCCCGAGGGGTGGGGCCTTCTGCTCGGTCCCTCGGTGTACCGCCGCTTCGAATTCGGGAGCAAACTGCTCTTCATACCCGAGGTGCTCCTGGCCTACGACATGCAATACACGCGCTTTTTCACCGTGGCCGCGAACCAGCCCTCCGGGCACACCGGCGGCAGTGCAGGAGGCTTCGGCTACGACTCCGGTCCCCGTCATGGCGTCCGCCTGCTCCTCCGCCCGAACCTGCTCTGGCATGCCGGGAACGCCAGGTACCTCGTCGTCCCCTACCTCGGCTACCAGAGTGCTCTCGCCTTCGGCATCAACCTGGGTATGTTGTTCTAGCAGCCGGACCCTCGGGTTAGGACCCGCTCGAAGATATCTGTGCGAATTTGGACGGCCGATCCATCCCGGCTGGCGTCGTTGCTCGTCGTCGCAATACGTCGAGTATTCCTCCTCCTCGCGCCTCGCCAGCCGGGCG
>Ga0172364_10002876_pt1 | contig 13746 bp, 15 predicted proteins | sample LakKivSesite10cm_FD_114545 | JGI IMG/M metagenome (GOLD analysis project Ga0172364, IMG submission 114545) | Sediment microbial communities from Lake Kivu, Rwanda - Sediment site 10cm | ecosystem: Environmental > Aquatic > Freshwater > Lake > Sediment | place: Rwanda: Western Province, Lake... | reverse complement strand
GCTAGAAACTTCATCGCGACCCTCGATGTTTTCGATGTGAGCTCTTCGGGAGTTTAAATCGCCGATGATGTCTCCCAGAAACTGATTGGGAGTCGTTATTTCTACTTCCATAATTGGCTCAAGAATGATAGGCTTAGCTTTGTCTATCCCATCCCTCATAGCCATGGAGGCTGCCATTCTGAAAGCCACGTCTGAAGAATCGACCTCGTGAAAACTACCATCATATAAAGTCACCTTCACATCTATTACAGGGTAACCAGCTAATCCCCCACTTTGCAGAACCTCCTTAGCGCCAGCTTCTACTGAGGGAACAAATTCCCTCGGTATAGCCCCACTTCGAATTTGGTTATGAAACTCAAATCCGCTGCCACGCTCGGTGGGCTCAATTTTCAGCCAAACGTGTCCGTATTGCCCTCTACCGCCGGATTGACGTATAAATTTTCCTTCAGTTTCCACAGGCATGGTGATTGTTTCCTTATAAGCGACCTGAGGTTTACCAGCGTTGACTCTTATGCCATACTCGCGAAATATACGCTCCATTAATACCTCGAGGTGGAGTTCCCCCATTCCCGAAATTAAAGTTTGACCTGTTTCTTTGTCATGGTAAATTTTGAAGGTAGGATCCTCGACAGTAAGTTTAGCCAGAGCGTCGTCTAACTTGTCCTGGTCGCCTCTACTTTTAGGCTCAACAGCCATAGAAAGTACAGGCTCAGCAAATCGTATAGCCTCAAAAAGTACTGGTCGTGTGGGCTCACACAGGGTATCACCTGTCGAGGTCATCTTAAGCCCCAGAGTAGCCACGATGCTCCCAGCCTCAGTGTGGTCAACCTCTTCGCGGTGATCGGCATGCATAACATATAGTTTTCCCAACCTCTCTTTCTTATCTATGCTAGAGTTCAAGACTTGTGCTCCAGCCTTTATCCTGCCTGAGTATACACGCAAGTAGACCAGTCTGCCCATAAAGGGGTCTGAAACCGTTTTAAATGCCAGGGCGGAAAAGGGTTCATCGTCACTCGTCAGACGAAGGATTGTCTCTCCACTTCTAGGGTTAATGGCTGAAATGGGAGGAATATCTAGTGGCGATGGCAGATAATCTACAATAGCATTGAGCAATGGCTGGATGCCTTTATCTCTCAGGGCGCTGCCACAAAGAACAGGTACTATGCGATTAGAAATAGTCAGCCTTCTGATGGCTGCCTTAATTTGAGAGGCGGGGATATCTTGCCCGTTAAGGTAGGGCAGCATAAGCTGTTCATCGAGTTCAGCTAAGTTCTCTATTAATGTTTGGCGATGCTCCGATGCAATCGGAGTCTCACTGCTTTCCTCAATGGGCTCTGAATTAGAACCGTCTGGGAAAGCGATGACTTTATTTTCCACAAGGTCAATGATACCTCGAAAGACCTTTTCGCTTCCTATGGGCAGCTGTATGGGTAATGCCTTGCTTCGCAACCTTTCGTTAATCATGGTCACTGTGCGATGAAAATCAGCGCCAACCCTGTCCATTTTGTTAATAAAACAAATCTTAGCTACGCCGTATTTATCTGCCTGGCGCCAGACAGCTTCTGATTGAGCTTCCACTCCAGCTACGCCATCGAAAATCACAACACCACCATCCAGTACGCGGAGACTACGCTCCACCTCGGCGGTAAAATCTACGTGCCCAGGAGTATCGATGATGTTAATACAATGTTCGCGCCAGTGACATGTAGTAGCCGCTGAAGTAATGGTAATACCTCGTTCTCTTTCTAGCTCCATCCAATCCATTACCGCAGTCCCTGCATCCACGCTTCCAATTCTGTAAGTACGCCCTGCGTGATGGAGAATCATCTCAGTAGCTGTGGTCTTGCCAGCGTCTATATGAGCAATGATTCCTATATTTCTTGTTTTTCCCAAAGGGAAAGTCCGCGACATGGGTTTATCCTTTACCTCAAGTAATGTTTTTGACACGATTTCTCACCAACGATAGTGAGCAAAGGCTTTGTTGGCCTCTGCCATCTTGTGAAGGTCATCACGTTTCTTGATTGTGACCCCGCGACCTTGGATAGCGTCAACTAACTCGGACGCTAACTTTTCTTCCATAGACCTGCCACTGCGAGCTCGTGCTGAAGCAATGAGCCACCTCATGGCAAGAGCACGCCCTCTATCCTCAGGGACCTCCATGGGAACTTGGTAAGTAGCCCCACCAACACGGCGTGATTTAACCATCAGAAGTGGCGTAGCATTTCTAATCGCTTGCTCTAGAGCATCATCTGGGCTGCTGTTCACCTGCTGCGCAGTAAGCTGCAAGGCATTGTAGACAATACGCTCGGCTGTAGTTTTTTGCCCTCGAAGTATAAGTCTGTTGATAAATTTAGCCACAGTGACGCTGCTATATCTAGCATCAGGTGGTGGTATTCTTTTTACTATTTTTCTAGTTCCTCTTGGCATTTGATATCCTTACTATTTTTGTGCCTTGGCTCCATATCTACTGCGACCTTGCTTGCGATCTGCTACTCCTTCGGTGTCCAGGGTGCCACGGATAATATGGTAGCGAATTCCAGGAACATCCTTAACTCTGCCACCACGAATTAAAACTACCGAGTGTTCCTGCAAATTATGCCCTTCGCCAGGAATATAAGCAGTCACTTCCATGCCGTTGGTCAACCTGACACGGGCAACCTTGCGCAACGCAGAGTTGGGTTTCTTAGGTGTAACCGTCTTTACTAGGACGCATACACCTCTTTTTTGAGGTGAACCCCGACCCCAGCTCATTTTTCCTTTCATTGTATTTCGGACGTAATGCAATGCTGGGACATCGCTTTTCTTTCCCAGCTTCTGCCGCCCTTTACGAACAAGTTGATTTACTGTTGGCATTTCTATGCTCCCTTATTTTTGGCAATTGAAAAGCCGTCTGGTTATATGCCGGTCTACTCTAGGAAAACTTTGCTCGGCTTTAGCCAGCCGGCCCTTACAATTCTCTAAATCTTTACCTTCTAGTAGACGTCAATCTAGCAATTTAACACAAGATAATTAGGTTGTCAACTTGCGTGTTGATTTTCTTAAAAAATTCACAAGTGGACGGTTAAGCCTTGAGCGCTGGACAGTTATCGCTTCAAAGCTGGACTGGGATATTGCATTCTACTGCAAAAGGGAGGAGCAAATGAACCAAGTTCACAAACGGTTGACTACTGAGCGAGTGAAGGTGTCTCTAAGCCTTACTGGCCTGCTTCATAAACTACTTCGCCTCGAAACATAGTTTTAAGGACTCGCACCCCGTCAATATCGAGTGGATTTATGTTGAACAGGTCTTGATCGAGAATAACTAGGTCCGCATACTTGCCTACCTCGATAGTTCCTATCACATCGTCCAGGAATAATGCATAGGCATTGTTGGCGGTAAAGCTCTTGATCATATCAGTAAGAGAAGAGCGCTCCTCTCTGTTCAGGTTGCGGGTCACTCCGATCTGGATTGCCCGCAACGGGTTCGGAGGATCTGTCACGGGATAGTCTGATGAGGAGGCAACCACTGCGCCGGATCTGAAAAAGGATCCCAGTGGATACTCGTTTTCTGCCCTCTTGCCGAGGAAGGGGAAGTCAACCACCTCCCACCAGCCTGGCTCCTTCAAGTGCCAGTATGCCTGACAGTTTGCGATTACGCCCAACTCCTTAAAGCGTGGTATATCCTCCGGGGCTACCAGTTGGAGGTGGGTGATGGCGTTGCGATGCTCCCCCGGGACCTGCTTCAGGGCATATTCGAAGGCGTCGAGGGTGTCCATGGTAGCGCGGTCGCCGATGGAATGGATATGAATCTGAAAACCCTCCCTGTTAAGGGTTGTGAAGACCTGCTTCAAAGCGTTCATATCTTCCCAGGAATACATGCCGTAATACCCATTTCCTTTACCAGCGGCTTTTTCGTAAGGTTGAAGAAGCTTGGCGGTAGCGCCTTCGATGACACCATCAATAAAGAACTTGGCGTTTGTCACTTTAAATAATTCTCCGCTGTAATTGTCTTTTAGCCTCTTCAGGTTTGCAATTTGGGTTTCCAGTCTTTCGTTTCTTGTAATGTCAATTCTCTCGGAAGCACGCACCCACATCTTTAGCTCGCCATTGTTCTCAAGCAACTTAAAAACCTTGTAAGTCTCATCACCCATGCCTGCAGAGAATGTGGCAGAGAAGATGCCGGTATAGCCTAGGCTATGCATGAGGGTCTGAAATGCCTTCACTCCTTCAATAAGCTGCACTGAGGTGTATTTCTCATTGGGGAGTAATTCCATAGCAGCTTCCTTAAGTGTACCCCAGGGTTCACCTGTGACCGGGTCTCTTTCAATGACCCCTGCCTTCGGGTCTGGGGTATCTTTTGTTATGCCGGCTATTTCCAGGGCTTTACTGTTCGCCCAGATGCTGTGGCCGTCATATGATGTTAAAATGACCGGCTTATTGGGACTGATTGCATCGAGCTGCTCTTTTTTCGGCCCTCGGATGATTTCCTCGCCCTCGAATGCTCCCACTGACCATCCGTTTCCGTAATAAGCATCCAGACCAGGATTGGCCGCGATGAATTTTGCTGCTTTTGCCAAAATGGTGTCCTTGTCGTCCTTCTGGCTGAGGTAAATGTTGTAGAGTTCTATCAAAGCGTTGCCAGGCGGGTGCAAGTGACTGTCAATCATTCCTGGAAGGACCATTTTTCCTGCGAGGTCCGTTACTTCGGTGCCGGAGCCGATATAAATTTCTATTTCACTACCGCCGCCCAGAGCCAGAATTTTGCCGTCTCTGATGGCAAGTGCTTTCACCGTAGTGTCGTTGGCGTCTGCAGTATATATGACACCGTTAAGAAAAATCGTATCTGCTTCTACTGCTGCACCTTCGTAAGTTTTCACTTTCTTCCTCCTGATTTTAGCTTATATGCTTAATAAGATATTCCTGTGCAAGAGCCAAGCTTTTGTGCTGGCTGACCAGGAGGGCAACACCTGCGGTGATATTTTGGCAGGTTTCTTTTCAATCAGAATAAATTTATACTATATGGAGGCAGGATAGCCAGGGAATTGGTGTGAACGGTTGAAATCATACTTCAATAAGCCGTTCGGTGAGTTGTGGATATGAACGCTTTGCTTGCTAACGCCGGCGACTCCTTACTCCTGCCTTAACTTTAAATATCATGCTGCTGGATAAGTTATCCAGCAATGCATTGAGCATGGCTACGTATTCGTCTACTTCATTGCGATCGAATTGTATAACTTCATTGGCTATTTTTTGACAATAATTACATTGATGACATCCGGACAGGCAATTTTGCTTCCTGAAGAAATCCATAAAACCTTCTAGAGCTTGGTTATCGATATAGAGTTTGGGTGGTGTCGCAATAGTGTGGTTTTGTGCGCCCGGTAAGCCTGAATTGGCAAGTCCGATTTTCGGAGTGAGAACGTTCAAAATATCATGCAGGTTTCCCTGATAATGACGCGATGAGTACGCCGTGGCGGCACTTAAAATCTGTTCGGTGGGCATTGACCTGCCGCTAATTTTCACAACATCTATACCTATTTCTTCGCAGGCGTGTATATCCTCCGGCCTTACCCAGCGGCACTTGATGTTTTGAGAGATATCACAGAGCCTGTCCAGAGTACAGCGAATTACACAATAGTCCACATAGCAGCCGTTAAGTGGGTTGTAGCTTTGACTGGCATGTCCCAAGCTATCATGGTGGTAATATTCGTAGGGACACTTGTATAAGCAGATGTTATTCGCCAGTAAGACAAGCTCGCAACTTACTGCGTTTCTGATAGCTTTGAGTAACTTAAAGTCCCGATTTATGTTAAAGTCCAGAGTAATAGAATCTGCGCCCAACAATTCAACTAATTTGGCTCTAGCTACACTGTCTACATGAGCTATGGTTGATACCCTTATTTTGAGGTGTGGAAATTGACGTTTTATAAGCTCAACCAGATAAGGGATGGTTACCGTGACACTATCCACATCAATGCTGTTGATCCATTCAAGATGCTCTAGTAACTCTCGATGGGTCTTCTCATCCCACTCCATGTTACTCATACTGGGAGCATTTAGGAGGTAGTCAAACTTCAGACCTGCTGAATGAGCCTGTTTGATGTATTCTTCCGCTTGGCCTCCCATCATGTAAACATTGTCAGGACCTGAACCCCCGCTGCCTATCATCGAAGTGGGCAATACGCTATATAGCTCTATGGAGGCTTCCAGCTTGCTCAATGGTGCTATCAGAGCCGGGTCCCAATTTGTTGGTACTAGTAGTTGCATGTCACCCCCCTATGCCAAATGATGGTAGCATAAAGCTGGGCACACATGTCCCATCTCATACCTTCTTTTGTGTTTGGCGAGAACATCTTGTATATCGCAATGCGATGTATTATGGATACAAGGAAATTTATTGTCAATACCTTCGAGTCAAGAGGCTCTGTTCCACGGTTTTGTCGCGATGCAATTTTCAAGGAAATATCATCCTCCTATGAAATAGTGGTATTGAATAGGAAAAGGCAATACCTCGATTATACCTCGCATACTTTTGTATCGTAATACTAGGTATTGTAAATATAGAGAAATTTTTTGTCAATACCTTTCCGTTATTTGTATATAGTTGGATATCTTTCGAAGCCCTGCCAGCATTAGATTGGCGTATTGTGACGGCGGCTGATCAGGGAAATGCTCCGCCATCTATAGTGATGACTTGTCCTGTGATATAGCCGGCTTTCTCAGTGGCTAAGAAACCTACCAGTTCAGCCACGTCTTCAGGTTGGCCTAGGCGTTGCAAAGGAATCATAGCCAGCATGCTCTCTCTTCTTTCCGGAGGCAATTTGTTTGTCATCTCGGTAACAATGAAACCAGGGGCCACGGCATTGGCGGTTATATTGCGGGAACCCATCTCTCGAGCTATGCTTTTGGTAAAAGCGATGATTCCACCTTTGGCAGCAGCATAGTTACTTTGCCCGGCATTCCCCACTCTACCCACAACAGAGGAGATACTTATGATGCGTCCCCATTCCTGCCTCATCATATACCTCACAGCAAACTTAGTGCACAGGTAAGCTCCACGCAAATTGGTGTTGAGTACATCGTCCCAGGCATCATCAGACATTCTTAGCAGCAGTGTATCTCTGTTAATGCCAGCATTGTTTACCAGGATATCAATCTTGCCCCATTTAGCAATCACCTGTTCTACCATGGTTTTCACTGCTTCACCATCCCGAATATCAGCTTCAACAGATATAGCTTCTCCACCCAGATGGGTTATGCTCTCCACTACATTATGGGCATCAGCCTTGTTACTGGCTTCAATGGCCACATAGTTAACTGCTACCTTGGAACCAAGGCTGGCCAGCTTCAAGGCAATGGCTCTACCTATGCCGCGAGAAGCACCAGTTACCAGAGATACCTTTCCTTCTAATTCCATTATTAGCTTGCAGCTAGTTTATATTGTTCGCTGACTGTTGAAAATTTCCTATGCCTTCACTTGTTGACGCGCTTAAGTACCAGACAGCAGTTTTCACCACCCAACCCAAAGCTATTCTTCAGACACACATTGACCTGGGCTGGGCGAGCCACATTGGGGACGTAATCCAGATCACAAGCCGGGTCAGGGGTTTCATAGTTTATGGTTGGGTGGATAATCCCTTTGTTCATGACCAGTAGAGCGGCAATGGTCTCAATAACGCCTGCAGCAGTAATGATATGCCCAATCATGGATTTAGTAGAGCTTATAGGTATTTTGTAAGCGTGTTCTCCGAATACAATCTTAATGGCTTTGGTCTCACAGGCATCATTCAGCTTGGTACTGGTACCATGGGCGTTAATATAATCAACCTCTTCAATCTTTACCCTGGCATTTTGCAAAGCAGTGCGCATAGCATAGGCCTCAGCCTCCGGGGCGGGGGCGGTTGCATCGTGGGCATCAAAAGACCAGCCTGCACCGGCAATTTCAGCTAGGATAGGTACGCCTCGCCTTCTGGCATGCTCATAGCTTTCCAAAACAACTAATCCGGCACCCTCGCCATAGACGAAACCGTTGCGATTGAGGTCGAAGGGGCGACAAGCTTTGGAAGGGTCAGGTTCACGGGAAAGGGCTCCTAAAATATCTATTCCAGCCATGCCAACTGGCTCCAGGCTGGCGTCAGAACCCCCGGCTATCATGACATCTGCATATCCTAAGCGAATGAAGTTCGTTGCTGTGCCTATGGCATCAGCGCCGCTGGCACAAAGGCTATTTACAGCGCTGTTAGGACCTTTGGCTCCCAGCATCATTCCCACCTGCATTGATGCTGCGCTGGCAGATGACTTGGTGATGAAGAGTGGATCAACTCTTGCTCCTCTAGGACCCGATTTTTGAAACAGCTCCCATCCCCAAACAACATAGCCTTGCTCTGTTATAGTAGCAATGATAACACCTACCCGCTCAGGATTTTCCTGAGTCATATCCAGGCCGGCTGATTGTATTGCTTCTTTGGCAGCAGCAATAGCAAACTGAATAGTCCTCGAAGTCCGGTCAACTACCTTCAAGTCCATATGCTTCGTGGCATCAAAGCCATGCACCTCAGCATCCACTTTCACTCGAAAGTTGCTGGCATCAAAGCGGGTAATAGGACCAATGGCTGACTTTCCTGCGGCTAATCCTTCCCAAAATGCCTCAACACTCAAGCCCAAGGGATTAATAGTGCCCATACCGGTAACTACCACCTTGGGTATATTTATCAGCCCCCAAGAATTAATCGCGCTTTCAGGAACTCTAGCCGTGCTCATCGTCCTCCCTTCCAGCGAGAGCTAAGAGTCCTACAGAGGTACCCCCGTCAACAATAATCGTTTGCCCTCTTATCATGAAGGCCTCTTCACTACACAAAAAAGCCACTACATTAGCCACATCTTCGGGAATGACCATCCTTCCTGCCGGCGTTACATGATGACTATCTTTTACCAGCCCCTCTTTGACATAAAACTTCAGGGCTTCTGTCTCCACAGCAGAAGCAGCTACAGCATTAACACAAATGCTTTGGGGTGCCAACTCTATTGCCAGGTAACGGGTTAAAGCTTCCAGGGCAGCTTTGGAGACTCCAACAACAGCATAAGTGGGCCAGGCAAGAAACGAACCCAAGCTAGAGATACTGACTACCTTACCGCCTCTCCCATCCATTAGCCTGGCTGCCCTCTGGGTACAGAGTAAAAGGGCTCTGACGTTGATGTTCATAGTCCATTCCCAGGCCTTAATATCTATGTCCATTACCGGACGACCTACGCCTGAAGCAGCATTGCTAATTAAGATATCCAGCCGTCCAAATTTATTGCCAATCATGTCAAACATTTCATCTATCTTTGCCGGGTCTCCCACATTAGCTCGGATAATTTCAGCTTTCACTCCCATGGCCTCAATATCATTAGCTGTTTCTTGTGCGGCATCGCGGTGGCGGAAGAAATTAACAATAACATCGGCACCCTGGGAGGCAAGTTTTAAGGCAATCGCCTTACCAATGCCTCGTCCACCGCCTGTTACTAAAGCCAGCTTCCCTTCAAGCGACATGGCTAAACTTTTTCCTTTTGCGCCACTCGATTCTCTACATAGGAGACAAAGTCACCGAAGTTCTGAAACTTCTGGGCCTCTTCATCAGGGATTTCGATCTCAAAGGCCTCTTCCACTGCCACCAATGCCTGTACTACGTCTAATGAATCTGCTTTCATCCCCTTAAATGTGCTTTCCCGGGTGATAATGCTCTTATCAACATGGGTAATCCGGGCCACGATTTCTCTTGTTTGCTCTTCAACAGTCATAATTTACCTCCTTGGTCAAATTTTGCTAATTCCGACTTCAAGACTTCAATAACCCCGGCTTTTACTGCCTCCTTGGCGCTTTCTATAGCACTAGCTATACGGGGGGCTCGGCTAGCTCCATGCGCTATCCTGACAACTCCATCAACACCCCACAAAATACCACCACCCCGCTTCTCAGTTTCACTGGATATTTTGGTTGCCGGGAACAATTTGTTAAACAATAGTTTAACTAAGATACCTGAAAGTGGGTATTTTTTCAGCTTTTGCACTGTCCAATCCCGGGCATGATTCCCGATGCTCTCATAGAACTTTAAGAGAACATTGCCTGCAAAGCCGTCACAGACGATGACATTGGCCTTGCCGCTTAAGATATCATTGCCCTCTATATTACCAATAAAGTTCAAGCCGCTATTTTTAAGAAGGGAATAAGCTTCGCGCACTGCTTCATTCCCTTTACCTTCTTCACTGCCAGTGCTTAGCAAAGCTATCTTAGGGTCAGTGATGTTAAGGAACTTCTTAGCATAGACCGAGCCAGCGATGGCAAAATTCAGAAATTGATGTGGCTTACAATCTACATTAGCTCCGAGGTCTACCATCACAGTATTCGGTGCAAAGCTACCCAGAGAGCCAACAATTGCCGGACGACACACCCCCTCCACCATGCCTATAAATTGAATGGCACTTACTGCAGCTGCTGCACTAGACCCGGCACTGACTAATGCATCTGCTTCGCCTGATTTTACCATCTTCGCTGCTACGACTACAGAGCAATCGGGCTTGTTACGAACCACGACAACTGGCGACTCATTTTCCTTGATAACTTCGCTGGCTTCGACAACATGGATGGACGAACCGTTGACCAATTTGTACCTGGTTAATTCCTTTTCTAAAATACTTGTGGGTCCCACTAAGAAGATTTCTATATCGCCTTTCTGAGCTGCGAGCACGGCCCCTTTAACTATTTCCTCAGGGGCATAATCACCGCCCATGGCGTCGACTGCCACCCTGACTCTTCCATTTTGAGCCATATTTTTATTTCTTACCACTTGAGATCTTAACTATTGCCTCCCCCGCAACTATCGCTTCGCCTTTTTGATTACAGCACTTAAAACTGCAATTTGCGTATGATACATCATCTTTCTGTTCAACGCAATCAATTTTGCCATTAATAGTCATAGTATCTCCGGGACGTGCCGCCTCTTTAAACTTTGCTCGGAGCTTACCCCCGGACAGCCAGCTTCGGCCAAAGGCCGAAGTCATCATCTCTGAAACATAAGCCAGATTAAGCATACCATGAGCAATAGTGCCGCCAAAAGGAGTCTTAGCAGCGAAAGACTCGTCTATGTGGATGGGGTTGAAATCACCCGATGCCTCGGCATAAAGATTAATCTTCTCCTGGGTGATATGTTTTACCACCGGATTAAGAGTCTTTCCTTCTTGAATTTCTGTAAGCATTTCTGTCCTAGGTGGGCAATGCTATAGTCGCTTTTCCTGATTGCACCTTTTCATTGCCTTGGTCAAAAATCTCTAATTCCAGGATTAGCATACTCATTTTACCTCGAGTTATCTTTTGTGTCACTCTAGTGTGACACTCTATAGTGGCGCCGATGGGCACCAGTTTGAAAAACTCTAGCTCTTGTGAAGCATGTATAGCGATAGTACCAGGCGGCAAGGAAAAAGAGCCTGACATAGCAGCTATGACACAGGCTGTGATGGCCAGAGGGGGAACAAATCCATCGCCCGCTCCATCCACAGCTTGCAGATATTTTGAGACAAGCAAGGCGCTCAGTTCATAGCTGGCAGGAGGAAATTCGTAACCAGGTATGAGTTCTTCGTAGTTTACAGCGTTGCCCTGCATTTGACCGCTTCCCGATACATCGGTATACTATGTATCTTACATTATACACTAGCTCTGATTATTGTCAATACCTAAGTTTCTTGCTGGTCGTCACTATCTTAGCGGGGAGAATTTACAATTGTGTGGAGAATTTCTTTACATGCCAGTGGCCACGAAATAGAGAAAATGCTGGCGAGCAAAGTTTGGGAGCTGCAGTGGGTTCTTGTCTGGTTTGCTGCGCAATGGGCTCGGCAGGATTCGAACCTGCGACCAACCGGTTATGAGCCGGCCGCTCTGCCACTGAGCTACGAGCCCATTCTTCCACCCATGCAAAGTTCCACTTTTCATGGCAACCAAATTTGCGTGGAGCGGGAGACGGGACTCGAACCCGCGACACCCTGCTTGGAAGGCAGGAACTCTACCACTGAGTTACTCCCGCAAGACCGAATCTATTTTACCTCAAATCTTATAGTTGGTAAACAAGGCAATGTATCCGTTCATATGTATAGTGACACCTCTATTTCGTGTCCTCGGAATAGATGTCATAAGGGAAGCTTGACCGAAGATTATCCTATATATATCTTATGGTGTTCAAGATGCTGACATGCGGCACCCGTACATCCTTGATCTTTATTCCCTTTTAGACCAGATTCTGAGTTTCGATTTTGATTTTCCCTCTGTTTTCTGCTAATCTCCTGATAGAGGTGAGCGTCATGCCACGAACGATTCAAGCAATATACGAAGATGGTGTCCTTAAGCCCCTGCGTAAATTAGACCTTTCTGAACAGCAAAAAGTGGAAATTCTTATTCTAGAAGATGACTTGCTCGCTTCCCGTATTGCTGAGGTTGCTGGCAAAGCGGGCAGTTACAATTTCCTCGGCCGTTCTGGCGAAGATATTTATACTGCCGAAGACGGGTAAGGGCTCGCTTGCCATGCCCCGGGTTACTCTCAAACGAGGCGACGTTGTGCTTGTCCTTTTCCCTTTTACCGACCTGACTGCTGAGAAACTGCGACCAGCGGTCATCGTATCTCCTGACCCACAAGAGCTCGATGTTGACATCGCTTTTATCTCGTCCATAGTGCCCTCCAAAGAGATGGCTGAGATCGATTTTCTGCTGACACCGGACCATCCCGATTTTGCCAAAACTGGCCTGAAGAAGAGTTCAGTCTTCAAGATGAAGAGACTCTTGACCACCGATAGAACGAAGCTCATTCGTCGGCTTGGTAGGGGCAGTCCGCTGATTCAAGATAAGCTAGATGGACGCCTGAGAAATGCGCTAGGGCTCTAGGTAAGACCTGCTTGGAAGGCAGGAACTCTACCAATGGGTTACTCCCACGAAACTGAATCTATTTTATCTCAAATCTTATAGTTGGTAAACAAGAAGAGAGTCTTGCACCGCTAGGTCAGCCTCAACAGCGATGCCTGGGTAGCAGGTATTCAAAGCTAGATTGTTCACAAGGCAAGGGGGTGTACCCCAGGGGCATTGGTGTTACCTACGACTAATCACGAAGATGTTGGCTAGTAGAAAAATCCAGTCAGCCTTTGAATCTGGGGTTAACTCTTCCACTCTGTTTTCCTGAGTTTTACACCTATGACTGGTAAAATTGCTATAGCTAAGAAAACGATTGTTATAAATATTGCCCAAGGGAAGTTGATTGGCTCTCCCGACGCATCAGCAAGGACATCATTCCAAGCCAGAATAGGTATAATGCTTATAGCTATGCAAAAAAGTATACTAGAAGCCAAGCATAATTTCCATAGCTTCGCCCTGAAAGTGTAGATTCCGCCTCCAACAACAAATGCAGCCCAAATCAAAGGCAACCATCCTAACAGCCCTGGAATGAATCCATAGAAGGCACGAAACATTAACATCCCTAGGAATGCTCCTGTTACCATTAAGACACCTGTTACTTTTCTCATTCTATCGTCTATACCTCAATCTCATATTCTTCTGCGATTTCTCGTAGATATTTACCAATATGTTCCAGTTTCTGTACGAAGTCCCACGAAGCTGCATGAATTATTCTGGGGTCTTCGCAACCCGCAAAATTCATTGAAAATGCTTTCCCCAAGCCAGGAACATAGTTGTCGGGCAAGTTCTTCATATATTCTGGACTGTACTCGTGAAGATATTCAGTATATTCCGTC
>Ga0172364_10002874_pt1 | contig 13747 bp, 11 predicted proteins | sample LakKivSesite10cm_FD_114545 | JGI IMG/M metagenome (GOLD analysis project Ga0172364, IMG submission 114545) | Sediment microbial communities from Lake Kivu, Rwanda - Sediment site 10cm | ecosystem: Environmental > Aquatic > Freshwater > Lake > Sediment | place: Rwanda: Western Province, Lake... | reverse complement strand
TGTGTCTTTTTCAAACGATTTTTCTTTTTTATCGGATTTTCATTCTTTCCACAGAGCCATTCTCAGGACGTCTCTGTACTCTCCATCCACAAACACTTCGTTTCGCAGAATGCCTTCCACTTTAAAACCCAGTTCTTCGTTCAATTGAATGTTGTGGATGTTCGTGTTCAGAGTGTTTAAATAGATCTTTTTTAAGCCCAGAGCATTTTTGCCGTACGCAATCCAAAGACGTGTGGCTTCTTTTCCGAAGCCTTTTCCCCTCATGTCGGGTTCACCGATCAATTTCCGCAATTCGGCTTTGCGCTGGACAGAATCGAAATCCAAAAAGGCAACCGCCCCAATAGGTTTTCCGTCCAGCAGAGTCACCACTCCGACAATGTTTGCATCGTTTCTCAGGAGCTGATCTATTTTCATGGTTACAGCGGTTGTCCGTGAAAGAAGAAAATGCCGTCCAAAGTCGTCCGCCAGCCATTTTTCGAACAGCGTTTCATCTTTGGAGGGTTTGTACGCCCGTATCTGTATGCGATTGCCCTTTATCGGAAGGGAGACGGATTCGGAAACTTGAGGTTTGATATTTGTCTTCTCGCTCTTTTCTTGTATTTCATTTTCCCTCTCCTCATCCGTGGGCTTCATCGCGAAATCCAGCAGCATATTGACAAAGCGCACATAATCCACTTGCTTGAAGCCGTACTTTGAACTTTCCTTGAAAAAACTCCGGACAAGGGCTTCCAACGTGGTTTCTGGAATATTTTTATCTGTGTTTTCCATGGCTCACCTCTTTTAACTTGGACTGCTGCAACGATTCCCTTTGGCTTTCTTTTTTGATGCGCAACCGTTGCTCAGAAAAGCGGCCTCTTTCCTCTGACGACGGCGTTTGCGCAGGATGTGTTTGGATGTTGGCCACAGAAGAAGAGAAAACGTTCAACCAATCTGGGGAGAGTATCCTGGCCTAAGGATTCATCAACGGGTTCGTGGGTCGCCATTTTTATTGAGACGTTATGCAAAGGATTGCCTTTTTCCCGTGCCGCATATTTGGTTTTTAAAAAGTATGGATTTTCCAACACTTATTTTTTTCCATCCGAAAAGAGAAGAGACAAAATTATTTCTCTCTTCATCAGAAGCCACAGAATCGCTAAGAAAACGGCATTCATTTTTTTACTGAACTTTGGCAAGTTTATATTTCATCTGTCATCCTTCGACTGAGTTTACCCTGATCCCGAAGTTTCGGGAGAAGGGCTCAGGATGACCACCCCACTCTAAAATTTACCAAAGTTCAATGGTTAATACAAATCAAATGAATTGGTCGTTGTCATGATAGAAATAAAAACCTGGACTTCTGAAAAATTCAGACGAACTGAGAATTTATGTCGTCCTGAATCCTGGTCTGTCTCGAGGGCCTCTCCCGAACAAAGTGAAGGAATAAACTCCATCGAAGGATGACCCCGATACATCAGATTCTTTTTTCCGAAAAGTCAGGGTTCAGAACGACTCCCCACTCTAAAATTTGTCAAAGCCCAGTTAATAATCGAAACTGCTTCTGCCAATAAATTCTCGCAGTATGGAATTTGAAGGGACTTCGTTGGGTGAGAGGGGCAGAAAAAACAAAAGAAGTAGGATAAGCCTCTGGGCTTCGAAGAAAGCAGCGTGCGTAGGAGGCACCCTTTCCAGAAGGGGTTTCACCATTTCCCTCAGTACAGGAAGTTCATAGATCAGTGACGAGTTGAACATGATATCGGCTTCTTCCTGAAAAGGGAAGATGTTCTTTTCCTCACCAAGACGAACCAGAGGCCAGCGTTCTATGGTGTGCTCTGGGGAATAATTGCGGAATTGATAGTCGCGTATCAAACGCCTGAGAAGCCGGACGTCGCTGGTAGGGACTCTCGTGTGATCGGTGATGTTAAGTTGCGTCAGGGCACTGATGTAGATTTTCAGTTTATTGTTTCTTGAAATGCTCGGCGTGATTTGATCGTTTAATCCGTGGATTCCTTCAATAAGAATCGGCTGATGGGATTCGAGGTGGCGGGTGGCTCCAGGCAGGCGTTTCCCCAGTTTGAAATCGTAATGCGGAAGCGGAACTGTCTCCCCTGCAAGGAGGCTTTGCAAATCACGGTTGAGTTGGAGAATATCAATGGCTTCCGGAGACTCGTAATTGTAGTCTCCGTTCGCAGTGCGTGGCGTCTGTTCCCGATTGAGAAAATAATCATCCAAGGAGATCATAAGGGGCTTCAGGCCGTTCACCCGGAGCTGAATGCCGAGTCTTTTGGTGAACGTCGTTTTTCCGGAAGAGGAAGGACCAGAGATCAGAACAATGCGGATAATTTTCTTTTTTTTGGTAATCGTGTCTGCGATATGGGCGATTTTCTTTTCATGCAGTCCCTCTGCAATTTTAACGAGATCGAGGATTTCTCCAGATTCAGAGGCTTCATTGATGTCCGCAGCTTTTTGAATTTTTAAGATGCTTTCCCAACGGCCGTATTCATGAAAGACCCGGAACAATTTTTTCTGCTTGATAAAGGGTGGAAGATTTTGAGAAGAAGTTTCAATGAAATTGAGAATCATGCCCGGTGGCCACGGGCGAAGATCGAAGGTCTGGACGCGGTTTGTTGAAGAGAGCAACGGGTGATCAAAGAAATCCAAGACACCCCCGGATTGATAAAAAGTAAAACGGAACTGTTCCTGGTTCCCAAGAAGCAGAGTGTCTTTTTCTCCATTCAGCCGGAATCGTTCTGCGGCTTGTTCGCGTGAGAGTGTCACAGGTTGTATGGATTCATTGCTTTGAATGATTTCCATCATTCTCTTTTTAATCTTTTTTACAGTCCAGAGGGAGATCGCTCTTTTATGTTGAAGCCTGCAGAAAAGCCCCTTTCCCAGAGAATGATCAATGAGAAGTTTTTGATGTGGGTAGAGTTCAAGCACAGCACGGATTAAAATCAGACAGAGGGTCTGCTGATAGGCACGTGTTCCTTCCAGAGAGGGTGTGGGTACCCATTCGATGGTGCAATCCTCATCAATGGATTGTTGCAGGCTGCAAAGCCTTTGATTTACTTTGGCCAATACGACGGTCTCCTTTTCGGGCGGACGATGGTGTTTTAAAATGTCCAAAAGCGTCGTTCCCTTAAGGAAAACCGATTCATTGCCGCCGGAAAATTGTGCGGTGAAAGTATTTTCCCTGATTCGCAGGATCATTTTGTTATCGGATTTTTCCATGGATGGGAAAAAATAAATATTTTTATGGATTTCTTCAAGTCCTTTTTGATTGACAAATGGATTGACAAAGAGTATTGAATTTGCTACTTTCTAAACGAAAGAAGATACCACACATGCCGATTCAAAAAAAGAAAGAAGTGCTCGGTTTCATTGGTGCAGGCCGAGCGGGACGGGCCCTCGCTGTTCTCTTCTCGCAAAGAGGATATACGGTCTCTTCCGTCATTGATACGGATATTGAGAAAGCACGACGCTGTCAGACGGAATGCAGGGCAAAAGTGGCCTCAACGGATGTGAGAGCCGTTGCTTCTGAAACCACCGTGCTTTTTACCGCTGTACCTGATGACAGCATTGAGAGGATTGGTTTTGACTTGGTTCAAGGCGGCTGTCTTCGGTCGGGAATGGTGGTTGTGCACACGTCCGGTCTTTTGCCTGCCGAGGTGTTGTCTCCGGTTCGAAGTCAGGGTGCGTATGTTTGCTCCTTTCATCCCTGTTTGAGTTTTACAGAAGATTTTCAAGGCGATGTAAAGGATGCATTTTTTGCCATCGAAGGGGATAGAGAGGGATGCCGGCGGTTGGAGAAACTTGCCACGGACCTTGGGGGAAAACCGTTCATAGTTTTAAAAAAAGATAAAGTGTTTTACCACACCGCATGCACAATCGCTTCGAACCATTTGGTCACTCTACTGTATATGGTTCAGCAGCTCCTGGATCACATTGATGAAAAAATAGAAATTCACCATTTTCTCCCGCTGGTCAGGGGAACACTGAATAATATAGAAAAGGGGGGTGCTGAACATGCTTTAACAGGACCCATCCTTCGCGGGGATATCCAGACAGTGGAGAAACACTTGGAAGCATTGAAGGATTTGGATGCCGATCTTCTTTCACTTTATATCATATCCGGCAAAGCAACTCTTCGCTTGGCCGAAACATTGGGTTTGGAACCTGCCAAAGTGCAGGCGTTCAAAAGGGCCTTTGAGCGTTACGAGGTGAAACACTCGTGACCTGTTGTACAGATTATCACACATGCCATTGAGTTCATAGACTTGTCTGTGCGTAAAATTCGTAGATTCTCGTTCAGGTTGTCTTAAAAGTCCAAGTCGGTCGTGCATTTACTGTGTGAGCAATCGAATGTATGTTCTGTGAAAAGGGAAAAGAGATGGCTTTTTTCGAAGTGGGGAAACTTCCTCCCGACGTATTGGGCACACTTTTGCAGAAAATTGATTTGAAAGATCCCAGAGTCGTGGTTGGGCCGCGTGTTGGAGTGGATGCAGCGGTGTTCGATATGGGGGACCGGTATCTGGTTGTGAAAACCGATCCTGTCACTTTTACGGAGAAACGCATCGCATGGTATTGCGTCAACGTCAATGCAAACGATGTGGCTGCTATGGGGGCAGAGCCGCGTTGGTTTTTGGTGACACTTCTTTTGCCAGAGGAAAAGAGTGACAGAGAGTTCGTCGAAGCCTTATTGGATGACATCTTGAAATCCTGCAGCGAGCTGGGCATTACTTTATGCGGCGGTCATACCGAGATCACGGCAGGTCTCGACCGATCCATTTTGATAGGACAAATGCTGGGGGAAGTGCCAAAAGAAAAGTTGGTGACTCCTGATAAAATTGTAGCCGGCGACGCCGTGCTTCTGACAAAAGGAATTGCTATTGAAGGGACGGCTATTCTGGCAAAAGAAATGGAAGACATTCTATCGGACAGGATGCCTTCGGATGTGCTTTTGAGGGCCGAGAAATTTCTTGAGAACCCAGGAATCTCGGTGGTCAAAGCAGCGATGACAGCCTCCAGAGCAGCCAATGTTCACGGAATGCACGATCCTACAGAAGGGGGAATAGCCACGGGTCTATGGGAACTTGGGCAGGCCAGTCGTTGTGGATTGAGGATTGAAGCCGATTCGGTTCCTGTGTATCCGGAAACCCAGGCTTTCAGTGAATTGCTCGGAATGGATCCGTGGGGGCTGATTGCATCTGGCGCACTTCTCATTGTCGTGGATCCAAAGGATGTTGATAAGGTGGTGTCAGCACTTTCTGATGTGAATATCCGCTGTACGCCAATCGGCAGGATTGTGCCACCTGAAGATGGAATGGTATGTGTTCGAGAGGGAAACGTATTTCCCTTGGAACCTTTTGTGAAGGACGAACTGGTTCGGGTCCTTGATCGAAAATCTTTCAATTTGAAATAGCATGGTGCCAATGAATGGTATTAATTTTAAACAGGGTGTGTTTAGATTCCATCATTTCAAAAGGAGAATGACACTATAGCCATAAATTGAGAATAGGTTTAACAAATTGATCTCTAAAGTCTTATATGAATCGTACCATGGATCAGAAAGTTGCATTCTGATCCATTTTTTTCTGGCATAATGCTTGCTCTTTCAATTTGTATAATATAATGAAGGGAGGAGAAATGTGGTTTCCTTTTTACAATTTTAATGCGTCGGATGATATCATCATGGCTCCTGAGGGATTTCTTAATCGGAAATATGTGCCGATTCTCAAAACAAAGGATGTGTGCATTATTGAATTGCGGGTTTTGACAGATGGAATAGTATTTCATACCATTCGTCACCATCCGCAGAATTGATCGTGTCAATATATAGGATTTAAAAGAGTATGGCGTTCCAGAGAAAATGGCATGTTGATCTGCTTTGTACCATGGGTGTACTCTTCTTTGGCCTTTTTGTATGGGTGGGCTTTCAAAACGTGGATGGGCAAGAGAATCCTTCTATCAAGGGATATGGGGGAAGGTTGCCCGAGAAGACACGCACGGTTCTGGAACGAATGAATGAGGAAATCAGGAACACAAAAGGGATCATTGATGCGCGATCGGAACGCATACGTTTTCTAAGTAAAAGTCAGGATGTCAAAGAATATTGTTTTGCGTACGGGATACTTTGGTACAATGATATCCCTGTGATTTCAGACGTTCAATTTTTTCGTTTTGAATATCGTGACGAATTTGGCAATCTGCTAACTCGTGTACAGAATCATCTTCTTTCTGTGACGACGATTGTCTACACTCTCCGAATGGGGTACGGCAACAAGGAAGTTCGCGTAAGTTCACGATTAAAGATTCCATTTTGCTCCCTTGATGCTGGATTGAAAAAGGCAGATCCGATGACATGGGCAGTGGTTCCAAACAAGTAATTTTTTACATTCCCTGTCATCACATTTCTCTCCCTCCCAGAAAGGCGCTCGTTAAATTAAGAGCGCCTTTCCTATTTTTTTGCCAGGGCACAATCAATTTCTGGATTTTTGAAAACACCGATTAAAAAGATAGGGATGCCAAAAATTATCGCTTTCCATTTTCCATGGGGGATTGATTTTCCGATTGACATTCAAAAATATTTTTACTATTTTTTTACGCATATGTATCATTTGAGTTCTTTGATTTTGGGGACGAATTGGATTCGACGGATTCAGTGAAGCTGAAGAGCGCGTGTCCAGGTCCTGGATCCTGGTAAAACCTCTGGGACAAATAATAAATGGCAACGATTATTCGTATGCTTTGGCTGCTTAATTAAGCGGTCCGTTCCCGGAAGTCTTTACCCACCGAGGTTTTCGAGGAGCGTCGTCAAAGGTGGGTTAGCCGATTCTCTCGCCTGGTGAGAAGAGGCGAATCATTGCAGGCTTAGCCAAAAGGATCCCTGTCTGTCGGGTACTCGAGGTGAAAACCAAAGATTGACTACACACGTAGCGGTCTTCAGTCTCGTGTTTCCGGACGTGGGTTCGATTCCCACCGTCTCCACCATATCTTGTCGGGGGAAAGATTATTTTCCCTCCTTTTATTTTTATCATCCTTTTTTTATGTCTCATATCAGACGGATGTTTTTATGAGCATCATGCCGAAGTGTGAATACCTTCCAGTGCACCATCAATTGTCTGTCATCAAATATAATTTGGGGAATAACGGGGAATAGATTATCAAAAGGCCCGTAAGATCTATTCTGACGCGTGAAATGTATCTATGCTAATATAATGGAGAATTGAACCAAGAGTTGTTGAAAGGAGAATCATGGATGCCATTAACAATTTTCTCGTTCAGTTGAATGCTTATATTGGAAATAAGAGTGCATGGTTTCCTTATGTGCTTTTGGGAACGGGTATCTTTTTTACACTTTATCTTAAATTTCCTCAGATTCGATTTTTCCGACATGCGTTTCGAATTGTCACAGGAAGATGGGAGAAGAAAGAATTTAAAGGGGATACGACGCATTTTCAGTCGTTGGCCACAGCACTATCCGGAACTGTAGGAACTGGAAACATCGGTGGTGTGGGACTCGCACTCTGGATTGGGGGGCCCGCTGCACTTTTTTGGCTGTGGGCAACGGCGTTTTTCGGAATGACCTTAAAATTTGTTGAGGTCACACTTTCTCATAAATACCGCAATATCGAAAAAGACGGAAGCATCGCCGGCGGTCCGATGTATTACATGGAGAACAAATTACGCATGAAGTGGCTGGCGACGATTTTTGCCTTTGCCACTATTGTCTGTTCCTTTGGAACCGGCAACCTGCCTCAGATCAACAACATCGCTCGAACCGCAGAAAAAGTGTTTCATCTGCCCCTTTGGGGAGTCGGCGGTTTTTTATCGTTTCTTCTTTTTCTTATCATCATCGGAGGCATCAAGCGCATCGCAAAGGTGACTGAGAAGATTGTGCCTTTGATGGGCATCATCTACGTTGTCGGCGCTCTCTTCGTGATTATTGCGAATTATACCAATATTATTCCTTCCTTCCGGGATATTTTTGTGCATGTGTTTACAGGTAGTGCCGCTTTTGGGGGATTCGTAGGGGCGTCGTTTGCAATGGCTTTTCGGCAAGGCACCGGCCAGGGTATCTTTTCCAATGAAGCCGGCCAGGGTTCGGCAGCCATTGCCCACTCGGCAGCGAAGGCAGACGAACCTGTCTCCGAAGGCATGGTTTCTATTCTCGAACCCTTTTTCGATACACTGGTCATCTGTACGCTCACGGGGTTAACTGTTCTCGCTTCTGGCGCGTGGAAGCAAAAAGCGGATAATATTATTTTTCAACGTGCCGATATGGAAATTGTAAAGGAGAGTTATGTGGGGAAAAATCCTGAACACGTTCGGATGCTTTTCGACCATTTTGACCATAAAAAAGGCGATCAAGTTGCTCCCTTCACAGGTGAACTCCCGCTGACAGATGGAAGAATCGAGGAGAGTGCCCATGTGACGGTCATTCATGCACGGTCCATCGCAGAAAACATGATTTTTCTAAAAGGAGGTGCTCCGGTTACAGGATCTCTTACCGTGACAAACGGCAAGCTGGACGATACGGGAGTTGTAGTGAAAGGAACATCGCGAATCCACAGTGCGATGTTGACGGCGGAAGCTTTCAAGAAAGGATTTCTTGGAGACAAGGGGGAATACATTGTTTCCATTGGCCTTTTCCTTTTTGCGTTTTCGACAGTGATCTCATGGTCCTATTACGGTGACAGGGCGACTACCTACCTTTTCGGTTTGCGATATGTCATTCCGTACAGACTTTTTTATATTGCTATGTTTTTTATGGGGGCATTGTTGGACACAACGGTTGTGTGGAATTTTGCGAATATCGCAATTGTTCTCATGGCCGTACCCAATCTGTTCGGCATTCTTGTACTTTATAAAGACATGAAACAATCTATTGTGGATTACTGGGATAAATTCAAGAGGGAGCATCCTGAGGATGCCAAGAGATTGAAAATACGATAATCCCCAAAAGTATTTCCATTCCAGAATATCTTGTAATACAGTGGTTGTGCATAGCGGTACACAATTTTGAGAATAGAATGATCCAGATACATTTTAGACAGTGTTTTTTGGAAGAGAGAATTAATTGTATTATCTGAAAGTTCGGGTTGGTCGAATAAATCACACCAAAAGAAAGGTTCATTCACTATGACAAAAGATCGAGGAAGTTTCAGCCGTATAGGCTTTATTTTGGCTGCGGCCGGTTCGGCCATAGGACTGGGCAATCTCTGGCGTTTTCCGTATACAGTCGGGACCAACGGCGGGGGGCTTTTTGTTCTGCTGTATCTTTTTTCCGTGATTGCCATTGCCCTGCCAGTGTTGATAGCGGAAGTATCTTTGGGGCGGCATACAGGGAAAAATCCGGTGGGCGCTTTTCGTACAATTCGGCCTGGGAGTCCTTGGAAATGGGTGGGATATCTGGGAGTTGCTACAGGCTTTATGATTCTTTCTTACTACTCGGTAATCGCAGGATGGACTGTTGGATACTTCGTCAAGGCTGTTACAGGTAAGTTTGTAGGAATGACAAGTGATACTGCAGTCCAAGTATTTACGAGTTTTACAGGAAATGCCTTTCTACAGATTTTTCTTTTGGCGTTTTTTATTTTTATCACTGTCTATGTGGTTTCCAGGGGGGTTTCGGGTGGGATTGAAAAATTTTCCAAGATTTTGATGCCGATGCTTTTTGGAATCCTTCTTCTGCTCTTGATCCGGTCACTCACTCTGCGGGGTGCATCAAAGGGAGTGGAATTCTATTGGAAGCCCAATTTTTCCGCATTTTCGCCTGCTCTTGTCATAACCGCCATGGGTCAGGCATTTTTTAGTTTGAGTCTGGGTATGGGAACGATGATTACATACGGCTCCTACGTAAGCAAGAAGGAGAGCATTCCCTCTTCAACAACATGGGTCGTCTTTTTCGATACGTTCGTGGCGATCATGGCCGGATTTATTATTTTCCCAGCTATTTTCTCCCAGGGTATGGATCCGGCCCAGGGGACCGGCGTAATGTTCAACACGCTGCCTGTGTTGTTTGCCAAAATGCCGGGGGGAAGCCTGTTCGGTGCATTTTTCTTTCTGCTTCTGGCCATTGCTGCTTTGACCTCTACGATTTCGATTCTGGAGGTACCGGTTGCCTTTTTTATTGACGAGAAAAAGTGGAATCGGAAGACAACAGCGGTTGGTATTGGATTTGTGGCGTTTTTGATTGGCATCCCATCGGCACTCTCGATAGGAGCAGTGGACTTTTTTACGAAAATGCCCTTTATCAAGAAGGGCTTTCTCGGTCTTTGGGATTTTATCTGGGGAAATGTCTCGCTTAGTATCGGTGCATTGTTTATTGCGGTTTTTGTGGGGTATACTTGGAAGACGAACAATGCCCTGAAGGAGATTGGGGAGGGTGCGGGACGTTTTCGGGCAGGAAAGGTTTGGGCCGTGATGATTAAATATGTTGCACCGATTCTGATTCTGGCTATTTTGTTGGGAATCTTTTTGCATTAGTCAATTTTTTACACGTGGATTTTTTGCTGAAATCTGAACATAGACATCCAATTTGCATGGATTCATTCTATAAGAGAAGGGCGGTTCTCAACGCCCTTTTGTATTTTTATCTGCGATAGAGAAATTTTCTGTACAAGATCCGATGGGCTATTCAGAGGGTGAGGATTTTCGGTGATGGTGGAGAAATTTAAACTTGACCAATTGATTATCCGATCTCATCAAACCGAATCTCCAAACAATTCTTTATGCAGAACTCCTGAATGGTTTCATAGATATGTTGGTAATATCCGATGCGTTTTTCCTTTGTGAAGAGGGTGTCCTTCCATTTGGGTAAAAGTGCCGGATGATAAGTGCCCAACACTTTTGAAATGCCGATCCAGTTGCCGCATTTGATGTTCAGCTTATCCATGAGAATGTAGTCTGTGTCCTCTTTTATTTTATTCAATAGATCAGAAAGCGTGGACTTTGTGAGATAGGGCAGAATCGGTGCGATGAAGACCCAGGTTCGAATTTTTTCTTTGTGGAGTTTTTTGAGTGCTTCGATTCTGTGCGCAACAGGCGGTGCGCCGGGTTCAAAACGTTTCCGCACTTCTTCATCCAGTGTGGCGATACTGAAACCGACTTCGCAGTCGGCCGGGGCAAATTGTTTCAGAAGATCCAAATCCCTGAGCACCAGATTTGATTTTGTGAGGATGGAAATCGGGAATCCGTACGCCAAGAGTTCTGTCAGCATTTTCCGCGTGATTGCGTATTTTCCTTCCAGCGCCTGATACGGGTCTGTGACCGTGCTTAGGGAAACCAACCCTTTCGGAGTTTTTGCTATCTGTTTTTTTAGTACATCCGCTGCGTTGATTTTTACGTCTGCAAAGCGTCCCCACGGCATGCGGTGCTTTGTGTATCGCGTCATAAACCGGGCGTAGCAGTAGACGCAGCCGTGCATACATCCTGTGTAAGGATTGATGGTGTAGTCAATCCCCGAAATGGCAGAACGGTTGAGGATGGATTTGCATTCAATTTCGTGGACTGTGAGGTGTGCATCTGACATCGGATTGTCACCCATCTTTTCATGATAATTTCTTCACTCGCCTTGCGATCTGTTTTTTGATTTTTTCATAGGACGGCGGCGGTCCTGTGCGGATCGGTTTGTCATTGATAAAAAGGCCGTCGGAGATGCCCCATTCCAGCAGAACATTCCTGTCGAATGTGTTGATCCCACGGAATTCGACACAATCGCTGAATTCTCGACAAGCCCTTTTGGCCCTTTCATAGATCATATTTTGAGCAGGGCAGCATCCATTGTAAAAAGCAGTGACCGTCACCTTGCCTTCCTCTTTGGTCGGTTTTTTCTTGGGCCGGATCCACGTGGGGGGTTTGGCATCTTCTGTGAAAGGTTTCCACAAAAGAACGGCCCCTTTGAGAACATCTACTTTTTTATATCCCCGTTTTTTATACCACGATGCCTTCATCCAAAAGGGCAGGGACACACCCCAGGCAGCAAGACCTTTGGCACCTCGTGACCGTACATCCTCCTCCGCGGCTTGGAGGAGGGCCTTGCCCATGCCTTTTTTCTGGAAATTGCCCCGTCCTTTTTTGTAGCCGTGCACCCAGATACAGGGGATGAAATAGAGATCCTGACCTTCCGCAGGGGAGTGCTCGATGGGGATGACCTGGATCATACCGCCTACAACGCCTTTTTCGTCCAAGGCCAGTTTGACACCGAGACCTTTGTCCTTCATCTTTTTATACCAGTTGGCTTTGTGATTGCCGGCCTCTTTAATTTCATCGGACCAATCTTCCAGGCACAGAAAGAAACTTTTTTCGTGCGCTTTTGTCAAATCAACGATTTTCATAGCGGACTCCTTCTGCCTTCATACATTCCACTGTGAACTGCGGATCAAATTTTAAGATTATCTCAACGATTTCCGGTGTGCTGCCAATCCGTAGGGGAGGGCCCCATGTGCCCACGCCGCTTGATACATAAAACTGCGTGTTGCCTTTTTGCAGGTACCCTCTGCTTTTTTCGTACAGGGCCTTTGCTACAAGGGTAAAAGGGAAAATCTGGCCGTTGTGCGTGTGTCCGGAGATTTGGAGGTCTACGTGATTCTGGACGGCTTCGTTCAGGTGGATAGGCTGGTGATCCATGACAATGCGTGGGAGCGTTGGGTCGCAGTTTTTCAAAATGGCATTCAGGGGTTTACGGTGATCCCCCATAGGATTTGCCATGCGATCTTTTCGGCCGATCAGGCACAAAGCATTGGCCACAGTGATTGCGGTGTCCTCGAGAACGGTGATGTTTCCAGTCCTTATGAACGCAACCGCCTTTTTAACTCCCAGAAAATATTCATGATTCCCTGTGACAGCGTACACGCCAAATCTCGACCGCATCTTTTTAAAGACGCCAATCGCATCCAGAGACAAATCTCCGATAAACACATCGTCCAACAGATCGCCTGGAAGAAGAACCAAGTCCGGATCGCGATCATTTATTGTCCTTACGATTTTTTCAAGACGGGGTCGTTTGGTAAAGGTACCGATGTGGATGTCTGAAGCTACCACGATTCGAAATTCGTTAAACCGTCCGATTTTTTTCCCAATCGTTATGTTCAGCCTGCGGACGTGAAGAGTTCGGGCATTCATGTACCCCCAAAAGACCGTTCCCAGAATGACAATCGCCGTCCCGAGCGCAGTGACACGAAGGCTTTTCTTAGAGTCACGGCTCACAAAGGCGGGAATCCAATGGAAAGTGCGGGCAATAAACCAGACCGCTTCGAACAGCAGGATGACAAGGAAGGCGTACGTCATGATGCCGAGGTAAAAAGAGCCAACCTGAATGCATGCATCGCTCCAAGGGCCAGGGAAGTGGGCTTGGGCAATCCTTCCCGCCGGGTAAGCAAAGATACAGAATAGAAGGGCGGACAGAATGATCCCCTTGGCAAATCTTTTGCCGGCCAGGGCTTGCCTCACCTTTGAGAGGATGAGAAAATTGATGCCTCCGTACGCCAATAAGACGACTGTGATAAAAATGATCATGCCCATAATTCAGGGTATCCACGGACGTACTTTAATACGTCATGGTTTCCTAATTGACTTCTTCTTTTAATTCTAACTCGACTTTTGCAAACAGGATGATTTTAGTAATCCAATCGAGGGGGCGATTTTCAAAAAATGAACAAACAATTCCTCTCCTTTCCCAAAGGAGAGGTTAGGTGAGGATTCATAGGATTTGCAGAAATCATGTCTTATTGGATTGAGATAACCCCCCCTCTCTTCATCTCTCCCTTAC
>Ga0172364_10002873_pt1 | contig 13748 bp, 10 predicted proteins | sample LakKivSesite10cm_FD_114545 | JGI IMG/M metagenome (GOLD analysis project Ga0172364, IMG submission 114545) | Sediment microbial communities from Lake Kivu, Rwanda - Sediment site 10cm | ecosystem: Environmental > Aquatic > Freshwater > Lake > Sediment | place: Rwanda: Western Province, Lake... | reverse complement strand
GGCTATGTGGATCGGAGGGGTCCTCCTCGCCGGTCATTTTCACGAACGCCCCCATGGGCAGCAGGTTGAGGCTATACAGCGTGCCTGGCTCGAGCTGGACCAGCTCGCCCTGTATAGGCACGCCCTCATCCGCGCGCTCGCGCCTGAGCGTCAGGTCATCCTCATTCGGGTCGTGCACTGCCAGACGGCGCAGGAGACAGGTGCCATCATCACGTCGCAACATAATAGCATCTACCCAGGCCCCGACCTTCAGGCCAGCAGGCAGCCGGAAGCCCGCCGGGACAATCACGTGGGTACTGCCGATGGTGCAGTGCCCTTTGCCGTACCACAACTTGAGCAGTCGTGGCGGAAATCCGAGCCCGAACTCCTCGACCCTTACGCCTGCCAGTTTGGCAAAGATAAAGTGCCCCAGTTCGTGCACCAAAATGATCGGCCCGAGCACAACGACCAGTGTGCTGGCCAACCAGAATATCACGTTGATCCAATCCATCTTATGCTCTCAGTCAGAAGCGGGCGTCCACGCGCCCGCCTCACTCTCTAGGCCTGTGTCTAGCAGGCGAACCTTTCTGCCCATATTATACCCTGGGAAGGGATTCACGCAAGCCCCTCACGCCAGGGGGGGGTCTATGACCGCTTGCCCAGGTGCTTCATGATGCTGAGAAAGGCCAACGCTTGCTCCAGCACCTCTTCCGGCGTCAACTCGTCGGTGTGGATGTAGAGGTCCGCATGTTGCCGGGCATGACGCAGGCGGTACGCCAGTTCAGCCCACCAGCCTGGCCCGGCATCGGTACGCCGGCGCTGGCAGGCAACCTCCCCCGAGACGTCCAGGTAGATCAGTAAGTCAGGTCGAGTGATGCACTGCCACATGGCAGGCACGTAGGAGTGCTCCTGCAGCACCTCGCGGGTATTGTACCCTCGCTCCCGTAGTGCCTGGACGAGCAGTGACTTGCCCGAGGCACATGGACCAACGACAGCGATCAGCGAGCGTTCATCGTGCGTGGCCTGTCTCACCGGCTTGCAGATTTCTTTCTGGAAAAGAGACGTTCCAGCCACGGACGGCGACGTGAGTTGCCGCTTTCTCGCTCGGGGGTGCAGGATCGCTCGTGCTCGCCGCTCATCTCGCGCACGTTGGCCAGCACCTCCAGCGATGCAAAGACCACCAGACAATCCCCGGCACGGAGCGTGATGTCAGGAGCCGGGTGCAGGTCGAGACCGTCCGCTCCCTTGTGCAAGACGATCGTGATATCCAGTTCTTTCTCTACCTGGGCAATCGTGCGTCCTTCCAGCCCCGAACCTTCCTGCACTACCGTCCGGGCCACGTTCAGCAGTTCGTCGTCTACGTAAAATGAGTAGTCAATCTGAGCGCGTGTGGCAGCGGCAGCAAAGATAGGAGCGGCCAGCGCCGAGGTGCTGAAGGCGGTGTGAATACCAAACCCCCGCCGCACTCTCTCGGCCAGTTGTGTGTCGAACATGCGCAGCACGACCTTGATGCCCGGGTTGAGTTCCCTGGCATCGAGCGCGATGTCCAGGTTGGCCAGATCGTCCTGGGTGCAGGCGACGATGGCGGATGCTTCGCGCACGTGAGCTTTCTCCAGCATGTCTCTCTGCCGGGCGTTACCCAGCAACACCGGCACGTTCATCTGGCGTAACTCTTCCAGGAACGGGCACTCGGCGTTGTTTTCGATGCCGACGACGTCTTCTCCCAGGCGAAGTAGCTCTTTCACGACCCGGTATCCGACCTTCCCCAGCCCGCACACGATGACATGGTTCCGGTAAGTTGAAGCGATAGCCACTTGCCAGGCCTCCTTTCGCTCGCTGCGGTTGAACAGCGCCACGCCGAAATACACGATGCCATCGGCGACGACGGCCAGCCCGACGAGGGGGACGAGGATGAATAGGAGCTGTAATCCCGGTACCTGGGGAAATGGAAGGACAGGCTGCAGGAAGACAAGCGTAAAGGTGGTATACAGTGCTTCGGCCCAGCCCAGGTGCTGCCCGGTTTCAGGGTAGACGTAGAAGAGGCGCAACGCCAGCGTGCCTCCGCACAGGAGTAGGGCGAAGGCGCATAGCGCGCTGCGGAACTGGCGTACCAGCACCCGCGTGTCGCGCCACAGGGCTCGCAGGTAGCGGCGGAGGTTGCGGGGCCGCATCGCGTCTCTCACAGGGGAAGCCAGAGCGCCAGGCGGCGCACGCCGTCGCCCACACGATCCACCACGCGCAGCACGAGCACACTGATGTCGTCGTGAGGGCGTCCCTCGTCCAGTGCCAGCGCCTGCTCAAGCAAGCGATCGGCGATCTGCTGGGCGCTGGTCTGGTCTTCTGCTGTCAACGTGCGCACTGCCGCTGGGACATCGAAGCCACGGCCTGAGCGTGCGCCGACCGTTTCCAGCCCATCCGTGTAGACGACGACCACCGTCCCGGCGGCCAATTGCAGTTCGGTAATTTGCGGTTTCGTGCCGCGTTGCACGCCGATCGGACCCGATGGCTCGTCGAGCAACTGTAGTCCATCGTCAGGGGTGACGACGATGGTAGGGCAAAAGTTGTTCCGCGAAAGCACGAGTGTGCCGGAGGTCAGGTCTATCGAGAGAATGTTGAGCGTGGCCGAGACTTTGCCGCCTTTGTAGGTGTAAAGCGTATCGTGGGCGGCCCGGGCCGCCGCCCCATCGCGCACTCCCTCGGCCAGTTCGGAGATGGCCTTGCGCGCCACCAGGTTGCTGATGGCTTTGGCTCCCCGCCCTGAACGTTGGCCGTCCACCAGTACAAAGGAAAAGCCGCCACGGGGACGTTCGACCATTTCCAACGTGTCCCCGCTTTCACTGGTGGCCCACTTGCCCACCTTGGCGACGGCAACTTCGATTTCCACCGCTGGATTCGACCAGAGGGTTCAGGATTCTGTAAGTCTGCGGCTGATGGCAGCCAAGACAACCCGGATCTCGACTCCAGGCGCGATTTCCATGCGGGCGCGGCCTTCCTCGACGTTATAATACGTCAGTTTGCCGATGATTCCGCCCACGGTCATGACCTCGTCGCCCACGCGCAATTCAGCCATCTGCTTCTGCCGCCGCCGCCGCGCCTGCCACTGCGGCCAGAACATGAGCACGCTGAGCAGGACGAGACCAATAGCCAGAACGACCACTTGTTGAGTTTCCACGTTTGCACTCCTCTAGACGGATGATGAGTAGTTATCAGCCGTATTATACTCGTGTTGTGATTGTGAGCAAGGTTTGAATTATTCCTGTGGTGTGCTATAATCTCAATGGCAACGAATCTCCCCGATGTAGGAGTAAAGGGGATCAAGATGAATCTGGCCTTCCTTACACCTCAAATCTGGGAATATCCTCTTCTGGCGTTCTATGTACTGGTGACGCTGGTGCTCCTGGCCTACGCCCGGCGCGATTTCAAACGGTTAGACTGGCGTCGGCTGCTCTTGTTCCTGGGACTGCTGGTGGCTCCCTGGGTAGTGGCTTTGTTGATCGCCAACGCTATTTTGGTGGTCACTTTCTCGCTACCGGACCTGTTACCACCCCCGAGTGTCCCTGCCCAGCCCGCTCAGCCATTTGCATCACTCCTGGCGTTGCCGGTCGTTGTGGCGGGGACCTGGTTAGGTGCAGGGCCAGCACTGCTGGTGGGATTGGTCGGCGGAGTTTTGCGGGCCGGACTGACGACCGGCGGTATCGCGGATCCTTTTCAACTTGCCTTCTTCGGTTTTCTGGTCGGATTTCTGCTGCGCCAGGACTATCGGGGGCATTTGCCGTTCCTCGTGCGCCAACCTCTCGTCGCAGTGCCACTGGCAACTTTCCTGGCATCGTTTGCACTCCTGTTGTCGGTGTTAGTGCGTACGGCCGATGCAGGCCTGGCCGGGCTTGACTATGCGGTGACGTTGACGCGGGCGCATCTTGGTCCCGTGTTGCTGGAAAGCCTCGTGGCGGCCGCCATTGTCCAGGTGGTCTATCTGCTCCTGCCGCGCCTCCGGCCTGTGCATGGGGTGCGCCAGTTCCCTCCCTACAGCCGCACGCTCAATCGCAGGTTGCTTTTCCTGTTCGTGCCCCTGATCTTGACCATGACCTTCGTGCTGGTCTATGCTGTGACGGCGACGACGCTGCGCATGGCGACGTTGGATGCGGTGGATGAGATGGCGCAGGACGCCACCAGTGCGGCCGAGGACGTCCCATATTTTATCCACACCGGACAGGGACTGCTGGCAGAATTTGCTAACGATGAGGTCCTATGGCGCGGCGATCCCGCCACACTGGGAGACCTTCTGCAGAACGACATGCGCACGGTAGCGTTTTTCGACCACCTGATGTTATTTGACCTGGCCGGACAACAGATGGCAATGTATCCTCCGGTACCGGATGGTGATCCAGAACTGACCGCGCAGGAGGAGGTCTTCTTGCAGCGTGTACTGGAGAGCGGTGCCACACTGATCAGCCCCGTGCATCACTCACGGCAGGGTGTAGTCATTCTTTCGTTCCTGGCACCGGTGGAGGATCAGGTGACCGGTGAGCGCTTTGGGGTATTGGTAGGACGTACCCGGCTTGACGTCAATCCGGTGATCAAGCGGGTACTGGCGAGTCTCCAGCAAACCCGCGAGCGCAGCGAGGGGTTTGTGGTGGACGAAGGGGGCCATATCGTTGCCCATTCCAACTCCAGCATGCTTCTCACCGAGTGGCGCGTAGATGAGAGCCGTCCCCGTATTGCCACTGTACTACGGGGGTGGGCCTATGAGAGCCGCAATCCTCTGGACAACACGCGCCAGTTAGTGTATTACCTGCCTGTGGAAGGGTACCCCTGGGCGGTCGTCATCCGCCTTCCCTACAAGATCGTGCTGGAGCAGGCGACGCAGATTGCGGCTCCCTTGCTCCTTCTCCAGGTCCTGCTTGGGGGTGGGTTGGTGATCGTGATCCCGTTGGTCACCCGCTGGCTGACCCGGCCGCTTACGCAGTTGGCTACTGCGGCAGACCGCATCGCTGAGGGTGACCTCACACAGCCGGTGCGCGTGCCTGGTGACGACGAGGTGGCCCGCGTCGGGGATGCATTTGAGGGCATGCGTGTGCGACTCAAGGACCGTCTGGAAGACCTGTCGTTGCTACTCCAGGTCAGCCAGGCGGTTTCGGCGACGCTGGAACTACCTACAGGAATCCCGTTCATCCTGGAAGGAGCGCTGAAGGCAGTCAATGCCCAGGTGGCTCGTATTATTCTCCTTTCGTCGGCCGGCGGTGCCCCGCAGGTCGTGATGGCCCGGGGGGAGCCGCGTGAAGGATTGGGCGCACTCGACCGGGCACTGGCTACAGCAGTCAGGGACCTGGGATCTCAGTTGGTCATCCAGAATCTGGCCCGGGCCAGGACACTGGCCGGGCATGAGGTGCTGGAGGGACCGATCAAGGCTGTCATCGCGCTGCCCGTGCATACCAAGGACCAGGTGCTGGCCGTGATGTGGGTGGGATACGATGCGATTCGCCAGTTTGACGCCTCGGAGATTGACCTGCTCTCAACGTTGGTCGGCCAGATGGCTGTGTTGGTGGAAAACGCCCGCCTCTTCCAGGCCGCGGAGGGTGGGAGGCGGCGGCTGGAGGCCATTCTGACCAGTACCACCGACGCCGTTCTGGTCACCGACCGCGACGATCGCATCCTGTTGGTCAACCCGGCTGCTGAACAGGCCTTTGGCATCGCAGCCGATGCGGTCGCAGGCCAGAAGGTCGATGAGGCGAGGTTGGCACCAACGGTCGTGCGGGTCTTTGAAGAGCCTCTGTCTTCGAACGGGGCGTTGACCCGGGAGGTGCCCCTGCCCGGTGGCCAGACATTGTACGCCAGTGCTTCGACTATCCTGAGTACTGACGGTGAACGGATCGGCCGGGTGGCCGTGATGCGCGACATCACACACTTGAAGGAATTAGACGAGTTAAAGTCCGAGTTCGTGGCGACGGTCTCGCACGACCTGCGTGCGCCGCTGACGTTCATGCGCGGCTATACTACCATGCTGCCCATGGTGGGCGAGCTCAACGAGAAGCAACGCGAATACCTGGAAAAGATCCTGCGCGGCATCGGGCAGATGGGCGAGCTCATTGACGACCTGCTTGACCTGGGGCGCATCGAGGCAGGCGTGGGGTTGGAGCGCAAGCCCTGCCACCTGGGGGCCATCATGGTCGAAGCCGTGGAAAGTGTGCGGGCCCGCACGAGCCTCAAGGGGCTCACGCTGCGGCTGGAACCGGCGGAGGAAGTGGCCGTCGTCGCTGGCGATGCCGCACTCTTACGCCAGGCGGTCACCAACCTGGTAGACAATGCGATCAAGTACAGCCCTGACGGGGGTACTGTGACGGTGGGGCTGTCGGTTCGCAACGGGCAGGCTGTGATCCACGTCTCCGACACGGGGATTGGCATTGCCCCGGACGACCAGGTGCGCCTGTTTGAAAAATTCTACCGCATTAAGCGACGTGACACGGTCAACATCCGGGGGACTGGCCTGGGGTTGGCAATCGTCAAGTCCATCGTCGAGCGGCACGGTGGAAAGGTGTGGGTAGATAGCGAGCTGAACCGGGGGAGCACGTTTTACATCGGCTTGCCTCTGGGTGCAATGAGGCCGCCAGAGGCGCAAGCTCCGCAATAGACGAAGAGGTGCCGTATGGCGTTGCAAATTGGCATTGTGGGCTTGCCCAACGTGGGTAAATCTACGCTCTTTAACGCGCTCACGCAGGCCGGGGCTCAAGTGGCGCCCTACCCTTTCACGACGATTGAGCCGAATCGGGGTGTCGTGGCTGTTCCCGATCCGCGGCTAGAGGCGCTGGCGGCGCTGGTTGGGCCACAACAGGCGACCCCGGCGGCCGTCGAGTTCTTGGACATCGCGGGCCTCGTGCGGGGCGCCCACCGGGGCGAAGGGTTGGGCAACCAGTTCCTCGGCCACATCCGCAACGTAGACGCCATCGCGCTGGTCTGCCGCTGCTTTTCCAACCCGGACGTGGCCCACGTCGAGGGGACAGTGGACCCGCTGCGCGACCTGGAGGTGCTCGACCTGGAACTGATCCTGGCCGACCTGGAGGTCGTAGACCGGCGGCTGGACAAGGTGCGCTCGGCGTCCAAGGCCAGGCCCCGCGACTACGCCGCAGAGTTGAGGGCGCTGGAGGGTTTGCGCGCACGGCTGCAGGCCGGCGAGCGCGCCGCGCTCTGGGCAGCACGCGGCGCGGATGAGGCGGCGTTGGCGCGTGAGATGTGCCTGCTCACCGCCCGTGAGCGCGTCTACGTGGCCAACGTCGGCGAGGAGGACCTGCCCGACGGTGGCCCGCTGGCCAGGGAAATCACGCGCGTGGCAGAAGCGCAAGGCGCACCTGCCGTCGTCATCTGTGCCCAACTGGAGGCCGACCTGGGCGAGTGGCCCCCGGATGAGGCGGCGGTCTACCGTGCAGACGTGGGGCTTGAGCGTTCCGGGTTGGAAGCGCTGGCCCAGGCGGGCTACGCGGTGCTGGACCTGATTACCTTCTTTACCATCACCGGAGGGCACGAGGTGCGGGCCTGGGCCATCCAGCGCGGCACCACAGCGCCCCAGGCGGCCGGCAAAGTCCATACCCAGATGGAGCGTGGCTTCATCCGCGCCGAAGTGGTGGGTTTCGAGCAGTTAATGGCGGTGAGGAGCTGGCCGGCGGCGCGTGAGCACGGTATTCTGCGCATTGAGGGCCGTGACTACCAGGTCCAGGACGGCGACGTGTGCCTATTCCGCTTCACCCCGTAAGGGACGCATCTGGCTTGTCTCTAACCAGCTTGCCCTCCTGTCAAACGGGTGTCCTATGAGTATTTTGAAAGTGGCAACCTACAACGCCAACTCCATCCGCAGCCGGATAGACCTGGTACTCGACTGGCTGCGCCGGGAGCAGCCGGACGTTCTGTGCCTGCAAGAGACGAAGGTGCAGGACAAGGACTTCCCGGCGGAGCCGTTCCGCCAGGCGGGCTACCACGTCGTCTTCTGCGGCCAGAAGGCCTATGCCGGCGTGGCGCTCGCCAGCCGGGAGGAGCCGCGGGAAGTCGCCTGCGGGCTCGATGACGATCTCGAACCCGACGAAGCACGCCTGATCCGGGCAAGCGTCGGGGGCATCGCCATCGTAAACACCTACGTCCCCCAGGGGCGTGACCCCGACTCGGAGCACTTCCAGTACAAGCTGGCCTGGCTGGCCCGCCTGCGCGCCTTCTTCGAGCGCCACTACTCGCCCGACGAACCGCTCCTGTGGACGGGCGATTTCAACGTCGCGCCCGAGCCGATTGACATATACGACCCTCAGGGGCTAAAGAACCACGTGGACTTTCACCCCCAGGCGCGCGCCGCGCTCGAGCAGGTGCGCCAGTGGGGCTTTGTTGACGTCTTCCGCCTGCACCACCCCGGCGAGCCAGGCCAGTATACGTACTACGACTACCGGGCGCGGGATCCGCTAGAGCGCGGGGTCGGCTGGCGGGTGGACCACATCTGGGCCACAGAGACGCTGGCCCGCCGCTCCACGCACGCCTGGATTGACGTCGAGGCGCGGCGGGCGGAGCGACCGTCGGACCATACCTTTCTGGTAGCCGAGTTCGCGCTGTAGGCAAGTCGAGACTTCCGAAGTCTCAGGGACTTCGGAAGTCTAAGGAGAGGAGGATTGGCGCATGAAAGAGGCCATGCTCTACGAGAAATCGGCGGACAACCGGGTACACTGCTACCTGTGCGCCCACGGCTGCACGATCGCCGACGGCAAACGGGGTGTCTGCCAGGTGCGGGAAAACCGGGACGGGACGCTGTACACACTCGTCTACGGGCGCACCATCGCCCAACACGTGGACCCGGTGGAGAAAAAACCCCTGCTCCACTTTTACCCCGGCACGAGCGCCTACTCCATCGCCACGCCAGGCTGTAACTTTCGCTGCCAGTGGTGCCAGAACGCGGACATCTCCCAGATGGTGCGCGAGCAGCATCTGATCCTGGGAGAGAAGGCCAGCGCGGAGGAAATCGTCGCCGCCGCACAAAGAGCCCGCTGCCGCAGCATCGCCTACACCTACACCGAGCCGACCGTCTTCTTCGAGTACACCTACGACACGGCCCGCCTGGCCCACCAGGCCGGGCTGGCCAACGTGTACGTCACCAACGGCTACATGACGGCAGAGATGCTGGAGACGATCCACCCCCTCCTGGACGCAGCCAACGTGGACCTGAAGGCGTTCCGCGACGAAACCTACCGCAAGTATGCCGGCGCCCGGCTGCAGCCGGTGCTCGACAGCCTGAAAGTGATGAAGCGACAGGGCGTGTGGGTGGAGGTGACCACGCTCGTCGTCCCCGGCGTCAACGACGACCCGGCGGAGATGGAGGATGCGGCCCGCTTTGTGGCGGACGAGTTGGGGGAGGAGACACCCTGGCACATCAGCCGCTTCTTCCCCGCCTACGAGATGACCGGTGTGCCACCGACGCCCGTCGCCACGCTCCAGCGAGCGCGGGAGATCGGCCTGGACGCCGGCTTGCGCTACGTGTACGTGGGCAACGTGGCGGACGAGGCCAACACCTACTGCCACATCTGCGGCCGGCTACTGGTCCGCCGCTCCGGCTTCTGGATCGTGGAGAACAACGTCCAGCCGGACGGCCGCTGCCCCAACTGCGGCACGCCAGTGAGCGGGGTCGGTATGGCAGGAACACACAGCACTCCTGATCCCCGCTCCCCGCTCCCTAATCCCTGATCCCTAGCCCCCAATCCCCGGCCCCACTACAGGACATCAAAGACCGAGATTCCGCGCTCCTGTGCGCGCTGAAGCATCCAGTCCTTGAGGTCGGCCGGCAATGGGGCCATCTCGTCCTCGGGCCGGCGCTCCAGGTGCAGCGCGCCAGTAGGACACACACTGGCGCACAACCCACAACCCACGCAGCGCGCATAGTCCACCACACACGGATGTACTCCATCCGCCACGTCCTCCGGCACCGCCAATGCCCCGAACTGGCAGCGCTCGACGCAGTCGCCGCAGCCAGCGCACAGTTCAACATCCACGACGGAGCGGAAGCCGGAGCGGGCAACGGCAGTGGGGATGCTGAACTCGGTCACGCCGCGCAAGATGCCGCAGCAGCAGGTGCAGCAATTGCAGATGTAGAAATGCCCGTCGCGGTAGTTCCCGGTCGAGTGCACCAACCCTGTCTCTTCGGCCTGGCGCAGGATGCGCAGTGCGTCCGCTTTCGTGATCGGGCGGCTCGTCTCGCTGGAATCGAACGCGCCCTCCACCGGTGCCAGCATCAGGCAATTCTCCACCGCATGGTCGCAGCCCTTGCCGATGAGCCGCTGCTGGACGCGGCAGATGCAGTCGCGCACGCCCCACGCTTTGGCCTCCTCCACCAGCTCGGTGGCCCGCTCGTAGGGAAAGATCTCCAGGTCAAAGGGCACCGCCTCCTCGACCGGAACGACGCGGTGGACGGCGGGCATATAACGGGTGATGCCCCCACCTCGCGTTTCCTGGACGTACTGCTCGAACAGCGCTGCCAGTTCCGCGTCCAGGCGGGGCAACTGCTCCTCGTAGATGCCAACGACGAAGGGCATCAGCCCAAAGGTGAGTTGGCCCTCACCTCGTTTGGCGCGGATCAATCCCTTGCGCGTCATATCCTTGAGCGTCCTGTAGGCCGCGTCGGGGTCCATACCCACGCGCGCGGCGATGTCGGCGACCGGCTCGCACGTCAGGCGCATCACGCTCGCCAGCGCCGCCTCCTCCGGCGTAAAGATCTTGGCCAGCAAGCGCAGTTCGACACCGCTCTCGGTGGCGGGGAAGCCATTGGGGATGGCGTCCAGTCGCCGGGCCAGGTTACGGTAGACGTCCTCAGGCATTGTTTGTCCTCCTTGAACTTGTCTTTATACAACGTCACGCGGCGGGCTCAAGTGGATTATAGCCCCGTCTCGTGGTTTTGTCTACTGGAGCCGCCACATCACTTTGCACCTCCTCAGCAGATGATAGCACGCCGCACAGCGACGTGGGACCTTCCGCGGCAGATGTCGGCCGAGGCCGGCCAGTCCGACCGCCGGTCTGTGCAACCGAATTTGGGCATTGACTTTTGCACAAAGTTGCACTATAATATAAATGCGCGATAGGAATAACCCAAGATGAAACGCAGGCGACCGTTTCCCATTATGCTCATCCTGGCGCTGTTGTTGAGCAACGACCCAATGGCGGGACTGGGCCCCACACGCGCAGCACAGCCGCAAGCGGACAGCACTTCAACCAGCCACACTGCTGAACCACACGATATGCAGGACGATGCTGATGAAACTGAGTGGCCGTCCTCCGGCCTCACTCAAGGCAAAACTCAAAGTGAGTATGAATTGCCATTGAAGGTGACAGAGTTAGCGACCTCACCAGCTCTGTCGAACGTGATCCTGACCAGCCTTAGTGGCTCGCAGATCCCTATCTACAGTATGCATGGGGGAACCCATTGGAAAGAAGTTGAAACTGCTCCCTGGATAAGCCCTGGTACGACACTGCCACTTCGAGTCGCTATCGCCCCGAGAACCGAACCCTTTGCACGAGTGAGGCTTATAGTTGCAGTACCTGGCGATGATCCAAGCAAAGTCGGTATTTATCGCACTGGAGATAATGGCCAAACCTGGGCATATTCCCCTATACCAATTGACTATCGCTGTAATGAACCCCTATATTTCGACGACTTTGTCGTCTCGCCTGCAGATGCAAACCGTTTGTACCTGACAGCCTATTGTTGGGATGCTGACCTGGAAGGAGCCAGAGCGTTTTACAGCGTCTACACCAGTGCCGACGCTGGCATAAACTGGCAGAAGATCAGGGGAAGCCAGAACGCAGAGGTCTGGACAGCGTTGGCAACATCCCCAATTGTAGCTGGACGAATCTACGTAATGAATGGAAACGGCGAGTGGTATCAAAGCGAGGATGGGGGGGAAAAGTGGTCACAAAAAGACTTTCCCGTTGTGGGTCTTGCAGCGGATTCGCAGAATCCACAATGGCTCTACGGCAACCCATGCAAACGAAGCACCGATAGTGGAAACACGTGGGTGAATTGGAACGAGTGTCCATGCCCCACCATATCTAAACTGATAGCCCATCCAACCATATCGAACACGCTGTTCATACTATGCGGCACTGGGTTATACCGGAGCAACGACGGCGGTGATCACTGGACAAAACTCTCGTCTTGGAAAGGCCAGTGGATGGGGGCCGATTACGGAAACCCAGGACGAATACTTTGGACGAGAAACGACGGTTTGTGGGCCACCGGCGACCAAGGTACTACCTGGGCACAACTCTCTGATAGCTATCACCTCGACTTCCAGTCGTGGCGAAACATCAGTACACCCGATTCTATTGGCACTACAAGAATACAGGCGCTGGCCCCCATTTCATCGACCAATGTCTGGGCGGTGGGCGAGAGCGGAACAATCCTGAACCGGAAAGGCAACGAGTGGATCTCAATTCCTGGCCCTGTCGGAACAACACTATTTTCCATCGCATTCGCTTTGCCCAACGATGGCTGGGCAGTGGGTGACAAAACGATTTTGCATTGGGATGGAACCGCCTGGACGAGAATTTTCAGTCCAACCAACGTCCTGAGATCTGTCGACGTCGTCGCAACTGATGATGCCTGGGCAGTGGGCGACAAAGGCACGATTCTACACTGGAATGGAACGGCATGGACCGCCGCTAGCAGTAGCGCAGCAACCATAACGATGCACCTGACATCCGTCGACATGGTCTCGTCAACCGATGGTTGGGCTGTCGGAGGTGCCGATATCGAGCCAGACTTTGATATTTATGCCCCTGTCATTCTGCGCTGGAACGGCATCAGTTGGTCGGAAGTTGATGTGACAGTTCAGGCCTACTCCCTCATCTTGAGATCGGTGGATATGGTTTCAGAAACTGATGGCTGGATCGTAGGGGGCGGACTCTGGGCCAACAGCAGCACGATTCTACGTTGGGATGGAACTAGCTGGCAAGAGGCTCCCCATACCGCAAGCGGTATACTCACTTCTGTGTCAATGGCCTCGGAAAATGAAGGATGGATAGGTAAGTTGGATGCAGTCCTCTATTGGGATGGCAGTGTCTGGACGCAGAAAAGTGTTCCCGATAGTTACTCGAGTCACTTTGAGATATGGTCCCCTGGTGCACCCGTTGCTGCGCTGCCCTCTGGCGAGACTTGGGTAGCACAGGAGAGCGGCATTGTATTGCATCACGCGCCCCTCCATTCCAAGACCTACATACCCTGGGTACGGAATTAGACAACGGAAAACCTCCCGCCGCCGTGAGAAAAAGCCTCTCGCCCTCTTGGGCGTGTCATCAGTGTACTTCTACTGAAAAAGTACTTGACAAATAAAGCCATTTGGTAGTATAATACAAGTGGTCTAGACATCTTAAGGACTATACCAGGCCAGGACGATGCCAGCGTGGTGATCAACCGCAACCATCCGATACCTCTGTACTATCAATTGATGCAAGAGCTGCGCCGCCGCATCGAGGAAGGCGAATGGAAGCCAGGGGATCTCATTCCCTCCGAACGAGAACTGTCCGAAACCCACGGCATCAGCCGCATGACGGTACGGCAGGCGCTGGTCGAACTGACGAACGAGGGCCTGCTGCACCGCGACCAGGGACGCGGCACTTTCGTCGCCAGGCCCAAGATCCGCAAACGGCTTTCCCGCTTGACCAGCTTCACCGAGGACATGCGCGCCCGCGGCAAGTCGCCGACCGCTCAGGTACTGCGCATGGAGATGACACCTGCCAGGCCCAAGGTGGCGGACATG
>Ga0172364_10002872_pt1 | contig 13750 bp, 16 predicted proteins | sample LakKivSesite10cm_FD_114545 | JGI IMG/M metagenome (GOLD analysis project Ga0172364, IMG submission 114545) | Sediment microbial communities from Lake Kivu, Rwanda - Sediment site 10cm | ecosystem: Environmental > Aquatic > Freshwater > Lake > Sediment | place: Rwanda: Western Province, Lake... | reverse complement strand
GGCTCACCAGATAAGAACTATCTCAAAACAGAGGCTACAAAGGCTAATAGGTCACCTAGAAGATCCCAAGCTCCGGGACGAAGTGTGTATCGCTATCAGGGAGCATCTTGACCTCGACTAGACCAGTGGACGTTTCACGTTTCAGCGGTTTTATTACTTACCACGGAGCGATCCAACCCGATACCGGCGAGAGATGGCATCAGGTGTGTAGGGTGGGAAGCGAAAAAGCTCCACGAATCAGGGATGTTAAGGAGGTAAACATGCGCAAAACACAAAAGGTAACTGGGCCGGTAGCGCCCGGGCAGTACGGCGCCATGCAGGTAAGTGGGCCGGGAGCTTACTATCCCCTGCAGACGACCGACTGGGCAAGCATGTTCAGCGCGATGATGCTGATGATCATGATGATCATGATGATGGCTATCATAATGCCTATGCTGAAGGGCGTCACCGGCAGCAGCAAGTCATAGGCAGAGGTGAAATCTATAAGGTTAAGACATGACTAAGAAAGCAGTTCCGCAGCAGTAGCAACCTATTCACTCCCGACCACAGTTGCCATTACAGGAAAATCAAAATGGATTGGAAAGAGCACAAAAAGAAACTCTTTGAAGACCCCGAGTTCAAGAAAGAATACAAGGCGCTAGCCCAAGAGTACAAAGCTGTATCTATCGCTATTCAAAGGCGTCTAATACAGAAGTCGGGCGCCATGAGGAGACATTTGGACGACCGTAGGAGGTGATGGGGATGCCAATGAGCAAGGTTACTAGGCACGGGCAGATTACCCTGCCAGCATCTGTACGTAAGCGGCTGGGAATTGAGGAGGGCGACCTAGTAGAAATTGAGGTAGAGGACGAGAAAGCAGTGTTGACGCCGAAGAAGCTGGTGGACAAGAATCAGGCTTACTTCTGGACAAGAAGGTGGCAGGAGGGCGAGAGGGAGGCTGACGAAGACATCAAGGCTGGGCGAGTGAAGACTTTTAACTCGGTTGATGAGCTTATTAAAGACTTACATAAATAATGATATTTACACACATTTCTCGCAGGGGGCCACTACCTCTACTGCTTATGTACTCACGCGGTTGATGGCTTACCTGAGCCTGTCAGGCATGCGGTCACGCATTTTAGCTCCAGTTGTCACGTAAGAGGTTGTGACGGTCAGCCGTGACCGTCACAGTGACCGAGATTACAAGGAAGTCGCAGAGGTCCCGGGGGGTCACCCCGCGGGAGATTTTAGGCTCTGGCACTGTCACGCTCGTTGGTTACTTCCTGCCTTGCCCGTCGGCCTGCCTCCTGCAGGTCATCTTCCGTAATCCCTGAGCGCTCGAAAGCTTGCCATATCTCCTTCAGTGCTTCCAGCGCAGCCTTCTTCTTGGGTCTGGCAACCAGAGTATCGCCTTCCAGAGATAGCTCCAGCACATCGCCCGGGCCAATACCCAGCTGTCCACACACCTCTCTAGGAAGGGTAAGCTGGCGCTTCGGCCGCAGTACCGCATCCATAACTTTCATAACTTTTTTCTCTGCCATATGCCATCTCCGTAGGAGCTAAGATGCCTAACGTCCGGACATCATAATTATCACACAGGTTCCTCGGGCTATCAAACATACGGACAGAGACAAATCCGTGGCATCCTCACTGCCATCTTCTTTCCCTCTTGACCGTTTCAAAAGCTACCATTACCATCTGAAACAGGAAGCTGGTACCTGGTGTCCTGCTGGTATTGGGATGGAGCTTCCTGTGCAGAGCATGGTAGCGCTTTTTCACGTCATCATCGCTGGCCGACTTATCCAGTCCCAGGATTCTGTTGGGATCAAGCCCGGACTGTTGCCCTACCATAATATTTTTCCCTCCTCGACTAGTACCTTTTCGAAAAGTAGTATAGCTGATGTCAGGTTACAAGTAACTAATGAGCATGTGCCTTTGACAGGGTGAACATAAATAATATACGATAGAGCACGAATAGTGTTCGTAATAGAAGATAATGCTGGAATACATAATAACGTCTAAAGCAAAGAGAAACATTTTGAAACTGTTTCTCACTAACCCCGACACGGAATTCTACGTGAGAGAAATTTCCAGGCGCACAAGTGAGCCACTGAATGCCGTGCGGAGAGAACTGGGTTATTTAGAGAAGGCAGGGCTGGTCAGGTCGAGGTATGCCGGTAATCTCAGATACTACTCCGTGGTTAAGGAGTTCCCTCTTTACCAGGAACTGAAGAAGATAGTCTATGCCACCATCGGGCTTGGGGATTATCTGGCCGCAAGATTAAGGGAATCCAACCAAATAGAGTTGGCTTTCATTTACGGGTCGGTGGCCCGGGACGAAGAGACAGCCAAAAGCGACGTCGATCTTTTTGTTGTCGGTGAGATAGACGAAGATGAACTTCATAGCCTTGTGTACGAAGCCCAGAAAGAGGTGGGGCGTGAAATTAACTACACCCTGATGAGCAGGACAGAATTTAAAAAGAGATTGAAAAACAATAACCCATTTGTTACACATGTCATGGAGGAGAAACAGTTGGTACTGAAGGGAAACCCTGATGTCTATTGACAGGCTGGTACGAGAAGGTGGTATACATCCATTCCGGGCTACTCGAGAAGAGATTGCCAAAGTTATGGACATTGCCAAACGTGACTTGGATGATGCTGAGAAAACCCGTGGTGCGAGCTTGGACTGGGCTTACTCTATAGCCTACAGTTCAGTAAAGCAGGCTTGCAGGGCCTACATGTTCCATATGGGATACCGGCCCGCGAGTTCTGCAGCACACAAAGCTACTTTTGAGTTCATGCAAATTGCTGTAGATGAACCACTGAAGAAAACCATTGACTATTTTGACCGTGTCAGGAAAAAACGCCACCGTGTCATCTATGAGGCAGTCGGGCTCGTATCTGAAAAGGAGACTGAGCAATTGATTAAAAAAACGAGGGAGTTTCTTGAATATATTGAATCCAAGGTTAAAGAGAAATAGAGTAATTTGCTGAGCAGAATGAAACCAACAACGTCAAGTAGTTGTCATCTATGAAACGCAGTTCGAATCACTTGATGCAACTCATAGTTTTAACCGGTCGCTGTTAGCTGACCCCAATAAGAGTGCCAATCGTGCTCAGACAAAGTCAACATTTTATAGAAATAGCTATGCCTAATTCGACGCTCGGCCACATGACTTGTCGCCCGGGATAATGTATCATGCAACTCTTCTAGGCCGGGAGGGGGCTCTTCTTGTTTCAATGCTTTTTCAATGCTGTACATTCTCTGACATAATTTCGGTCCTGATTGTATATCATGTGGCCCGCTGCCATTGGGAATCCCTACCTGAGCATCTGCCACACTAACCATCAAGCTATAGAACCATGCAAGTCTGCGAAATCGGGTAATCCTTACAGCTTCTGAAAGATGCTCAGTAACAAACGATAGGGCCGTTCTAAAGGTTGTCATTACGTGTTCCTTGTTTGGGAACTCCTCGTCTAAGTCGGCATATGCTTTACGAATATCTGCCATATCGGATATTCCTCGTATAATAGCAATCATAATATCGGAGGTCATCTCTACCTCTTTCATTCTGGCTATCTGGCGATTGCTAAAAACACGGAGTTTCTCCCAAGCATTTAATGCTTCTTTTTCAGCAGCCAGTTGGTATGCTGCTTGCTTAAACTGGCCAAAATATTTGGCATTTAGCCTCTCCTGGCGGTTGAGGGTTAGAGTATAAGTGTTTAATCGCTCGAACAATTGCCAAATCTCTGGATCAGTTGCCCCTTCAATCAACTCGGTCGAGATTTCATACTCCATAAACTCTCGTTGAGTTGGATCAGGTAAATTATTGAATGCCGCATCACCAAAATCCGCATTGTGTTTCTTACGTAATGCTAGTTTTCCCTTACGGAAATCAATAATGGCACGAAGACGCTGCTGACCATCTACTACCTCGTAAGCTGTGAGCCCGGTATCCCTGTTAACAGTCCGCCTAAGATATACCTTAGGCATAGGCAATCCACGGACAATAGTATCAATTAAATAGGAACGTGCATCTTCTTCCCAAGCCGCACGTCTCTGAAATTTGGGCTGAAGAATCAATTCACCCCTGTCCCACAAGCGAATGACCTCTCCAATGTTAAGTATAGTCCTCGTATAAGTAGTCATGTTGAATGTGTGCTCCACGCTTTTTGAATAGTTCGGTAAATATCCATGGCAATGAATCTATGTCTGGGGACATGTTGTGCCCCAATATGCTCAATAACCTTATTTGCATCCTGAGTGGATTCCACTATTACGTATTCAACATCGTTGAAGTTAAATGTGAGAGAAGTTGGCAAACGCCACTCGCGCTCGTGTAGCCAATCTAATTTAGTGGGTGGATTCAATACGCCATCCGGGTCGAACGGTGCCAAGAAGGGAACTACCTCCGTAGGAATATTTTGTTGCGTAAGCTTTTGGATATCGCCCCTAATATATAGGGCAGGACCACCACCCTTTTCGAAAATGAGTCGCTTTGAGAAAACGACACCATATGGGCTATACCGGTCAGCATGACCAATTAACGCATCCCAGATGCATTCAGTGAAACAAACTGCTTCCCGATTGCCTGGCAAAAAGGGCATAGGAGACGCATATATTGTCTTTGACTCCAAAATGTTTATTAACCTTTCAATAGCTGGCTTGCCCCTGTAGGCAAACAAGGGATGAGTCTTACCTATGTGAACACCTCCAACCATTACGCGGTCGGGCTCTTTCGTAAAATGAACTACCAGTGGGGAGTAGTCTGGCGTTTTTCTTGTATAATACGTGGTCATACTACGATACTCATTTCCTGCTTGAATGCTTGCTAATCCAAGTGAACTCCTTTACGGTTCTTTCTTGACTATGATTAGATATTTGAATCCCCTTAAATAGAAATTGAGTCTCCTTGAACGGTTTATCCATTCTTCCGTGTGTGATGCCTGCCCTCTTCTGGCAACGCAAATAATATCTACTGGTTTAAAGTGTTTGCAGAGACGTTCATATGTCTTGAATCCTACCGGTGTAAATTTATTTCCTATCCATTGGTCGCCGATCAGCCATGCTAATATCTTACCCTTCTTCAATATCCTGTGCGATTCAACGATTACTTTTTCTAACTCGTCATAGTATTGTTTGGAATCGCTGGGGATCTTACCAATATTACCCGGATGCTCGTTGTATGTGATGTTATCTCCATAAGGAGGATCGACAAAGACCATGTCGACAGACTCATCTTCCAGGGGTATATTTCGGGCATCACCCTGTATTATGTCCCCCCGTATGGGAGATATGTCGTAACCAATTGCCCTTCGTTTTTCCGCTTCGCAGACATCAATAGTAGTGCCACTCCCGCACATCGGGTCAACAACTAAATCACCCGGGTTCGTGTATTTCCAGATTAGATTATAGATTACTGGAGCAGGCGTAACCCCAGAGTACTTGTAGTCACCCTTCGGGCTTGCGCCATAACTTTGCTTGGGGAAATACCAAAGTGTTGTAGCCTCAATAGTGGGGATTTCGTTCTCGTCGTCATTTTTATTGGTTCGGTCCCCTAGTGCCAGTCTTCGTTCTAAAAGGAGCCCCTCCATAGACGAAGCCTCGTAGGCAAATTTATCCAAAATGTACGCAAGCCTATCACCACTCAAAATAGTGTTAGAGCTCCATTCAACCTTTCTTAGGATTTTTTTCGCGTTGCTTAACTCTATGGTATTTGTTGGGATCTCAACCTTTACTTGGTACGGATATTTTCCGTGCCAGGCCTCTGGTTGTATATTCAACGCTCCATCTGAAGCTGCTTTGAAAATCCCATATAAGACGTCTTTATCTAAGTTGTTTAAGAACAGGATATCCCCCTTCTTGATTCTTAGAACCGCTGGCCCGTAAGCCTTCCCAGAGCCAAAGAGAGACTCTTTAAAACACTCTGATTCTGTACTCTTACTGCAAACAAATACGTAACCCTTGATAGTTCGTTTGTCTTTTGTCTCTTGCATGCCCGCCTACCAATACCTCGATGAAGCTGTGATTAGTTAATTAACTTAAGTCAAATCGGACATATGTGGCTGCTTACTTGATAATGCTTGCCACATCTGTTATCTGCGTCATATACTTAGTGTATATTATAATAACCGTTAAGCCAATGTCGAGCAACAGATGTGTAACAATATCTATATGTTTTGGGTATTAGGAGTCTATGGGGGAAGAGACCTTGATTGGTGACAATGAACAGCCGGCTGAAATCACTTTTACCGAATTTGTCAAACCCGAGAAGTGGAAGGACTTTGAAAGCCATGCTCGGTCGATAGGTAGCGACCTCTCAAGGGACCTTGCAGCCTCGGCTAAACAAAACGAGCGCATCAGAAAGGAAGTGCGGGATTATCTTGAGAAAGAATATGACATTCATCAGGTCAGCGAAAAGGAACTATCGTGGGCAGAAGATAAGCTGTTTGGATGCCAAGTCTGCGCGGTAGATGGCACACACTCAACTTACCCTATGCTTTCGGGCATACGCTGCCGAATAGGCGTAGCTGCCACTTCTTATAAGAACAAAAGAACCGATGGAATAGTCTTCGTTTCAGAGCAGCATCTACACCCTTCCGAAACATCCGTTCTGGACATCCTTAAGAATCGGAAACCGGAAAATAGACTTATCTCCAACATGCTAATCCGAGCGATAATGTTCTACATGGAGAGAAAGATAGGTTTAGATAGGCAAGAGGAATGGGTCATGTTTAATGGCCCCATAATTCCCTATGAACTTCGAACAGGTATTGGACGCTTAAGAGCGTTGGACCCCTGCCTGTCATTATGTGAGCGTGCCCTAGAGCGCAAAACGATTGTTGGTGTTATAGGGACGTCTTCTGAGCCTGAAATAATCAGTTTAGGGCTCGCTTTGAATTCAGGGGAGTACGTCAGACTCCGGTCATTCAAAGACGACCTGGAGGAATACCTACCGGCAGCTCACTTCAATACAGCCGACCAAGCAAGATTTAGGCGTTTTATAGACACTCATGGAGATGCGCTGGATGTCGGAATATACAAAGCTGGGCAGAGGGCGTATATTTTCCATACGCATCGTGAGCGTTTTGATGAAGCCGTAGCTATCGTTATGCGTGATTCGATGTTCCAACAATTGAGAGGCTATCCGCTTCTGATAGACTATGCAGATAGCCTATGCACACACATGCTGGCGTCTTCAGACTTTAGAAGAATGGTGGACTTCGGACTTGCTAGAGAAGGTTCTTTACCCTTCGAACAATCTGAGGGCGACCAACGTAGGAGGTGACATATGCTTGGTTATGTCCATTTTGACAGAAGTGGGGTGGGGAATAACCGCACGGAAATCCTCGTCTCCAGAGAGAAAATCGGTGACCTAGTCCGTAATAAATATGTGAAGATCACCAACCCGGATGATAGTGCCAGCAAAGCTCGAGAGTTCCTCGGACGGATTGTGGAGGGTCCTTTCTACAATCCGGAAGAGGTAGGTAGAGACTCAGCCTTAGCTCAGACCTCTATCCTTAAAGGGGCATCGTTTCCTTCGATACCGAACTATTACGCAGTTGGCGGGATTGAGATTCTCGGCGAACTCCGTGACGGTGTTGTCTTTGGGACCGCCACCAGACCAGCACCTCAAGCCAGAGTTGAAGAACTTTCGTCTGAAGAAATAAAGAAATTATTGGCAATAGCTGGGGACGCACTCGTTGGTACACTTGACGGGTATCCGGATGTACGTGTATCACTTAGAACTCAAGACAAAAAAGTCCTGCCACGAAACTTGGGAATATTCGGGACTGTAGGGTCTGGTAAAACAAATACCGCTCAAGTCATCATTGAGGAAGCGAGTAAGTCCGGATATGCTGTGGTTATTGTGGATGTCGAAGGAGAGTATGTTCGGTTGGATGAACCCAGCCAAGAAAAGCAGCTTTTCGGGTTGTTAAAGACTTACGGGTATGAACCCAGCGGCTTGGGTAATTTTCAAGTTTTTTATCCCGTAGCAGGTGAAAGTACGAGAGATGATGCAATTCCGTTTACCATAAGAACTTCGGATTTGGATCCGCTGATAATATCCGAACTCATAGAAGCGGAGGAAGCCCAAGAAAGGAGACTTCTGGACGTAGTGGAGAGCCTGAGGAAACGGCGCGGAAAGGAAGAAGATAAAGACAAAAAATCAGACTCGCTGAGGGCGACTTTGGCAAAATCAACCGGCGGTGATATTGCATATACCCTGACAGACATTATTCGAGAGTGCGCTGTTCGCGCTGACGAAGGCAGGGGCGCCGATAGAGTGTCCTACTATACTTTGATGGGGAAGCTTGGTGCTCTGAATAGAACGAAGGCGTTTGACGTCAAGGATGTGGAGGTAGTTAATGCTAAGGAGCTATTGGATGAAGGCCACGTTAATGTGTTTGACGTCAGCGGGTGTGCTGAGAGACTGAAGAATATCGTTATATATGACCTTTTGAGAAAAGTCTTCCAGGAGAAGCTATCTGGTAATGTGACAAGGGTGCTTGTTGTGATTGAGGAAGCACACTCTTTTATCAGTCGTGAAAAGAGCACCAAGATGTCAGAGACGATTGAAATGCTTCGAGAAATTGCTAGGCGTGGTCGCAAAAGATGGTTGGGGCTTTGCTTCATTTCGCAACAACCGTCCCACTTGCCGAACGAGATTTTTGAGTTATGCAATACGCGCATTGTGCATACGATTAAGAGCCAAGCGAACCTCGGTGCATTGAAGTTGACGGCAGGCGATGTTAGTGAAGAGATGTGGAACAACGTGCCTTCTCTGGGGGTTGGACAAGCAGTCATCAGCAGCCCCCAGCTCAGAGACCCAATTGTAGTCAATGTCAGACCTTGCAAGACCAAGCGTGAGTTTGTGGATTAGGAATCAGCAATGACCCTTAGCGAACAAAATCCGATATCCGTTGAAGAAGCGGTGAGGAGACTGTCTTCAACAGTTACCCGGGAGTTTGACGACGCGGCCCAACGTGCCCACAATGAGGCTGAATTTCGGACTGCCGTGACCCGGACTATTGAAAAACTGGCAGAAGAGTTAGACCTCACCCTTTCTTTGAGAGAGGAGTACACCTTATTGGATAGCGGCCGGGCTGACGCCGTCTACAACCGCTTTGTCATTGAATATGAACCGCCAGGTTCCCTCCGAGCAGCCAATTCCTACCGAACCAATGAACACGCCATCGGTCAGGTTAAACAATATATTGAGGGGCTTCATAAGGTTGAAAGACATAAGCTAGAAAGAATTGCTGGAGTCGCCTTTGATGGTTGTTATTTTATCTTTGTACGCTTCAAACAGGGTAGCTGGGAGGTAGATACTCCCCTTCCGGTCGCTACGGACTCGACAGAGCGATTTATTAAATATCTCTATTCCCTAAGCACAGAGCTTGCTTTAACCGCCAGTAATCTTGTTCGCGACTTTGGTGAAGGGAAAGTAGCAGCCAAACACTGCGTAAGCACACTCTATACGGCACTGACAGAAAGCAAGGACTCCAAGGTTAGAGTTCTCTTTTCCCAATGGCAGCAACAGTTTGCGGAAGTGTGCGGGTACCAGCCGGGGTCATCCAAGCTTGATGTGAAGGCGCTGGGACGCCGGTTCGGCGTGAAGCAAGCAAATCCAGAGGCTTTTTCTCTATTCTTTGCTATCCACTCCTACTACGCCACTTTCATTAAGCTACTGGCAGTGCAGATTGCTTCTTACTATGCTTTCCCCAGGCTAGGGACAGGGTTACTTGAGGTAGCCAATTACCCTTCGGATAAATTGGTTAGTTATCTCAAAGACATGGAACATGGAGGAGTTTTCAAGAACTTTGGCATTAGCAATTTCTTGGAAGGCGATTTCTTTGGCTGGTATCTTGATGTATGGGATGAACGCATAGAGGATGCCATCAGACAGCTAATCTCCATCTTAGCTAACTATTCGTTGGTTACTCTGGAAGTTGACCCGGAGCAGACTAGAGACCTGCTGAAGAAGCTCTATCAAAATTTGATGCCCAAAGACCTAAGACATAACCTGGGCGAATATTACACTCCGGACTGGCTAGCGGAGCGTTTGTTGAATCAACTGGATGGTGGCAAATTTGAAGGTAACCCGGATAAGCGTTTGCTTGACCCGGCATGTGGCTCAGGCACGTTTCTTGTAATTGCCATTCAGAAAATCAAAGAATATGGTAGCGAAAACCTGGTGCCAGAACACGTGCTGCTGGAAAAAATCCTTAATAATGTGGTTGGCTATGACCTTAATCCCCTGGCAGTAATCTCAGCTCGAACCAATTATCTACTCGCCATTGGCGACCTATTACCACATAGAAAGGGCGAGGTAACTATTCCGGTATACCTCGCAGACTCTATCTTAACTCCCTCACAGGGCAGAGACCTATTTGCACAGAATAAGTTTAGCTTCAAAACGGCTGTGGGCACGTTTGATATTCCAAAGTCACTAATTGACACTAAGTATATTGATGACCTGGCAAATCTGCTTGAGGAGAGTGTTGAGATTAACCGGTCGCCAGTGCAATTTAGGCAGTCTGTTTTGGGGCGGTTTCCCCTGCTTGAAGAACGTGACCGGCAAGACTTAGAAACACTTGACGCGTTGTATGATAGGTTGCTCGAGCTTGAGAAGAGTCGCATTAACGGCATCTGGGCACGCATCATCAAGAACGCTTTCGCGCCTCTCTTTCAGGGGAAATTTGACTACGTAGCAGGAAATCCCCCGTGGGTAAACTGGGAGAACCTTCCAGACGAATATCGCCAGAGTACTGCCTTTTTGTGGCAAGACTACAAGCTGTTTCAGCATAAGGGCATTAGAGCGCGTCTAGGGAGTGCCAAGGATGACATTTCAATCCTAATGCTTTATACGGCAATGGATAATTATCTGAAATCCCAGAGTAAGCTGGGATTTGTGATTACTCAGACCGTGTTCAAAACGACTGGTGGTGGGGAGGGCTTCAGGCGTTTCCGTCTGGGTGAGAAGGAGCCGATTAGAGTGCTTCATGTGGATGATATGAGCGCCATCAAGCCCTTTGAGGGAGCTGCCAATCGAACCAGTGTGGTGGTCATCAAGAAGGGAGAGGAGACGAAATACCCTGGGCAATACAGATACTGGAGAAAAAAGAAGAAAGGCACGGATATCCCAGAAGATGTACCGCTGAAAACCATAACCGAGGAATATATCCGCACCTCACAATGGCAAGCAACCCCGGTTAATGATGATAACCCTTTCTCACCATGGATTACCGGAAGACCAAAAGCCATAGCAGCGGTGCGTAAGGTAATTGGTGAATCTGAATATCAAGCGAGGGAGGGGAGCAATACCGGAGGACTGAATGGAGTTTACTGGGTCAGGGTTATCGCCAAACGCTCGGATGGTAGCATCGTAATCAGAAATGAGGCAGACATAGGTAAAAAGCAAGTTGAAAGCCGGCAGGCGCCTATTGAACCAGATTTGCTCTACCCACTACTCCGGGGGCAGGATGTGCAGAAATGGCATGCCGAACCTTCGCTAGGGATAGTTTTTCCTCAAGACCCTATTAGGCCTTCGAAAGCTTACGCTGAGAATGATGTTAAGAATGATTTTCCGAAGACTTATGCCTACCTTAGGCAGTTTGAAGGCCAGCTTCGACAAAGGAGCGGTTATAAGAAATTCTTCGACCCAAATAAGGACCCCTTCTATTCTATGTATAATGTTGGGACATACACCTTATCAGCTTTTAAGGTTTTGTGGAGAGAAGTGTCTAATGACCTTCGTGCTACGGTAGTTATCCCTCACTCGGACAATAAACCAGTTATTCCTGACCATACGTTGGTGGCTATCTCGGTCGAAAGGGCTGAAGAAGCTCACTATCTGTGCGCATTACTCAATTCTTCACCGGCTAATTTCGTCGTTCAGGGATACATTGCTATGCATCCGTCACCACACGTACTAAAGTCGATAGCGATTCTCAAGTTCGACACGAAAAATAAGACTCACCAGAACCTTGCTTCCCTATCTCAGCAGGCACATATGGCCGCAGCGAGTGGCAACTACAGCAAAGTCAAACAGATTGAACAGGCCATTGATGAAGTGGCAGCGGCTCTTTGGGGTCTCACCCCAGAGGAACTGAAAGATATACAGAACTCCCTAAAGGATTTGGAAGGATAGATAGGAGTAGATTTATAGTCGTTCAATTTGGGGAACAAAAAAGGGCTGAGAATTGCGATTCTCAGCCCTTTTCGTCAGCAATAACACAATACGCGGAATTCTTCCCGCCTTACGGACTCTGCCACGAGGTCAATCCCGCCCATTATTTAACTACTTTTATGACCAGCTCGCCAGGTTCAATCCTTGCCTCGTATACTGCCTCGTTAGCCTTCACGAGTTTTGCGTTCTTCAAGAGGGTCTGAAGCTCCTCTAGCGATAGCCTTAGCTCTCTTTCATTTCCCATCGTTTCACCCCCTTCTATTAAATATTAACACAGCTTAGCCTTACATATCACCTTGTTTCCATAGGCAAATTATTTACTGTGCCAAACTATTTCAGTATTGAACCTGAATGTTGAAAGCCTTCTTAATGGCGTTCTCTAGCTCGCTTTGGAGTTTGCTCGGCGGGTTTCGCCAGCCGATGACTTCACCTGAGAGGTCATCTATGGCAACCGCCGCCCATATCTCACAGGCATCGTGGACCACGAACCAGCTTCCTGCCGTGGCTGTGGGTATACGGGTAATAATGAACTTGTTGCCATTCACCTCGATGTTTTCCTGTTCGACAACAACATCTTTGGGCATTTTTCACTCCTTTCTTTAGATTTTTGGGCATGGTAACCCCTTCAGTTACGGCATTTTTCTAAGCCACCAAGCTTAGCTGACTGCCGTTCTCGAGTCTCTTCTTCTCGTCCTCTATCACACCATGGGGTAGAGACTCACGAACGGATTGTATCCCTGCTTTGATTCGACCGGTCGGCTCCCACTGGCTGCCGCCGATTGCCCGGTCTATCTCACCGATAATTCGGACAAGGTACTGGCCAACATACTGAGGTAGGTTTGGAATATTCCTGGCTTCGCGGGTAACAATCCTTGCCTGTTCCAGTGGCTCAATGGCCTGGTTGACGTATTCCTCAACCATATCCATCGCCTCACTAACCATCAGCGGACTCCACTTGATAGGCATGGTTTTCCCTCCTTTCTCTCAAATTTTGGACATAACTACCCCTGCAAGAATGGGTTCAGGACTTGCTTATTCTTCCCAGACAGCTACCTGCCGGATGGTGAACTCCAGTCCGCAGGTGAGGCACTTTCCCTTGTCGGGAGCTTCTTCGCAGTCAAGGTCATCTCCACCACACCTGGGACAGGTGATGATTTCACCTTCGGCATACTCTTTGCGTTTCTCCATCGGTATTACCCCCTTTCCCGTCCTTTTAACTTATTAGGAGCGCCTACTCCTTTTGGTTGTGGCTCGTACTGTGCAACTGTCCCAGTGGACTTCCAAAAGCACGCAACCGCCAGTGTTGTCCCTGCCATCGTGCCTTGCACTGCCATCGGGCATCGGCGCCCTGCCCTTTTAGCCACAAAAAAGGGGCATCCTCACCCCGCTTGGGGCAAGGACACCCCTTGAAAAAGACAAAAAGAGGCGAGTTATCCCCGCCTCTCTCTGCGTGGCTTCTGTTTGGTCAAGCGTTCTATGCTACGGCTACTGGTTCTTTTGCCTTGCGTTTCCGCTTCGGCTTTTCTTCGGCTTCTGCTATCGCTTCCGCTTCGGCTACTGCCTTGCTAACCTCT
>Ga0172364_10002871_pt1 | contig 13751 bp, 10 predicted proteins | sample LakKivSesite10cm_FD_114545 | JGI IMG/M metagenome (GOLD analysis project Ga0172364, IMG submission 114545) | Sediment microbial communities from Lake Kivu, Rwanda - Sediment site 10cm | ecosystem: Environmental > Aquatic > Freshwater > Lake > Sediment | place: Rwanda: Western Province, Lake... | reverse complement strand
GATTCACTCTGACGTTCCATCCTGTCGGCGGTAACAGTAACCTCATCAAGCAGAATACTGGTCTTAAGCTCAACATTAAGTTCAACATCTTCCATGAGGGCTATATTCATTGCTTCAGGTGCATATCCGACATATGAAACAATGAGTCTTACCGTGTCTGATTCCGGTAAGGTAAGAGAATAAAAACCGTAAGTGTTCGTGACAGTACCAGTTTGGCTGTCAGGAAGATAAATATTTACTCCGATAAGCGTTTCACCCGATTCCGCTTCCCTGACATATCCGCTGATGGTGTGCTTTTTCTGCATTTGCCCGGAAAGAGTCAGAAGGGAAAGGCTGAATAAGACAGCTATAAGAAATGATCTCATTCGGTTAGTATGTGGCAACTGTTTAAATTAACGTCAGGAGACACTATTTGTTATAAACCGGGCAATGTTAATTAAAAAAATACTAACTTGCGGTCATATTTTTACTTAACATGCTGAGCAGCCTCAGATATCGCTTCAACTGGCAGCGTCTCGGACCCCGCCTCTACTGCTGCCTGATGTTCTATTCTGGCTAATACCGGAATCTTGCGATCGTGCAATCTTGCAATCAACCCTTCTTTTATCTTTTTCCTTTTGTCTTTTATCCTATATGAAAGGTCTCATATTCAACATAAAACGTTACTCAATTCATGACGGTCCTGGAATCCGGGTGACATTCTTCATGAAAGGATGTCCTCTTTCATGCTGGTGGTGTCATAATCCTGAAGGGATTTCCCCGGGTATTCAACCGGTTGAGCAGATTGAGAAAATAGGGGACAGGGAATTCAGAAAAACAGAAGAAGCAGGCAGATACTATTCGGTTAATGATATTCTTGAAATACTTGAAAAGGAACGGATCTTTATTGATGAATCAGAAGGAGGCGTTACATTTTCAGGAGGAGAACCGATGCTTCAGACAGATTTTCTCCTCGAAACTTTAAAAGCCTGTAAGGAGAACGGTTACCATACAGCTGTTGATACATCAGGCTATTCACCATCTGAAAATTATAAGAAGATCATTCCCTTTACAGATCTCTTTCTTTTCGATTTAAAGCATATGAATGATTCCATGCACGTAAAGTACACAGGAGTATCAAATTCGTTGATATTCAGCAATTTTAAACTGCTTCTTGACAGCCGTAAAGATGTTTTCGCCAGGATACCGGTTATTCCCGGGTTTAACGACGATCAGAGAAACCTGGACAGCCTGAAACAATTCCTGGCAGGCAGCAAATATGAAAACCTTAAGAAGATCAGTCTCCTTCCTTATCATAAAACAGGAAAGGCAAAATATAAAAAGTTCGGTATTACCTACCGGATGAATGACACAGAACCACCGTCACGTGAAAGGATGCAGGAGATGAAGAAATTCTTTCAGGAAACAGGAATTAAGGTGAAAATCGGAGGATGATTTAATCTGGCTATCGGCTACCGGCAACAATTAACCAGCAACTTTTACCAGCCGTAGCCTTGGCGAAGGCTGGCAGCAACTTTTACCAGCCGTAGCCTTGGCGAAGGCTGGCAGCAACCAATAAGCAGCAATTATGAAACTATCAGAAAGAGTTAAAAAGTTACGTGAGCATAGCCTCAACGCTGTTGAAAAGCTTTCAGCAGAAAGAGCCGTGCTCATTACGCAATTCTATAAAAGTGATGAATCGCGGGAACTCTCCGCCCCGGTGCGAAGGGCAAGGGCATTCGAATATATTCTTAGAAACAAAACGCTTTATATCGGAGAAGGCGAACTTATAGTGGGGGAGAGAGGCCCTGCTCCAAAGGAAACGCCGACATATCCTGAGATCTGCATACATTCCCTGAAAGACCTTGATATTCTCAACAAACGGGAAAAAGTATCCTTTAAGGTAGATAAGGAAGTAAGGGATATCTACGAAAAAGAGATCATACCTTTCTGGAAAGGTAAAAGCAACAGGGAAAGGATCATGAATCTCATGACTCCTGAATGGCATAATGCATACAACGCGGGCATTTTCACCGAGTTCCAGGAACAGCGTGCACCCGGGCATACGGTCCTCGGATATAAAATGTTCAGAACCGGATTCCTGCAGCTGAAGGATGAAATAAAGGAGAGTCTCGCAAAGCTTGATTATTTTAATGACCCGGAGGCGTTTGAAAAGTCAGAGGAACTGAAAGCAATGGATATAGCCTGCGATGCACTCATGATGTATGCAAAACGCTATTCGGAAGCTCTCCTTGATCTTTCCCTCAGAGAAAAGGATAAGAAAAGAAAAAGGGAACTTGAGAAGATGTCAGAGGTCTGTCTGAGGGTTCCTGCTCATGCCCCGGAAACAATCCATGAAATGCTCCAGCATTACTGGTTCATTCATCTGGGTGTGATTACTGAGCTTAATCCGTGGGATTCGTTCAATCCCGGCCGACTCGATCAGCATCTATATCCCATATATAATAAGGAAATGGACTCAGGTACCTTAACCGAAGAAGAATTGTACGATCTGCTCGGGTGCTTCTGGGTTAAATTCAGCAACCATCCCTCGCCACCCAAAATGGGAGTGACAGCTTCCGAGAGCAGTACTTACACTGATTTCTGCCTTATAAACCTTGGGGGAGTAAAACCCGACGGAACAGATGCGGTCAACGAAATGACATTTATATTGCTGGATGTAATAAAGGAGATGAGGATCGTCCAGCCGAGCTCCATGGTTCAGATAAGCAGAAAGAATCCCGACCAGTTTGTTCATAAAGCTCTCGATATCATCAGAACCGGCTTCGGGCAGCCTTCCTGTTTCAATACAGAAGCTATAATCCAGGAATTGCTGAGGCAGGGAAAAAACATTGTCGATGCCCGAAACGGCGGTGCATCAGGCTGTGTCGAAACCGGCGCTTTCGGGACAGAAGCTTACTGGCTTACAGGTTACTTCAACCTGCCAAAAATACTGGAACTTACTCTCAATAACGGTTTTGACAAACGTACAGGAGCACAGGTTGGCCTTAAAACAGGATTCGCGAGGGATTATACTACTTTTGAAGAACTGATGTCTGCCTTTAAGTCACAGGTTAAATACCTGATTGATATTAAGATACATGGGAATAATGTCATTGGCAGAACATTTGCCGGATGGCTTCCGGTGCCTTACCTGTCGTTGCTTATTGAGGATTGCATAGCTAATGGAAAGGATTATAACGATGGAGGTGCCAGGTACAATACCACCTATATCCAGGGAGTAGGATTGGGAACCGTCACTGATATTCTGACATCAGTTTATTATAATATTTACGACAGGAAGAACCTGACATGGGATGAACTGAATAAAGCACTGGATGCTGATTTCAGGGGTTATGAGCAGATACAGCATGATCTTATTTACGATACTCCCAAGTACGGGAACGATGACGACTATGCCGACAGGCATGCTGTTGAGGTATTTGAAATATATTATGATGCTGTCAACGGGAGGCCCGATTCCCGGGGAGGGGTGCACAGGATAAACATGCTGCCAACGACATCGCATGTATATTTCGGCAGCGTGACAGGTGCAACTGCCGATGGCAGAAAAGCTTTCAAACCGCTTTCGGAAGGTATATCACCGAGCCAGGGCGTTGATAAGCACGGCCCGACCTCTGTTATAAAGTCAGCCTCAAAAATTGATCACCTCCGTACAGGAGGCACTCTGCTGAACCAGAAATTCGCCCCGCAGTTTTTTGAGGATGAAGACGGCTATCACTGTCTTACATCGCTGATTCGCAGCTACTTTGCACTCGACGGGCATCATATTCAATTCAATGTCGTAAATGCCGAAACCCTCAGGGAGGCGCAGAAACACCCTGAGTTATACCGCGATCTGATAGTGAGGGTAGCCGGTTACAGTGATTATTTCAACGACCTGGGCGAAGACCTTCAGAATGAGATAATTGAGAGGACAGAGCATGAGGGGGGATAACTCCCATAACCCCCTGTCCTCCTAACCCCCCCAACCCCCCTGAAGGGGGGCTATAAACCCAAATGTGAAACAACCCCCCGACCCCCCTGAAGGGGGGCTATAAACCATTATATATATAGGTATACAGGAGATTAGGTTTTAACCCCCCTTCAGGGGGGATAGGGGGGCTGTCTGATTACTTCTTCTTATCCTTTATCTCATTGAACACAGATGTTGCTGTCGCAACAATTCCTGCTATATCAGAAAGATTTGAAGGAAGAATCAATGTGTTATTGGTTTTTGCTATGCCGCCGAATGCAATCAGGTATTGTTCTGCTATGCGGAGGTTCACAGCGTTAAGGCCGTTTTCCTCAGATATGGCTTTTGCGATAGCCCTCAGACCATTTGCTGTTGCATTGGCAACCTGTTCTATTTCCGAGGCACGACCCGCAGCTTCATTTATACGTCTCTGTTTTTCACCTTCCGATTTCAGGATGAACTCCTGCTTATCGCCATCAGCATTATTTATCTTTGCCTGCCTTGTTCCTTCTGATTCAGCAATTACAGCTCTTTTTTCTCTCTCTGCCCTCATTTGTTTCTCCATAGCATCGCGGATGCTCTGGGGAGGTGATATGTTTTTAACCTCATATCGTGTTACCTTGACACCCCATGGTTCACTTGCCTTATCGACTGCATCGACAATTGAGGCGTTTATTGATTCCCTCTCTTCGAATGTCCTGTCGAGTTCCAGTTTCCCGATGACACTCCTCATTGTTGTCTGTGCAATCTGGATGGATGCAAACCGGTAGTTGTCAATACCGTAAGAGGCTTTCTGAGGATCCAGAACCTGCAGGTACAGAATTCCGTCAACTTCAACGGCAATATTATCCCGGGTGATGCAAATCTGCGGAGGGACATCAATTGCCTGCTCCTTAAGAGTATGCCTGTAGCGAACCTTATCAAAGAAAGGTATCAGGATCTGAAAGCCGGCTGAAAATGTGGCCCGGTATTTTCCGAGTCTCTCAACGATTATAGCTGTTCTCTGCGGAACAACTTTTACCATTGATGCAACCAGTATAAACAGTAAAATAATCGCACCAATGAGTATGAATGTAATGCTTACGTCCATTTTTATTATTTTTTAGGTTGAACAAATAGTTTGAAACTTTCTTTTTTAGTAATAATCACTGCCTGTCCGGCTTTTACTTCCGAATCACTTTCAGCCTTCCAGGAAGTCCCCTTGAATTCAACCTTTCCTGTCTTCCCTGGAAGAATATCCTCTTTTACAACAGCCTCCTTTCCTGTAAATTCATCCTCTACAGCATCAGAACGGTCATCCCGCGTATAAATGAATTTTTTCTGAATTATTTTTCGGAATGCAAGGAGCGCCAGCACCGATGTGACGGCGAATATTATTACCTGCAGATTAATACCCGGGTTGGCAATAAGGCAGATAAGCGCTGTTATCCATGCTCCGATGCCGAAAAAGAATATAACAAAACCCGGAATTACCAGCTCCAGCAATAAAAGAACAAGACCCATTATAAACCAGATTACTTCTGGTCTCGCGAAAAATGATGTGCTCATAATTTAATAATTAATTTAAGTAAGGAAATTTGTTTGCATGAAGTAAAGATAAACAAACTGCCGGAAACTGCCAAAAAATCTTTGTAAGGGATTTCTCTTAAGCATTCCGGACTGTATAAATAGGAAACTTTATGCAGAAAAATACATGTTATATTGTTACTGAACAAAGCAGTTCCTGCTTCCGGCTTTAATCTTCTTTCCTTATCTCATCGAGCCATGAGGCGACTCTTTTTGAATAGAAATTCAGGTTCTCGCATGTATAATCGCCAGCCATTTTGATCAGAAAACCGTGGTAAGTATCAGTTGCATCATCATACAAATAACAATAATACTTCATTGAACCGATATCAGCTCCTATGTTCCTGGGGGATGTCACCTTGCTTGATGCGATATTTTCAATATGCCTGGAATATTTTGAGAGTTCCGATGACGAAACTGACTTTTCGCTTAAGGAACATTTAGTAAGGTTCTCCAGCAGTAGGGAAGATTCTATAGTATTGTCAGAATCAGCGAAATTCCATCCTTCAGGTTTGTCATATTCCAGAATATTGCCGTCGCAGTCGATGTAAAAGCCTGAGTGCTGATAACCCCAGGCATAGTTTAAGTACTCATACTGAAAGAGTACTATCTGATTGTCATTCAGGATATAACTCTTTTTGCAGCCTGGTACAATCAATATTAAAAATACAGTAACTATTATATGGAAAAACTTTCTTATCATCGCTGCTGATACCGCAAAAATCAGACCATTTTTATGAACTTTACATATCTTTTTATTCTCAGTGTAAACGTATAAACTTTAATAATAATTATAAAAAATTTTCAGTATTCAAATTTTCTTCGTAATTTATAACGGAAATTATTCCTGCTGAACTGCATGGGAATATATATTTACACGTCACTCAGTTTACAGGATAAGTGTTTCATATTTAAGTATTAACAGATCAGTATTATCAGTTTCTGTTGAGAGGTAACAAGGAAAGGAGATATGACATATGGATAAATTCCTCGATTATTTTGACAGCCGTCACCGGGAATCTATATTGAAAAAGAAAACAGGCGACGATGGACCTGTCATTACAATTGCACGGCAGACCGGATGTGATGCCAGACAGGTGGCAGAAAATATTGTGGATAACCTTAACAGGAGATCTGGAAATGCCAGATGGAGATGGGTCGATAAGGACATCATTTATGCCATTGCAAAGGAACTGAACACTGACGCTGAGCGCGTGGAAACCTTTTATAAGGGTATTGAACTGTCAAATATGTCGGAAATGATCATGGCCTTCTCCGGAGGATTTGTAAGTGATCTGAGAGTGAAAAAAGCTATAAAGGATGTTGTGCTTTCCATATGCAAGGAAGGATATATCGTTCTGGTCGGAAGGGGTGGTGTCTCAATTGCAAGGGAGATAGTCGATGCATTGCATGTCAGACTGATAGCACCATTCTACTGGAGAGTTGAGAATGTAATGAAGAAGAAGGAAATGGATATCGAAACAGCTGAAGAATATGTTGTTGATACGGACGAAAAAAGATTTAACCTGATCACCACATTTCTTGAAAAGAAACAGCTGAATATTGATTACCTGTTCGACGTGACCATAAACAGACAATCTTTCAATATTGTAGAGACAGCGGATCTTATCACATCTATGTACGAGAAAAAAGTGGGAAGGCAGATAGCTGAGAGGAAGAAAAGTTCCCAGATACTCTAAAACCCCCCAACCCCTGAAGGGGGGCTAAAATCTGAATCTATTGATATTTTGCTTATAATCAGAGATTTAACCCCCTTTAGGGGGTGGTCCCGCCTAAGGCGGGACCGGGGATTATACATTCAGCTCCCCGATTTTCCTGATATGCTGGCTCAGCCTGATGTCAAGACTTTTCCTGTAGGCATCCCAGTCCGATATCGGATATTTTGCCACACCACTGTCCATTGCCGCTTTCGCTACCGCAGGAGATACCCTGGATATAAGCCTTGGATCCAACGGCTTGGGAATCAGATACTCTTTGCCGAAATCGATCTTTTCAAGGTTGTATGCTTTCAGCACTGAAGCAGGAACAGGTTCTTTTGCCAGTTCTGACAGGACTTTTGAAGCTGCCAGCTTCATCTCTTCATTTATTGTTGAAGCCCTTACATCGAGCGCACCCCTGAAAATGTACGGGAATCCCAGAACATTATTGATCTGGTTCGGATAATCAGATCTTCCCGTGGCAAAAATAAGATCGTCCCTGGTTGCCATTGCATCTTCGTAAGATATCTCCGGGTTAGGATTTGCCATTGCAAATACTATCGGATTCTTTGCCATTGATGCAAGCATTTCCTTCGATACTATATTGCCTGCAGAGAGTCCGAGGAACATTTCTGCTCCCTTCATTGCCTGGGCAAGCGTGTCAACATCACGGTCTGTAACAAACTCCTGCTGGTATTTGTCAAGATCTTTTCTTTTCCTGTTGATCACCCCTTTGATGTCGACCATGGTTATGTTTTCCTTCTTCACTCCAAGCGAAACATAGAATTTTGCACATGATAACCCGGCTGCTCCTGACCCGCAGATCACAAGCCTGAACTGATCAATCTTCCTTCCTGTTATTTCCAGGGCATTCATAAGCCCTGCACCTGATATTATTGCTGTTCCGTGCTGGTCATCATGGAAGACGGGAATATCTGCCAGCTCCTTGAGCCTGGCTTCCACCTCAAAACATTCAGGAGCCTTTATATCTTCAAGATTGATCCCGCCGAAGGTGGGTGCTATCTTCGAGCAGATTTCAACAAGTTTAGCCGGATCCTTTTCATCAATCTCAATATCAAATACGTCTATATCCGCAAATACCTTGAACAGAAGCCCTTTTCCTTCCATCACCGGCTTCCCGGCCATTGCCCCTATATCTCCGAGGCCTAGCACGGCAGTCCCGTTCGAGATGACGGCAACAAGATTGCCTTTTGCCGTATAATTATAAACATCTTCGGGATTCTTCTGTATTTCAAGACAGGGAAATGCAACTCCCGGAGTATAGGCAAGACTCAGATCGAATTGAGTACCATATGGTTTCATAGGTATAACCTCGACTTTCCCGTGACGGCCCCTGCTATGATAGAGAAGCGCATCTTCCTTTGTAACTTTTGCCATGTGTCAGAATTTATTGATTGTTTGTACCCTGGTCAGGTGATAATAAACCGGTAATTTACTGACCTTTTACCGGAATTATAATGAGAAAAATCAGTTTTGACGTTTTTATTGAAGAGTGCCCAAAACGAAGAAAAAAACTGAAAGTTGTATTTCAGGTTAAGAATTCGGTTAAACATTTTGCATTGCCAACAAATTTAGATATTTTGGAACCATATTTTTATTGCTAAATACCTGATCAAATAATTCTGTTTTATGGACAAAACAATTGCTATCGGGGCTGATATAGGAGGAAGCCATATCAGCTGCGCTGCCGTTGATCTTGCCTCGCGAAAGGTTTTAAAGGAAACATTTACCGAGAGGGCGGTTAATAACCAGGCCCCGGCCCATGTTATTATATCTACCTGGACTGATGCAATATCGGAATCACTGTCGAAAATCCCCGCTGAAAGGGTAAAAGGCGCAGGATTCGCCATGCCGGGACCATTTGATTATGTTAAAGGAATCTGCTACATAAAGGGTGTGGCAAAATATGAAAACCTCTACGGATTTAACATTACAGATGCAGTTGGAAGCAGTCTTGATGTCGGCAATGATTTCCTGATCAGGTTTATAAATGATGTTTCAGCTTTTGCCGTAGGTGAAGCTTTCGCTGGTAAAGCATCAGATGTTGAGCGCTCTATGTCAGTGACACTGGGCACAGGATTCGGTTCGGCATTTATCAGCAATAAAATCCCGGTGGTAGACGGACCTGATGTTCCGAAACTCGGATGTATTTATCATCTTCCTTACAGAAACAGTATAGCCGATGATTATTTCACAACACGCTGGTTCCTGGGAGAATACAAGAAGGCCACGGGAAAAGAATTAGCAGGAGTCAGGGAACTGGCTGATCTGGCAGGATCGGATAAAACAGTGAAGGATCTTTTTGCTGATTTCGGCACGAGGCTGGGAATATTCCTTGCCCCCTTCCTTAACAGATTCGGTGCCGAAGTTCTTGTTATAGGAGGTAACATTTCCCACGCGTGGAACCTTTTCGGAGATATCTTTGAGGCAAGCCTGAAAAAGGAAAACTGCAATTGCCGGGTAACGCTTTCCTCACTCAAGGAAGATGCCGCCATCCTGGGCTCAGCTCTTCTCCTTGATGATGACTTCTGGAAAGCAGTCCAGCATGCCCTGCCATTGATGTAAAGGCAACCGGCAACCGGCTACCGGTATTCAAGTAACCAGCAACACGCAGCACGCAACACGCAACACGCAACACATAACCAGCAACAAAAAACCTATGACAACACAAAAAATTAGCCTGTCAAAGATCACACCTGTTCTGATGGCATTCTTTGTAATGAGTTTTGTTGATCTTGTCGGAATCGGAGTCGACCGTGTAAGCAAAGACCTGGCACTCAGCGGTACTATCGCACAGCTTATTCCTTCAGCAGCATTTCTCTGGTTTCTGCTGTTATCTGTTCCTGTAGGAGTTCTCCAGTCACGGCTGGGTAAACGGCCCATGCTTAATATCGGAATGGGAGTTACGGCCCTCGGATTACTGCTACCTGTTGGACTGGCTGCCATTCTGAATATACTTAAGATCAAAGTACCCGGATTCCTGTATTCATTCCCGATGGTCCTTACAGGATTTGCTCTTTTAGGGATTGGCAATACCATTGTTCAGGTGTCTGCAAATCCATTGCTGGTAGATGTAGTGCCAGGAAACAGGACATCAAGTTTTTTGAGTTTTTCTCAGTTTGTCAAGGCTATAGGTTCAATGCTTGGTGCTCCTCTTGCAGCATTTTTTGCTGCGAAAACAGGCGACTGGAAGTTATTGTTCCTGGTATTTGGCATTGTTTCAATTCTTTCAGTCCTTTGGCTTGGCGCTGTGAAGATCGAAGAGACCAGGCAGGAAGAATTTAAAGCATCCCTTGCATCATCCTTTAAACTCCTCGGTAACAACTTCATACTTCTGATGGTTCTGGCCATATTTCTTGTCGTTGGAGTGGATGTGGGCTTTAATTCAAATTCCGGACAGTTCCTGATCAAGCGCTTTGGAATCGATCAGACCTTAGCCGAGTCGGGAAGAAGTGTCTATTTCTTCGGACGTATGCTGGGTACATTTGCCGGAGCTATCATGCTCACAAAAATATCCTCCCGGAAATTCTACATGTGGACATCTGTTCTGGGAATAATATGCCTTACAATGATCCTGTTAGTCAAATCGACAGTCATGGCATGGGGACTTGTTTTTATGATCGGTCTTGCTGTCGCTAATATCTGGCCTCTTGTTTTCTCAATTGCTGTCCAGAAGCATCCGCAGCGCAGTAATGAGATATCCGGACTTATGATGATGGCAATCTCGGGTGGCGCGGTGATCCCTCTGCTGATCGGCTGGATTGGCGATATCAGCAATGTGGCAATCGGCATGTCAGTCCTCATCATGTGTATGATCTACCTGCTGGCTGTCGCACTGTACTGCCTTAAGAAAGATAAATAACACAATCCTGCGGTCAGCTTTGCCTGGTCTCTGTTAAAAACTGAACAAATTATCTATAATCTATGAAACAGGAAAAACCTGGCAGACGCAGCTTCCTGAAAAAAACTGCTGCTGCCACAATTGCTTTTTCGATCATTCCCAGGCAGGTACTCGGAGGTCGTGGTTTTACACCTCCGAGCGATGAACTGACAAAAGGTATTATCGGTGTCGGAGGTATGGGGCAGGGCCACATCAGCTATGAAGGTACACGCCTTCTTGCTGTTTGCGATGTCGATAAGAATCATCTGAAAGCAGTAGTCACCCGGGCTGGCGGAAATATTACAGGATATCACGATTTCCGCGAACTGATTGCCAGGGAGGATATTGATATTGTTCATATAGCAACTCCGCCCCATTGGCATGGTATAATAGCAAAAACAGCTGCAGAAGCAGGAAAAGACATATGGTGTGAAAAACCCATGACTCGTACAATCGGAGAGGGGATCAGGGTCGTGGAGGCTGTTCAGAAATATGGTGTGATGTTCCGTCTGAATACCTGGTTCAGGTTCAAGGACCAGTTCTATGGACTGGGAACTACGGTCAGGCCACTTAAGAAACTTATAAACAGCGGTGCACTCGGCTGGCCTCTCAAAGTCACCGTTAGCGGTATTACGGGTTTTGACTGGAAATTTTACTGGAGCGGTCTCTATAACCTTAAACCGGAACCTGTCCCTGAAGAGCTCGATTACGATCTCTGGCTCGGACCTGCTCCATACAAGCCATATAATGCAGAAAGGGTCCATTCAAAATTCCGCGGATACTGGGACTATGATGGCGGAGGACTGGGAGATATGGGTCAGCATTATCTCGATCCTGTGCAATACCTTCTGGATAAGGATGATACAGGACCGGTATCTGTCGAAATCGATGCTCCTCAGCAGCATTACGATGCCGTAGGCTCATGGAGGAGAATAACTTATACATATGATGATGGCTGCAAAATAATCCTTGATGGCGAGAACCGAGATAAAGATGCAGCTTATATTGAAGGGCATCTTGGCAGGATTTACAAGGGATTCAGATCAGATATTCCGGATATCGAAAAACTGATTGATTCACTTCCTGATCCTGAACCGCAGATAACCACTTTTACGGAATCGGTGAAAACAAGGAAGAAATTTGCCCTGAATGAATCCAACGGACACAGATCCTGCTCGGTTGTCAATCTTGGCATCGTGGCTGTGCGGTTGGGAAGAAACCTGAAGTATGATCCTGTACGACAGCAATTTGTCGACGACGATGGAGCTAACAGGCTTATAAATCAGCCGATGAGAGATCCCTGGAGGATCTGATAATGGGTTAATTTGAAAATTTGAAAATTTGAAAATTTGAAAATATGAAAATATGAGTATCAGGAAAATATTCGTTACAGTCATTTCACTGTTGCTTGTTTCAGCAGCCGGCATCGCTCAGGATAAGAGAACTGTCGAGACTAAGGTTGCTGACCTCCTTGCACAGCTTCCGGCAAATGACCTTCAGTACACCGACAAGCTGATGGGCGATATGCTGGCTCTGGGGGAACAGGGAATAAAACAGATCTGCGACCAGGTTATTCCGGCAGGTAAAGGCGATGATATACAGGCAAGGTTTGCCATCGAATCATTTTCCCGCTTCCTGTCAAAGCCCGGAAAAGAAAATGATAAAGCTTCATGGGAAAAGATCTGTGTCTCATACGTAATTTCCCGGAACGATCCCGGTGTTAAGGATTTCTTTATCAAGCAGCTCCAGCTTATCGGGGGGAGCACCTCGGTTGAGGCGCTAAAGCTATACCTTACAGATAAGAATAATTGCTACCCTGCTATCTCAGCCCTGACAGGCATAGGCGGAGACCTGACTGAAAAGATCCTTGCAGAATCTCTGAAAGACAAGGGTCTGCCCTGTGCAGCTGCTATTATGAATGCCCTTGCTGCAATGAAATCTCATTCAGCAGTCAATGAGTATATAGAATGGTCTTCCGATGGAAATGTTAATACGGCCGCATCTGCGCTTAATGCTTTAGCAATGAGCGGAAGTCCTCTTGCATATCCCGTGCTTCTCAATGCTGCAAAAAAATTCCAGTATCGCTGGGAGCAAACAGGTGCAACAGCCGCCCTGGTTAATTATGCGAGGAGAGTCGGTGAGAACGGAGATTTAAAAACAATGGATAAGTTATGCAAGATGCTGATTTCCAAATGTAATGATAAATTTACGGTTCAATATAAAACAGCTGGTCTGAAAATTTATGTAAGTTTTCACGGACTGGATGCTATGAATTATCTTTTGAAAGCTGCCTCTCATCCTGACAGGAGATTCAGGAATTCAGCCATCAGCATGACCTCATTGATCAGTGATAAGAAAGTGGTTACAAACTGGATAGACTATTATCCTAAAGCCATACCGGAAGCTAAGCCGGAAATAATTGACATGCTTGGAAACCGGGGGGACCAACAGGCGCTTCCTCTTATTTCAGGATCACTCAATGATAAGGATCCTGCTGTCAGGATTGCTGCTGCAGAGGCAGTTACGAAGATTGCCGGTAAAAAATCTGTTCCTGAGCTTATTGGATACCTGATGAAATATGACGGAATTGATGATCAGACTGCAGCGGTGT